>Ga0247840_10010095_pt1 | contig 11911 bp, 8 predicted proteins | sample LaCruzMarch2015__FD_192404 | JGI IMG/M metagenome (GOLD analysis project Ga0247840, IMG submission 192404) | Freshwater microbial communities from meromictic Lake La Cruz, Castile-La Mancha, Spain - LaCruzMarch2015_17m | ecosystem: Environmental > Aquatic > Freshwater > Lake | place: Spain...
AGCCACGGATGTGACGCTTACTGCAACACCATAGTGAAAACTTTTGATTAAGTCATACCCTTTTCTTAGGCTATATACCATCCCAGCAACAAGCGAATCTCCAGCACCCACACTATTTTTTATATCAATTGTTGGTACAAAAGCCATGAGGTTTTTTTCTGGTGTGATTAGCAGTGCACCATCTTTTGCAAGTGAAACAACCACATTTTTAGCCCCGAGTGTCAACAACTTCCGCCCATAATACAACACCTCATCAAGGTGTGTTATCTTTACATCAAACAACATCTCTAACTCCGAAAGATTAGGTTTGATAAACAAAGGGGTATATTTCAAAGTAGAGTAAAGCGCCTCCTCTGTTGTGTCAACAACAAAATCGACATTTTTAGCCTCCAAGTACGCCATAACTTTACCGTATATATCAGATGAAAGAGAGGGCGTTAAACTCCCACATAGTAGAACTAAATCCCCTGATTTGACTTCATCAAGAGATTGAAAAAAACGTTCTTGTTCAATTTCTGATATCCAAGGACTTTTCCCGTTTATCTCACTTTCACTGAGGGATTTTATCTTGATGTTGATTCTTGACCTTTCAAGAGTGTGAATAAAATTCGTAGCTATCCCTTCATCTTTTAAGGCATTTTCAATATAGCTTCCTGTAAATCCCCCGACAAATCCCAAAATTTTAACAGGCATACCCAACTGCGTCAACACCCGCGTAACATTGATACCCTTCCCTCCGGGATATAAAAATTCCTCGTTAGAATCTGCCGAATGACCGCTATCAAACTCTTTAGAGTATACAACATAATCTATGGTAGAATTAAGTGAAATCGAATATATCATCGCTCCTCCAAATTTTTTTACTCCTATATTATACTATCAAATGTGCGATTTGTCTTTAGGTAATAATTTTTCTCTTCATTTCAAGAATTTGTGAAAATTTACATTAATTAATTATATACAGTTTCCATCCCAAAGGAAGCTATGATACCTACATCAATTAATCGTTTATGTCTTTAATTTGATTTTTTTATAAAAATATCTAAATTTTTCAAAAAAAACTATTTAAATTTTTCTTCATTTATGCTATGATATGGATAGTGTTAATTAATTCAACTTAATACATTTCATAATAATCTTTAGGAGGAAAAAATGAGAAAAAAGCTACCAGAGTCGGCGTACAGACCTCTGAAGCCAGGTGAGGTTTTCGAACCCATCATGTCACCCAATGAAACATATCGTGAAGCGAGTATGTTCAGTATCATCCCAGGAATTTTCTTCACAATAATTTTCACATTTGCTTTAATGTTTTTATCATTCAAATTAGGACTGGGGATATCAGCAGATGTTCCAGTAGCCATCATCGGACTAGGAATGGCTACAGCTATGAGACGAACAAATGCTCTTGGAGAAGTTGTTGTCATGTTCTCTATGCCATATACCGCAAGTGGTATCATGGTAACTGGAACATTCCTACTGCCAACGTTTGTTATACTCGGAATGCACATTAATTATATCGATGTATTCTTTACCATCGTTCTTGGTGGATTTTTAGGAATGATTATCGGTATCATCTACCGTGACTATTTCTGTAATAAAATGCATGGTATCTTACCTTTCCCTGGAAGTTTTGGAACGGCTGAGATGTTGGTTGCCGCTGAGGGAGGAAGTGCTAAGGTACTTATCATCAGTGGAATTATTGGATTTTGTTATGACCTTATTACACAGTGTATCGGACTTTGGAATGAAGTATTCTCTACAAGTTCATTTAAATGGGGAAATGCCTTAATGGTAAATGACAAGATGAACCTTCAACTTGACGTATCAGCTGCCTTTCTTGGTGTAGGATATTTTACAGGTCTTAAATACTCTGCAGTAATCACTGCGGGGGGAATTTTAGGAAGTTTCGTGTTAACACCTCTGATTGCTATGGTGGTTTCACCGGGGCACTCACCACAATTCATCGCAATGACTACAGGTAAGATTTACTCAACTTATATCAAAACCATCGGGGTAGGAGCCCTTGTTACGGCAGGTATTATCTCACTTATCACTATGCTCGGTGTGATTAAAGGGGCTATTGGTGATGTATTTAAAGAGCTTATTAAACCTACTAAATCTTCAAACAGCACACTTAGAACAGAGAGAGATTTATCTCCTAAAACTTTAGGGTATGGAATTGTTATCGTTTTGGTTGCAACAGCTCTTTTCATCTTTATCAGAATTGCTAACTTTAACATTCTTTATACTGTTGTGGCTATGATTATCATTATCGTATTCACCATTGCATTCTCAATTATCGCTTCACTTGCTCTAGCTTATACAAGTAATGAGCCTGTATCAGGAATGACTATTCTTATGCTTCTTGTCGCAGCGCTTGCATTCATTGCTATTAAAGTTCCTGAGCACAATATCGCGCTACTCACACTTATGGTTGCGTGTATCGTAATTACTATGCTTGGACAGGCTGGATACGTTACAGGGCTTTTCAAAGAGGCTCAGCTTTTAGGAACTACGCCTAAAACCCTTCAAATCTGGGGACTTATCTCAATTGTTATCTCAGCACCGATTATCATTGCTGGATTTGTACTGCTCAACAAAGCATTCGGGTTTACTGGACCTCATGCACTTGCTGCACCACAGGCCAATGCCTTTGCAAATGTGTTAACGCCATTTATCTCAGGACAACCTGCACCGTGGATTTTATACGGAATTGGGGCTGCTATTACCATCGTAATGTTTATGTTAAATGTACCCATTATTCCTTTCGCTATGGGTCTATATCTACCAATCTCACTCGTTGTTCCATTCTTCGTTGGAGGAGTTGTTTCATGGTTTGTTGGTAGCAGAAGTAAAGATGCTCAAATCAATGCCGCAAGAAAATCTCGTGGTGTGGTTATCGCTTCAGGTCTGATTGCTGGAGGAGCCTTAGCCGGATGTGCAACAGCCATTCTAGCCGTCATGGGTATCAATCCAATGAACAGCACCTTTATCTCAAATTGGCAAAATACCAATGCATCTCAAATTACAGGACTTATCGCTCTACTTTGTTTGATTATGTTTGTCATCACTTATGCTTCTAAAGCTAAAGTAACCCGTGAAATTTTCAATAAACCTAAAAGAAAATTGACACGTGAAGATATCCATAAAGCATTCGACATCGAAGCTGAAGGATTTGAAATTATTGATTAATGAACTTATATGTTAGAGCCTAGTGGATATCCACTAGGCTCTTCTTTTCTCTCCACTTTACAAACAGAAAAGGCTTGCATACACATTTTCTTCTTTTTCAAAGCAGAAAAAAAGACCCTCGAAATCGAGAGTCTTCATATATCACTATTTTCAATTACATCGAGTCAAAAACGTTTCCTACTTTAACTTCATCAACCTTTAAAGTCTTTCCACCTGGAGTCCATTTTGCAGGACATACTTCGTTTGGATGCTCACTAACATATACACATGCTGAAACTTTTCTTAAAAGCTCTGTAGCACTTCTTCCCACATTATAGTACGCCACTTCTGACGATACCAACTGCCCTTGAGGATTTATGATGAATGTTCCTCTTAGTGCTAGTCCTGACTCTTCATCATATACACCAAAATGCTTCGATACTTTTCCTGTAGGGTCTGCTGCCATTGGATAACTCACATTGCTAAGAAGTCTTTCAGAATTTCTCCATGCAAAATGTGAAAACTCAGTATCCGTAGAAACTGAAACCACCTCTGCTCCTAGCTTTTTAATATTTTCATACTGCTCAGCTAAATCTGACAACTCTGTTGGACATACAAAAGTAAAATCTGCTGGATAAAATACCAATACTGTCCATTTCCCTGCAGCTTTCGCCTCTTCTAAACTAAATTTTTCAAAAACTCCTGATACAGGATTATATGTAGCCATCTCAAAATTATCAACCATTTGTCCTGTTAATACGACTCTATTTTCCATGTTAACCTCCACTTAATAACTTTTTCTTATATGTAAAGTATACAATTGTTTATAATTTTTGTCAAGATATTTTTATCTCTCTTTCAAAGATTAGGACTACTCTTTATCTTCAGATGATGTATGCTTTCCATCCCATACAACACTTCTATAATATTCAGGATTAGAAAGTCCATCTGTATTAATGACTAAAATACGAGACTCTTCATTAAGTTCTAAGGCCTCTTTAAGGTCGGAAAATTTCTCTCTTTCTAAGATAACCGAGAGAAGTCCCATGGTAAGTCCTCCTGATGCCCCTGCAGTAATTGCCGCTTCCTTAGAAGCTGCTAAAATTCTCATTCCTCGTGCATGCACCCAGTTTGGACATTTAACAAAGAAATCCGCGTGTGACTTAATAATTTCCCAAGCTACCTCATTGATTGCACCATGTGCCACTCCTAAAGTTTTAAGCTCAGGTGACTCTTTACGTTCGTCTTCTGAGTGTGGCATCCCATCAGAAAGCTTTGCTGAATAGAAAATAGAGCTTACATTCTCGTTTTCTACCAATATGAATTTTGGCATATTTTTAGGCATACTATTTTTAACCATACCAATCACTGAGGCCGCGAGAGAACCAAGACCTGCTTGAATAAAAATATGACTTGGAGCATTTTCGCCGATTTTTTCTAACGACTCCTTAACCTCTAATAAAAGTGTCATGTACCCTTGCATAATCCAAATTGGGACATTATAGCCGGTCTTCCATGTGGTGTCTTGAATTACTTCCCAATCATTTTTTCCAGCGTCTTTTAAAAGTTCTACAATCACTTCAGAATAGGGTTTATCAAAAACTTTAACCTCTGCCCCCTCTTGCTTGATGGCTTCAATTTGATACTCGGAAACATTCTCAGCAAGGTATATCATAGCCTTATGACCCATTTCACGCGCCGCCCATGCCACAGTAGCCCCAAACTCTCCATCTGTTGCCGTAGCAAAGGTAATCTCTTGTGTCATAGCTTTAACTTCAGGAATATAGAAATACCCAGAACTCACATCAGAAATATCCTTACCAATGCGGTCTGCTAAAATTTTACCAATTGCATAAGTTCTTCCTAAGGCTTTAAATGACTCACGTTCAAAACGCACCCCTTCATCTTTCACATAGATGTTTTTAACCTTAAAGTACTCTGCAAACTCAGTTAAATTATAAAACGGTGTCTCTTTATAGCTAAAAATGGATTTATGAAATTTTTTCGCCTTTTCAGCCTCTTCCATCGTAAAGTGTTCTAACCCCTTTACTTCTTCTTGCTTCATACTGTTTTTTACCCATTCAATTGCCATGCTGCCCCCTTATTTACTTTTTTTTCTTTGAATTTTCAGCCTCTTCTTGCTCTGACTCCATTTTTTTCATTAAATCTAAAAATTTTGCTGGATTTTTTTCGACTGATTTTTGCATTAAAATAAGTATCAAAAAAATGATGAGTGTTAACCAAATTAAGAGTGTAATCATAACACCTCCACTATATTAAAATTTTATCATTTTTTACAAAAAAAAGCAATGCTAACATCATTTATAATTTAATTTGGCTATATCTAAAAAGAGTGTTGTTTTTAAATCATTTGTTTAATATCATCCATTGGGATTTCCACTCAAAAAATTCTTTCACATGAGTGTTACTTTTTCCACACTGTTTGAAGGAAATAGGAAAGATAAAAATATCACCACAGAGCCTCAGAGGAAACAGAGAAAAGGCCTGGGGAGTTCAAAACATTTTCTAACCATAGATAAGTGCGAATGTTCAGAGATAAAATATAAAATATTTTATTCGTGTGTATCAGTGTTCATCTGTGGTTAGATAACACCTTATTATTTTTCGAGTGTTTAGTGCTTTTCGTGGTAGTTTTTAGAATAGCATCTATAATCCGTGAAAATCAGAGTTATTCAAAATGATATCCGTTTGCTATGTTTCCATATAGTGAAAATCAGAGTTGTTTTTAATGGTTTCTTGCATTACAAGCAACCTAGAATGAAAAAAAGTGATTGCAAATAACATTTTTCTTTAACAGAGCCTTAATTTATAATTCGATATCGCAATCTAATGCAATAAGCTCTTCATAACTCTCCGCTTTAACCATCTCTATCACTTTCCCATCTTTTAAAAGAAGTACAGGTGGCCTTCTGAACCGGTTATAATGACTAAACATGGAAAAATTATACGCCCCCGTAGAGTGTATCATTAAAATGTCGCCAATTTCAGCCCGTTCAAGTTCGATATCCTTTATCAAAATATCACCCGTTTCACAAAATCTCCCTGCAATGGTCACAAATTCACGCTCACGCTCCTCCTTGGGATGAATTACACTCGCGCTATACCGCGCTTGATAGAGTGCCACACGCATATTATCAGCCATTCCTCCATCTATAAACAAAAACTTTCTAATCTCTTTAATATCCTTATTCGCTCCAATTCTATAGATGGTATGTCCTGCCTCAGCAATGAGAAATCTTCCTGGCTCAATGATGATTTTAGGTCGTTTAATTTTAAATTTACTAAACTCCTCTTCTAATTTTTGCATCATCGGGGACAAGAAAAAATCAACATCTTTTGTTAACGTCGGGTTATCGTATACAATACCATACCCTCCCCCCATGTTTAACTCCTGTATTTCTATATTCATCTCTCTCGTTAATTCACATACAAGGGCAGACATCACAACGGCACATTTTTCGTAAATTTGAAAATTTTGAATTTGTGAACCGATATGCGAATGAAGCCCAACAAACTCCAAAAAGTTACTCTTTAAAACCTTTTGAATAATCGATTTCAAGCTTGATTTTTCAAGTAAAAATCCAAATTTTGTATCAACTTGTCCCGTTGTGATAAAATGATGCGTATCAATATCTTTAGACTCAAGATGAGGCGAGACTCTTAAAAGCAGCTTAATTTTTTTACCTAATTTTTCCGAAAGCTCTATAAGATTTTCCAATTCAATTTCATTGTCTACAACAATTCTTCCCACGCCTAAAAGAAGAGCATCAGAAATCTCTTCTAAGGATTTATTGTTACCATGAAACATCACTCTATCCATGGGAAACCCACTCTTATAGGCCGTATAAATCTCGCCGCCCGATACAACATCAAGACCAAATCCAAATCGCTCTACTATTTTGCACATTCCTTTGCACAAAAATGCTTTACTCGCATAGTATACGTCTACAGATTCATATTTATCAAGAAAACACTCTTTAAATTGCTGGGCTTTTTCATAAATTCCCTCCCAAGAGAGCAAATACGTCGGCGTCGGATAATTTTGTGCTATTTCCAATATATTACACCCGTCTATTCTTTCATAACTTTTCATCTTTTCTCCCAACATTCACACTAATTTCTCATTTAATTCTAAGAGTATTATATCGTATTTACTTAGAAAATGCTATGATGAATACGACATAAAATCAACAAAATCGGCTTTTTTTATTGACTATCTTAACTATTTATCATATAATTAAGAGTAAAAATATAATTTTTTAAGGAGTAAATATGAAAGAAGTAAGTCAAACACGGGTGCTTGGGATTTTTACTGTTGCTATGCTCAGTGTATCTGCCATTTTGAGTCTTCGAAATGTCCCTATCATGGCAACACTCGGTTTTAAATGTATCTTTTTTTACGGACTCGCAGCACTCTGTTTTTTAATCCCATCTGCTTTCGTTGCTGCAGAACTTTCAACACGCGCTAATACAAACGGGGGTGTATATGCTTGGGTTAAAGCAGCACTTGGCGAAAAAGCTGGCTTTGTGGCTATTTGGATGGAGTGGATTAACAATGTTATTGGATTTCCAGCAACACTTTCAACCATCATTGCGACATTTACCTATGTGGCTTTCCCACAACTTCTTTCGCACCGATTCGCCTTTTTCATCTGTATTATGATTGTTTTCTGGGGATGCACCTTTTACAATTTTACCTCAGTAAAAATTGCTACGGGACTAAATATTGTGGGCGCACTTTTTGGAATGATTCTTCCAGGAGCGCTCATCATTATTCTAGGTCTTGTTTGGATTGGAACGGGGCACCAAAGTGCACTCACAAATTTCAGTATCATTCCACATTTTTCAAACAATAATTTTGTGCTATTTATCAGTGCAATTTCTGGATATTCTGGAATGCAAATTTTAGCCTTTCATGCTAAAAATGTTAAAAATCCAAAACGCACATTCCCAATTGCAATTATGCTTAGCTTTGTGATTATCTTAATTTTAAGCATTGTTGCCTCTATCAGTGTTGCGCTCGTAGTTCCGGCCGATAAACTCAATATTATGAATGGTCTTATTGAGGGATTCTACTATTTCTTTAGTGCTTTCCATCTAGGATTTTTAACTAAGCCTCTTGCTCTTTGTCTTGTTATAGGTTCTGTTGCTTCACTCAGCGCTTGGATGCTTGGGCCAGCACGTGCCATCTCAGTCGTTGCGCAAGATGAATTGCTTCCAAAAATTATGGCTTACAGAAATAAAAATGAAATGCCAGTTGTGGTTTTAATCGTTCAAGGGGTTATTGGTACGATTCTTGCTAGTTTATTCCTCTTTTTACCGTCAATGCAGATGGCATTTTGGATTCTTGTCGCACTTACCTCACAGTTTACCATTTTCATGTATATTCTGATATTTATTTCTGCCATTAAGCTTCGTTATATGAGTAATCATATAAAAGATAAAGATGCCTTCCAAATTCCGGGTGGAAAACCCCTTCTTTGGATTGTAACTGTCGTTGGAATTATTACATGTTGTATTGGTTTTGTTTTCGGACTCATCCCGCCTAACCTATCAAGTCAAGGTTTTTCTACTGTTGAGTATATTTCCATCATGGCAATTGGCGATATCGTTATCATTTTTGCACCGATTCTTTGGATTCAATTAACACATAACAAAAAAATTTCAAAATAATTTCATTCACTCTATCTTATAAACCGTTTGCATTTACTCTGCTAACGTTTTTTTTGTTACATCAAATCCCAAAGCATTTAAATTGAAATCAAAATATCGTAGTAAATTCTCTTTATTTTCAAAAAAAACTTACTCACTATATTTACAAAAATAGCATTTTACGCTATGATATGTATAGTGAGATATTAAAGTAGTTGGAGGGAATATGAATTTAAATAATGCACAAACATTTTATACTGTTGCTAAATATCGAAGCTTTACAAAAGTAGCCACCATGGAAAAAATCACTCAAGGAGCCATCTCAACTAGAATCAAAAATCTTGAAAAAGAGCTCAACACAAAACTCTTATTTCGTACAAATGCCGAGGTTATCCTCACGCCCGATGGTGAAAAACTCTACGCTATCATTGAGAAAATGCTCTTTGATATCAACAATTATGAACTTGATATTTCAAATTCAATAGATATCAATGTACCAAAACCTCTTAGAGTTGGAATCTCAAGTAAAGCCTCAAAAAGCCATTACTATCACAGACCTTGCGCTGACCTCTATATTCACAGCGGCGCCCCTATTATCACCCAAGACTCCCTTGAAAACCTATTTGAAAAATTAAGAAATCATGAACTCGATGCCATCTTTACTGCTCGCTATCAAGTGCCAGAATTTGAAAAGTTTAAAATCGGTCAATTTACTTTAGTGCTCTGCGCAAATTCAAAATTTAGTTTTGATAAAGAGTATGAGTTCCTCTACCCAAACTACTTCTTTTTAACAGGAGCTTCTGAAACGAGCCATGAATTGTTTCCAGATGGCAGCGACGAAGAGTTTCAAAAATCGGAAATTATTCAAAGAATTAAAGTACTTTTCTCTATCCATCCTAAAATAGAAGGTTCTCCATTTTTAGATGACCTCATCTATTTAGAGTTGATTCGAAAGAAAAAAAATATCTTAACCCTTCTACCTGATTTTTTGATTGAAGAGAGCCTTCAAAAAAAAGAAATTAAAGTACTCCATGTTGTGGATTTTTTCCCAATTTTTTGTTATCATAATCCGGATATAGAGTGGAAAGTGCACGAAAAACTCTTAGCCATTCGACAAGTATAAAAAAAATCACAGGAGTAAATCCTGTGATTTTTTTATTCATACCGTAGTGCATCAATAGGATTGAGTTTTGAGGCTTTTCTTGCAGGATAAACACCAAATACGATTCCAATAACCGTAGAGGTCACAAATGCAAATATGATGGCATTCCAACTAAGTAGAGGAGGTGCATGTGTCAATCTTGCCACAAACACACTGCCTAAATATCCAAATATGATTCCTAAAATTCCACCAATGATGGTTAAAATAACCGCTTCTATCAAAAACTGAAACAGTATATCACGATTTTTTGCACCAATAGCTTTTCGAATACCAATTTCTCTCGTTCTCTCTGTTACCGTTACAAGCATGATATTCATAACACCAATTCCCCCTACGATAAGAGATATTGCCGCAACAAAACCAACAAATGCTGTAATTTTATCCAGCATCCCTACAAATGAACTGGCATTTTGTGCCGTTGGTTGAGCTGAGTATTTATCCGACGTGGTTCGGTGTGCCTTTGCAAGCAGTGACGCTATTTGATTGCCCGCTTGTCCTAAATCTGTATTAGGGGCTAATTTAACATAGTATGAATCAACATTGGGTTGCCATTTGTATTGAAGCATTTTCCCAATAGGAATATTGATAAAATACTGCCCTCCCCCTTTGAATATCTTAATGATATTCGCATAGGGGTTTGGAATAACCCCTACCACTAAAAATGTTGCTAAATTATTGCTATTCAACGTTATTGATATCATCTTTCCAACCGCATTGGGTGTACCAAACAGTTGCTGTGCTAACATATCATCAATGACTGCATAATTCTTCTTATTTTCAAACTGGTTGTAAAATCGACCATATTCTGGAACTGTTGATTGAATGGCAAAATAAGATTGCTCTACACCTTGAAAATTGGCATAAATTCCACTCATCCCCCCCATGCCACCGCTATTAGAATCATCAGAATCTTCAGAATCACTATTTTGGCTTGTGGAAGAGGTATTCATACCTGTTCCTGCTTGTACAGGGACTTGTCCATAACTTAGAAGAGGTGAGACATAAGCGACACCCTCCACTTGTTTTAACACTTCTCCATCATTCATTGTCATTAAATCGGTTTGATTGATATTTTCATTCGGAGGAAGATTCATATTCATCTGAACTTGAATTACATTCATCCCCATTTTATTCAAATCCGCTTCTACTGCATGTTTTACACCATTTCCAACAGAGGTAATGAGTATAACCGCTCCAATTCCAATGATAATTCCTAGCATGGTTAGCAGTGTTCGAAGTTTTGATTTCCAAATGTTTTTGAGAGAGGTTTTTATCGTTTCACTGATATTCATCTATTTCACCTCCTCAGCCACAGGAATATTTACAATATCTGAAATGATTTCACCATCAGAAAATCTAACAATTCTGCGACTATGAGCTGCAACACTCATCTCATGAGTAACCACAATAATCGTCTTACCCTCTTTACTTAAATCTTCAAATACCGCCATTATATCCTTTTCCGATTTACTGTCTAAGTTTCCTGTCGGCTCATCTGCTAAGATGATACTTGGTTGGTTTGAAAGTGCACGGGCAATCGCCACACGCTGTTTTTGCCCCCCTGATATCTCATTTGGGGTATGCTTCATTCTATCCCCTAACCCAACCTTTGTCAAAAGCTCCTTCGCCCTTTTAATGCGTTCTGATTTCGGTACTTTTGCATACATCATAGGCATCTCAACATTTTCAAGAAGGGTTAGATTATTAAGGAGATTAAACGATTGAAATACAAATCCAATTTTTTTCCCTCGAATATTAGAGAGGTGCTTATCCTTCAAGCTAGAAATATCAATACCATCTAATGTATAGCGCCCTTCTGAAGCAGTATCTAAACACCCTAAAATGTTCATCAAAGTAGATTTTCCACTTCCTGATGCCCCCATGATAGCAACATACTCCCCTTCG
>Ga0247840_10010096_pt1 | contig 11910 bp, 18 predicted proteins | sample LaCruzMarch2015__FD_192404 | JGI IMG/M metagenome (GOLD analysis project Ga0247840, IMG submission 192404) | Freshwater microbial communities from meromictic Lake La Cruz, Castile-La Mancha, Spain - LaCruzMarch2015_17m | ecosystem: Environmental > Aquatic > Freshwater > Lake | place: Spain...
TCCTCCAGAGGTACAGTATAAGTTGTTCTACTGTCCTAGGTTCAAGCAGTGGGTTAATTCGTTTATTCCGGAGAAATTTTCTACCGAGGATGGAGACGAACCAAGACTTATTCTACCGTTTTTGGACAAGGAAGGGGAGTGTTTTGGCTTTCAAGGGCGGTCGTTCAAGAAAGATGGAATACGATACATAACCATCATCCTTGACGATTCTAAACCAAAAATATTTGGCCTAGATACTGTAGACTTTACTAAAACGTTTTACATCGTAGAAGGTCCTATTGATTCATTATTCTTAGATAATGCGGTAGCAATGGCCGGGGCCGACTTAGGAATTGATAAAATCTGCGGTCAAGATCTTGCATTACAAAATTGTGTCTACGTATATGACAATGAACCGAGAAATGTGCAGATTGTGAAGAAGATGGAACAGATAGTCAATAGAGGATATAATATTGTGATATGGCCTTCTTCTATAGAAGGGGTCAAAGATATTAATGACATGGTGCTTGAAGGGTATGATCCAAAGGGTATGGTCAAAGAGTTTCAATTTAAAGGTCTGGAGGCGAGGTTGAAGTTTGTAGAGTGGAAGAAGGTATGAAAGTAAGATTGATCAGCTATACCACCCAGTCAGGAGAGTTAGATGAGTGTACCCTATCAAGTGTTCAGGACCTTGCTGCATTCTGTGCACGGGTTTCCAATCCAGCCAATCAGTCCAATACAGAAACATCAGAAAAACTCATCCAATACCTTATCCGAAACCAACATTGGTCACCCCTTGAAATGGTCAACGCCTGTCTCGAAATCACCACCACCAGAGATATTGCCAGACAAATCCTTAGACATAGAAGTTTCTCATTCCAGGAGTTCTCTCAACGATATAGTGACCCAGTTAGAGAGCTCGATTTTGTTCTTAGAGAATGCAGGTTTCAAGACCATAGTAACCGTCAAAACTCCATCCCCATAGATGAAAGTAATGACGAACAAATTAAGATTGCCTATCAGTGGGAAATATTGCAGAAGAGTTTAATTGAAAAATCAAAAGAAATATATACCTGGGCAATCGAAAAAGGGATTGCCAAAGAACAAGCTCGCAGTGTGCTCCCGGAAGGTAATACCGTATCCAGACTGTATGTCAATGGTACGATTAGATCATGGATTCACTACATTCAACTACGTTCGGCCCACGGCACTCAACTTGAACACATTGAAATAGCCAAAGAATGTGCAAAAGTTATTCGTAATGTATTTCCAGTAATTGACAAAATTAAACAATAAAAAATATAAAGAGGTAATAGATGGAAGAACTAGTTCACGGCATCAAAGTTGATTATTCCCGCGATTCATTATTTGACGAACTAGGGCTTAAACGTTTAAAAGAAAGTTATATGAGAGAGGACGAAACCTCTCCTCAAGAAAGGTTTGCTTATGTATCTAAATCTTTTGGGTCGAACCAAGCTCATGCGCAAAGGCTATATGAGTATTCTTCTAGACATTGGCTTTCTTACTCTACTCCCATTCTTAGCTTTGGTCGGTCTAATCGGGGTCTGCCTATCTCGTGCTTTCTACCGTACTTGCACGATTCTGCAGAAGGGTTGGTGGATTGTCTCTCGGAGGTAAACTGGCTATCAATGTTAGGAGGTGGGGTTGGAATTGGTATTGGAATTCGTTCGGCAGACGATAAATCTGTTGGGGTTATGCCTCATCTTCGTACTTACGATGCTTCTAGCCTGGCTTATAGACAGGGGAGAACGCGTAGGGGTTCTTATGCCGCTTATTTGGATATTTCTCATCCTGATATTCTTATTTTTCTTGAGATGAGAAAGCCAACGGGCGATCCTAATATGAGAACGCTCAACCTACATCATGGTATCAACATTACTGACGACTTTATGTTGCTGTTAGAAAAGTGTATGATTGACCCCCATTGTGACGATACCTGGGAACTAAAAGACCCGCACAATGGTGAAGTAAGGGACAAGATATCGGCCAAAGAGTTATGGCAACGTATTTTAGAAATGAGAATGCAGACTGGTGAACCATACTTACACTTTATTGATACATCTAATAGGATGATGCCAGAGTTTCAAAAGAAGTTAGGTCTGTCTATTAAGCAGTCAAATCTATGCAGTGAAATTATTCTACCAACTGATAAAGACAGAACGGCCGTATGCTGCCTGTCGTCTTTAAATTTAGAGTATTATGATGAGTGGAAAGATGATCCAATATTTCTTCGAGATATGGCCGAGATGCTTGACAACGTTCTGCAATACTTTATTGATAACGCTCCCGAACAAGTCTCAAGGGCTAAGTATTCAGCAATGCGTGAGCGTTCTATCGGTATTGGTGCCCTTGGATGGCATGCCTATCTTCAACGAAACAATCTTCCGTGGGAGTCAGCTTTAGCAGTTAGTAGAAATAAACAGATATTCAAACATATTAGAGCAATGCTTGATCAAGCAAACATCTATCTAGGAAAAGAGAGAGGGGAAGCTCCCGACGCCCAAGGAACTGGATATAGATTTAGTCATATGCTAGCTATTGCACCTAATGCTTCTAGTTCAATTATTATGGGAAATACATCACCGTCGATCGAACCTTTCCGGGCTAACGCCTACAGGCAAGATACACTTTCAGGGTCATCTTTAAATAAAAATAGATGGCTAGATAAAATCATTAGGGAGAAATGCAATGAGGACACCTCTTTGGACTACGATGAAACCTGGTCAAGTATCATTGCAAACGACGGATCAGTTCAGCACCTTAATTTCCTTGATGACTGGACAAAAGACGTATTCAAAACGAGTATGGAGATTGACCAAAGATGGCTTGTGGAGCACGCAGCTGACAGACAAGATTACATTGACCAAGCACAATCCCTTAACCTCTTTTTCAGGCCGGACGTAAACATTAAGTACTTACACGCTGTACACTTTATGGCCTGGAAACGTGGATTAAAAACATTATATTATTGTCGTAGTGAAAAACTGGCCAAGGCTGACAAAGTAGCAAAGAAAATAGAAAGAGAAGTAATCAAGGAGATCGATCTTAGAGCACTAACAGAAGGTGATACCTGTCTGGCTTGTGAAGGATGAATAGAGAGATAGGTAATGCAGTTTATCAGCGATCGCAATGTATATGAATCTTGTCAGCCGCAGTGGTTGTGGGTTTATGATAAACTTATAGTTGCTCGTCGACAAGGGGTGCGAGCCGCACCAGCCGGCATACCAGTACCTGTATCTGGAGATTATATAGTTAGACCTATTACAAATATTTACATGATGGGTCGAGGAGCTCAAATAAAAAGAATTGAGCAAGGAGATACTAGTGCTGTTCCAGACGGATTCTTTTGGTCAGAGATACTAAAAGGTCCTCACGTATCAGTAGACTACCATTGGGGTCATCAGCATTTAACTGTACAGGGGTTTCGAAACGATCCTAACAGACTAGATCGATTTTCTCGATGGTGTAAGGTAGAATTAAATATGCCACTACCTGCAATGCTTTACGATCTTAAGTATTACCAGGAATGGATTAATGTTGAGTATATTGGTAATAAAGTAATTGAAGTACATCTACGTTATAATGATGATTTTGCTAATCATGACTCTGATGAGATCGTACCGGTTTGGCGAGGAGACTCTATGATTACCCCTACAGGGTGGTCGTGGTATTATAGCCCGGCTGGTGATAGATTAGGTTTTTGGATCAAAAATAAATAACCAACAAAATAATAAACAAGGAACCTTCATGACAAAGCTAAAGATGACCGATGAGAGAAATGCATTTAAACCATTTCATTACCCCTGGGCCTACGATGCATGGCTCAAGCACGAACAATCTCATTGGCTTCATACTGAAGTACCTATGCTAGAAGATGTTAAGGATTGGAAAAAGAAGTTAACTCCTTCGGAAAAACAATTCCTTACAAACATCTTTAGGTTCTTTACTCAAGGTGATATTGACGTAGCTGGTGGGTACGTTAAAAATTACTTACCTTACTTCCCTCAGCCAGAAATTAGAATGATGCTTATGGGATTTGCCGCAAGAGAGGCGCTTCATATTGCTGCTTACTCACACTTAATTGAGACACTTGGGTTACCAGAAGTAACTTACTCCCAGTTTATGGAGTATCAAGAGATGAGAGAAAAGCATGAGTATGTTTTAGATCTATCTGGGCAGAATACAACCAAAGAAAATACAGCAACCCATATTGCCGTGTTTTCAGCTTTTACCGAGGGTATGCAACTATTTTCTTCATTCATTATGTTACTAAACTTTCCTCGACATGGAAAGATGAAAGGTATGGGACAAATAGTTACCTGGTCTATTGTAGACGAAACTATGCATACAGAGAACATGATTAAACTTTTTAAGACCTACATTCAAGAAAATAATGAAATATGGAACGATAATTTAAAATCAAAAATATACAAGATTGCTGAAAAAATGGTTGAATTAGAAGATAAGTTTATTGATCTTGCCTTTGCTATAGGACCAATGGAAAATTTAACACCTGAGCAAGTTAAAACATACATTCGCTATATTGCCGATAGACGTCTTATCTCTATGGGTATGAAAGGTATTTTTAAAATCAAAAAGAACCCCTTACTATGGGTTGAAGAGATGATTAACGCCCCTACTCATACTAACTTCTTTGAGAACAGAGCTACTGATTATGCTAAAGGCGCATTGTCAGGTAACTGGGGGGATGTTTGGGGGAAAGCTGCATAGTGCATTATAAAAGCATATTCATTAGTGATGTGCATTTGGGTACCAAAGATTGTAAAGCTGAATTATTAAATAATTTTTTGAAATACAACACCTGCGAGACCTTGTATCTCGTAGGTGATATAATTGATGCGTGGAAAATACAGAAAAATAAGTGGCGTTGGAAACAATCACATACAAATGTTGTGAGGCGTATTTTAGGTTACGCTAAAAGAGGAACAAAGGTTGTTTATGTTACAGGCAACCACGATGAGTTTTTACGGCCAATGATACCGTACGGCCTCACATTTGGTCTGGTAGAAATTCGTAATCAGATAGAGCATATTGGTATCGACGGTAAACACTATCTTGTTACGCACGGTGATTTATTTGATGGTATCACAAGAATTGCTAAGTGGTTATCATTTTTAGGTGATTCAGCATATGATTTTGTATTGAATCTGAATAGTAAGTTTAATTGGTGGCGACATAAATTTGGCCTCAGTTACTGGTCATTGAGTCGCTATCTTAAATACAAAGTCAAAAGAGCAGTAGATTTTATGTTTCAGTTTGAAAAAAATCTTGCTACTCATTGTAAGAAAAAAGGATATGATGGTGTAATTTGTGGTCATATACACCATGCAGAGATAAAAGAAATTGATGGTGTGATGTATATGAATGATGGTGATTGGGTTGAATCTTGTACTGCATTAGTAGAACATATGAATGGTAAATGGGAAATTATAACTTGGACAGAGTTAATACAGAATGAAAAAAATATTAATAGTAACTGATAATCTACCAGACCAAGTCAATGGTGTCGTTACAACATTCCAAAATATTGAAAAGAATTTGGTTTTGGATGGGTATTCTGTTGTATATCTTAATCCCGGGCAGTTCATACATTTTGATTGCCCAGGCTACCCTGAGGTTAAACTTTCGCTTCCTTGGCAAATCGGTAAAAAGATTACAGAGGTATCTCCGGATCATATACACATCGCCACAGAGGGTCCTATTGGTCTGTTCGCTAGATTTCATTGTAACAGGCATAATATCCGGTACAATACTTCTTATCATACTAAATTCCCTGAATTTTTAAAGAAAATATATGGACTACCAGAAGGCCTCACATACAAATATCTTAGGTGGTTTCATAAAGATTCTGAAAAAGTATTGGTACCAACAGAAGGTTTAAAAAAAGAATTAGAACAAAAAAAATTTAAAACCCTAAAAGTATGGACTAGAGGTGTAGATACAAACATCTTTAATCCAACACGCAGAACAAAACCTAGTGATTATATTGTATGTGTAAGTCGTGTATCAAAAGAAAAAGGTCTAGATGATTTTTGTCAGTTAAAAGGCAATAAAGTATTAATTGGTGATGGCCCTTATTTGAATACACTTAAAGAAAAATATCCTGACGTAAAGTTTCTCGGTATAAAACAAGGTGCAGAGTTAGCAGAATGGGTGGCAAATGCTGAAGTGTTTGTATTTCCATCAAAAGCTGATACTTTTGGTATTGTAATATTAGAATCTATTGCGTGTGGTACTCCGGTGGCATCATACATAGAACCTGGACCATTAGAAGCAATACAACCAATGTATAATGGAATGTATAGTGATAATTTACAACATTCTATAAATGCTTGTTATCAAATAAATCGTGATGAAGTATTTTGTTCATCTAAAATATGGACATGGGAAAACTCAACAAAACAATTTAAAGAGGCATTAGTATGAAAAGCTTTCAACAATTTACTGAAGGAAAAGATTCTAAATTAGAAGCCAAATATCAGGATAAACCTAAAGGAAATCAAAAATGCTCGGAGTGTACAATGTGGAGACCTCCCAATGCATGCTCAGCCGTATCGGGGCCCATTGATCCAGAAGGTTGGTGTGATTATTTTAAACAATCAAAACGTAAGGACTAAAATGAAACTTTATATCTTTATTGCACTACTTATTGCTGTTACTGTTCCGGCCTACGCCCAAAAGATGCCACAGGGCGTTACTTACGATGCTCAAATATTAAGGGTAAACGACGGCGACACTATAGTTATTAGTGCGCCGTTTCTTCCTAAGCCGTTCAAGCCAGAACTTGCGGTCAGAATATTTGGAGTTGACACCCCAGAAAAAGGACACCGCGCTCAATGTCCAAGCGAGGCTCAACGAGGAGAAATGGCATCAGCATTTACAAAACAGGCCGTCACCTCTACTCAGAAACATCAGGTCACCTTATACGGATGGGATAAGTTCGGTGGTCGTGTATTGGGAGATATTATTTTGAATGGTGTAAGTCTACGTGCTGAATTAATTCGTAATGGTTTTGCCAGAGAATATTACGGTGAGGCAAAACAAAGCTGGTGTAATTAATGAAACAAAAGTTTGTTAACTTCTTTATGAATGTAGCTGAAAGCTCGGCCAACCTCTCCCATGCAAGGCGCTTGAAAGTAGGAGCCGTTATAGTCAAAGATCAAAATATTATTTCTTTCGGCTATAACGGCATGCCCGCTGGAATGGATAATAACTGTGAAGAAGAATTACTTAATGAGGATGGCCCGCAGCTAGTAACCAAACCAGAAGTTATTCATGCCGAGGCAAATGCAATTTGTAAATTAGCCAGACAGGGCAACTCAGGTCAAGACAGTACCATGTTTCTTACGCATGCACCGTGTGTGGAGTGCGCTAAAATGATTGTACAGGCTGGTATCAAATCAGTCTATTGGAAAAATAGTTATAGAGATACTAAAGGACTAGATCTGCTACATAAAGCTGGTATAGACACCTTTCAGGAGATTGTATGACAGCATCAATTACTTGTTACGATTGTGATGAAGAATTTACTGTTGACAGTTTATTAGAAAAAGGCTCACAAGTTAGTTTCTGCCCATTTTGCGGCACAGAAATTGAGCAAGAAGAAGATGATGATCTAGATGACGAAGATATTAGGGATTGATCTATCACTTACAAGCCCGGCAATTTGCTTGTTTGAAGGTACAGAAGTTAGTTTAGACTTCTGTTCTTTTTTCTACCTTACGTCTGTAGAAAAGCTCGCCTTCTCTAAACACCCCACATACGGCACTTTAATACCTCCCTATAAAACCAATGAGGAAAGGTATCACCACATATCTCAATGGATTATACAGGTGATAGCAGACAACATGCCTCAATATGTTTTTATAGAAGATTATTCTTTTGCGTCGACGGGGAGAGTATTTAATATTGCAGAGAATTGCGGCATACTAAAATACTTATTATGGAGAAAAGGATTACCTTTTACTACTATTCCTCCAACTGTAATAAAAAAGACTGCAACAGGCAAGGGTAACTCTAACAAACAGGCTATGGAAGAATCGTTTCTAATGGAAACTGGATTTAATGTAAGAAACCATTTAAAATTATCAAAGTCAGCTAGTAACCCAGTATCAGATATTATTGATAGTTATTACGTTACAAAAGCTGGTCTTCACTTTAACCGATCATGAACAATAGAAAACAATTTAAAACTATTACTAATGTTTGTTTAAAAAACAGACTATCAAATGAGATCGTTATTTGTGATATTATCAATGAAGATGTCATTGAGGGTAAACTTTATTTTGTAGTTAGACAACACGGGCGCGTACTAAAATACGCTAAGGACTCTTACTTTCAGGTGAAAAATAAATGAAACTAACAGATAAAAATTATAAAATGTCCAGAGTATATAAACGGATATTACTTGGTATGAAGGATCAAGCTGCAGCTAAACGTATTAAAAAATGTTTTATACTTGCTGATATTTCTAGTCAGAGACATGAATTTACCGTCCTTCAAAAGGGTACACAGTAATACTTGATATTTTGATTAGTGGTCACTATACTGAAAGGGTGGTAGTAAATAAACCACTCAACTTATGAAAGGAAATACTATGATGTCACAGAAACAGAAACTTACTAAAGCCTTCTTTGAAGGTAAGCAACTGTCGGCCAAGCAAATTGCCTCACAATTTGGTATTGGTTCACCAAGCAAAGTAGTCTCTATGCTCCGTTTAGAAGAGGGTCTCCCTATCTACCTAAACAAGCATGTAGACACTAAAGGTCGCGTTGTTAACAAGTATCGCCTTGGTACCCCCAAGCGCTCAGTTGTTGCAGCAGGCTACCGCGCTATGGCAGCTGGACTGGTTTAATAGTCTAGTTTAGTGTACAATAAGGGGACTTAGTGTCCCCTTTTTTATTGGAGATAAAATGATTGCAATGAGCGGATATAAAGACTGGTTAGGCGATAAATTAAAAGTGATGGATGCAAAAGTAACGTTTACAAAAAAAGACGGCACTGAGCGAGTAATGAAATGTACTCTACGTGAAGGCGTTATTACCCCTCATGAAAAGAAAACTGATAGAGTAAAAACTCATAACGATGAGACTTTAGCCGTATGGGATTTAGATAAAAAAGAGTGGCGCTCATTTAGATATGATTCTATTAAAGAAGTCCAGTTTGGAGCAATTGATTGAAAACAGGCATTACATTTGGCGCATTTGATTTATGTCATGCCGGACATAATTTAATGTTTGGAGAATGCAAACAGAATTGTGAATATCTTATTGTAGGATTACAAGCAGATCCATCAATAGAGAGGCAGGAAAAAAACAAACCAGTTCAAAGCATGTTTGAGCGCTACGTACAATTAAATTCTTGCAGATACATAGATGAAATAGTACCATATGTGTACGAAACCGAAATAGAAGAAATATTAAGATCCGTTAAACCTAACGTCAGATTTATTGGTGCTGATTATCACGGGCGCGATTTTACCGCTAAACAATACTGCCTAGATAATAACATAGAACTTTATTTTAACAACCGTGAACATGGTTTTAGTACCTCAGAACTAAGGAGAAGAATAAGTGCCCATACTAGTAACAGGCTGTAATGGCTACATTGGGAAAGCTTTTTGCAAGTACTATAAAGAAGAGAGCCATAAAAAGGGAGATAAAATTATCGGCGTGGATATCGTCGATGGTTCAAATCCGTACGTTGATAACTTTGTAAAAGGATCATTTGCAAGCGATGGAGTAGTTGCAGCGGTTGCCGCTCTTAAGCCTACCACCGTATATCATTTTGCAGCAATTGCAAGTGTACCGGATAGTTTTAACAACCCAGCAAAATATTATTCAACAAACGTTGCAGAAACTATCAATCTAATTAACGGACTTATATCAACAGGATGGAAAGGTAATTTTATATTTTCATCATCAGCAGGTGTATACAGTCTTAAGTCCTCTCCTGTTAACGAACAGGATTTAATTGAGCCCGTACATCCATATGGTAGAAGTAAAAAACTCGCCGAAGATTTTATTAGTATAGTGGCAGCGGAGTACCCCAACATTAACTTCTTTACATTTAGATACTTTAATGTTGCAGGTGCTTATGGGGAGGTAGGCGATCATCTTGAGTCAGGTCATGTTATTCAAAGGCTTTGCTACGCAGCAAAAACAAAAACGCCATTTACCATTAACGGGACGGATTATAATACAAAAGATGGAACGTGCGTAAGAGATTATATTCATATAAAAGACGTTTGTAAAGCCCACGTTCATATGCAAAAATACTACGAGGAATCTTCTGCACCAGGTACAGAACCTTATGATACCTGTAATCTCGGCACTACTAAAGGCTATACAATTCGTGATATTGTTAATATGTTCGAACGTATTACAGGTGAGAAGGTAAATATTATTGAAGGAGAAAGAAGAATTGGTGATCCAGAATATCTAGTTGCAGACGCAAACCGATTCTTAAACATCTATACATTCATTTACGAAAGTAGTGAACTTGATCGCATAATTAAAACATCGTGGGATTACTATACTATGAAATGGAATGAGAAAAATGGCGTTTGAAGAAAATGAGATTAGTAAAAATAGTCAAGGCGGTACGGAGAGTGTAAAAAGAGGATTAGCAGAAAGATTACCAGATGGTCTTGCAGATGATTTTCAAATTATATGCTCCCGTATCCGTAAAATTGAAGAAGATAAAATTAGAGTTTATTGGTTACACGATCTTCCAGAAGACCCTGAAACCAATCACTTAAAAGAAGAAAATAGCAGGCGTCGTTTTCATAAGTTAGTATTTTGCGGTAACTGGCAGTACAACCGCTACAAAGATTTTTTAGGTATTCACCCATCCAAAGAACATATAGTTTTAGAGACTCCGATCGATCCTTTACCAAGCGTTAGTAAAGAATACGATAAGATAAGACTTATCTACACGTCCACTCCTCAAAGAGGGCTTTCATTACTGGTACCAGTATTTGAAAAACTTGCTGAGAAGTACAAAAATATTCACCTTGATGTTTTTTCTAGCTTTAAAATCTATGGGTGGCCAGACGCCGATAAACAGTTTGAACCGCTTTACGAGAAGATCCGCAACCACCCTCAAATGACATATCATGGGTTTGCTCCGAACGATGTTGTTAAAGATCACTTACTAAAAGCACATATCTTCGCTTACCCATCTATTTGGATGGAATGTAATAGTAGAAGTTTAATTGAAGCAATGTCTGCCAAGCTACTTTGTGTACATTCTAATAACGGAGGATTACCAGATACCGCCGGAGGCATGACCTATATGTACCAATCAGATCATGACCCTAATACTCACTGCAATATTTTTTATAGTGCCCTTGAGCACGCTATCGGTATTGTTGATAGAGATGATACTCGGGAATACTTAAACTTTGCTAAAGCGTACGCTGACAGTAGATTTTCTTGGGTTAAAATAGTTAAGCAGTGGGAGGATCTTCTCACAGGCCTTAAAGACAAATATCCTACTCTTGAGAGTAGGAAAACACAATCACAGATATTTACATATAATCCTCTATGATACTTGCCCGAGCGCCTTTGCGCATTAGTTTTTTAGGTGGTGGTAGTGATCTTCCAGAATTTTATTCTAGTTCACAGGGTGCAGTTATAAGCACTACTATAGACAAATATATGTACCTTGCTGTCAACAAAACTCCAAATAGAGGAGTTAAAGTATCGTACGAGCGAGTCGAACAAGTAGATATTATTAGTGAATTAAATCACGATAGAGCTAGAAACACATTACAATATTTTGATATACAAACCGGTATAGAAATATCTTCGTTTTGTGAAATACCAACTAAAGGTACCGGGCTTGGGTCATCCTCAACGTACACCGTAGCACTTTGCAAAGCACTAG
>Ga0247840_10010097_pt1 | contig 11910 bp, 13 predicted proteins | sample LaCruzMarch2015__FD_192404 | JGI IMG/M metagenome (GOLD analysis project Ga0247840, IMG submission 192404) | Freshwater microbial communities from meromictic Lake La Cruz, Castile-La Mancha, Spain - LaCruzMarch2015_17m | ecosystem: Environmental > Aquatic > Freshwater > Lake | place: Spain...
CCCCATGCATCCAAAATTTAACCCAAGGTTTAATACCTGTGGCGGTTTCTGATTGAGCTATTTCATTAGTGTGGTGAACAGAAACATGGTCTATGCCACCGCAGTGAATAGCAAATTGTTCGCCTAAGTATTTCATACTCATAGCAGAACATTCTATGTGCCAACCAGGAAAACCCATACGTCCAAAAGCTTCCCATTCCATTTGACGTTTTTCACCAGCAGGAGAAAATTTCCACAAGGCAAAATCTTGAGGATTTTTCTTTTCGCCCATATCTACTCTAATACCAGCTTGGAGTTTTTGATTTTTTAAATTAGCTAACTTGCCATAGTCATCAATTTTAGTGGTATCAAAATATATTCCATCAGTGGTGGTGTAAGTAACGCCTTTATCTATTAATTTTTGAACCAAGGCAATTTGTTCTGGAATATGGTCTGTGGCTGGACACCAAATATTTGGTTCTTCAATATTTAAGTCCTTTAAATTTTCTTTAAATTTAGTTGTATAAAATTTAGCAATATCCCAGGCAGATTTTCCTTCACGCTTGGCGCCTTTTTCCATTTTATCTTCACCCACGTCAGCATCTGAGGTTAAGTGTCCCACATCAGTAATATTCATGACGTGATTAACTTCATAATTATTGTATTGTAAAACGCGTTTTAAAAGATCTTCAAAAACATAGGTGCGGAGATTGCCAATATGGGCATAGTTGTAAACGGTGGGTCCGCAGGTATAAAGACCAACGGTTTTATTTTTAGGTTCGGCAAAAAGTTCTTTCTCACGAGTAAGAGTGTTAAAAAAGTATAAAGGAGGAGTTGTAGGTTGTTTTTTAAAATTGAACATATAAACTCCTTATATTTTAAATGATTTTTGGTTTTTCAGCAAGCGCAGATAAATGAAGCTAAAAATTGACATTTAACTTTAATTTTGCTAACTTTAACTGGTTAAAAGGTTGTTTGAAAATTCAAATAAGGTAAGAAGGAGGGGTGGTCGTGGCAAATCAGCGTAAAGTTCGTGGGGTTGAAGAGATTAGTGGCGGAATTACTGATCCAATGAGCCCGACTCGTGGTCAAAATATAGCCATGGGCATCGTGGTTATTGGTGTGGTGCTGTTGATGGTTTTGGCTGTTTTACTTGTGGCATTGGGAGGTGGACGATGAGAATCTCTACTAAGAAGCCCTGGGTGCTGGTGCATTTTACAAACGAAGCTGTTAAGCCAGGTTTGGGATTATGTGCTGCTGGTTTTGCAATTTTTTCCGCGGAGAACTGGCGTCGCTATCGAGATGGTTTGCCTAAGGGTATCCCTCTAACGTCTGTTCTTTGGAGGGACCAAACCAAGAAAAGGTACTTGCAGCGTTTGCACATTGTGCATTTGTCTGATTTTGTGTTTCACCAGATTTGTAAGAATGTTCTCAACGTAAGCCCTGTTGTTTTGCAGTTGAGACTTGGTCAAATGAGGGAAGGTGATTGTCGTCCCGTGGCCAAGTATGGCTATTTTCCCGAGTACGAATTCCCCAGCAACTAACTTAGGAGGAGAAGACTATGGCAGGTAAGCTTGTTCCTGTTTTGTTTTTTTTGTTTGTATTCCCCTTTGCTTTTGATGGAGGTCACCCTTCTTCTGGGTCTCCCATTAATCAGCCCATGGAAATGACTGATGTGGCGATTGTGGATGAAGATGTTGATTTTTTTGAGCTAATTATCTGCCAAAGTAACAGTCCTTTGGTTTTTGAATTTGATCAGATTCAAAAGCAACCTACACCTCGTTGTCTTCAGCGACGAGGAAAAGTTTTTTCCGGTTCAGGCTATAGATCTAATGCTTAAAGTTGATCTTTGAACTTTGTTTTACGCCCCAACATAACGTTGGGGCTTTTTATTACTTTTTATTTTGTGGTATAATCATTTTATATCTTAAACAATTAAATTTTTATGTGGCCCTTTGCTAAACCTCTAAGCTATTTAGGTGTGGATATTGGTTCTAATGGTATTAAAGTGGTAGAACTACAAAAAAAAGGTAAGCGCGCTTTTTTATATACCTATGGTTTTTCCGATAAAAATCTTTTATCAGGTAACAATGATAATGGATTTTTAGATGTAGATGGTACAGCTGATCTTTTAAAAAAGATATGTCTTAAGGCTAAAACTACTTCTAAAATAGCTTTGGCTAGTTTACCAGCCTCTACTGTTTATAGCACTCTTTTAAATATCCCGGTTTTAAAAGCTGATGAAAAAAAATCTTTTATCATGCGTCAAATAGAAAAGCTTATTCCGGTTCCTTTGGCCGATGTAGTAGTAGATTATAAAGATGTACGTCGGACCAATGGTAAAGTAGAAGATAAGTTTAAAACTCCAGCTGAAGAAGTTTTTTTTACTGCGGCGCCTAAAAAAATTATTGCTGCTTATACAGAAATTTTTAAAAAAGCGGGTTTGAGTTTATTAAGTTTAGAAACCGAGTCTTTGGCCCTGGTTTCTTCTTTAATTGGTAAGGATGTGAGCCCTATTTTAATTATTGATGTAGGCGCTGCTCAAACAGATTTTATGTTGGTAGAAAATGGTGTGCCAGTATTATTTCATACTTTAAAATTTGGTGGTAAATCTTTTACTCAAGTTTTGCAAAAAGTTCTTGGCTTAACAGAGGTAGAAGCAGAACAAAGCAAACGTGATTTAAAAAATGAAACTTCTTTCCCAGCTATTTTTAATGAACCACTGTCACCAATTGTGGAAGCTATTAGGTATATTTTTGAATTATATAGCAAGCAAAAAAATGACTCTGGTGCCCGTCCAGAAAAAATTATTTTAACTGGTGGCTCTAGTTTATTACCACATCTAGATACCAAATTAGGGGATATTTTTAATATTAAAGTTTATTTAGGTGATCCTTGGGCCAGAGTGGTTTACGCTGAAGAATTAAAACCAGTTTTAGATGCTATTGGTCCCAGGTTTGCAACTTCTTTAGGGTTGGCATTGAAAAAAATAGAAGGATAGTGGTATAATAATTGTAAATAACTATGGTTAAACAGAATCAATTTAAAATTTTAATAGTTGAAGACGATAATTTTTTAGCCGATATTTATAAAACCAAATTAGAATTGGAAGGTTTTAAGGTTACTGTAGCTTCTGATGGTGAGAAAGGTTTAAAATTAATCCAAACTAAAACACCAGATTTGGTTTTGTTGGATATTTTGTTGCCTAAATTAGATGGTTTTGCAATTTTAGAAACAGTTAAAAATGGGGACGCGCCTGGTAAAGATGTGCCTATTATTTTGTTGACTAACTTAGGTCAAAATGAAGAAGTACAAAAAGGTTTGCGTTTGGGTGCGGTTGATTATTTGATTAAAGCCCATTTTAAACCAGCTGAGGTAGTGGAAAAGATCAAGAAGATACTAGGATAAATTAAATTAAAAAGTAAGCAAATTAAAAAAGAAGGGAGGTGAAATCATGCAAAAGAAAGGTTTTACTTTGATTGAATTATTAGTTGTTATCGCAATCATTGCGTTGTTATCTACTTTGGCGGTCGTAGCACTGAGCTCAGCCCGTCAAAAATCACGTGATGCTAAGCGTTTAGCTGATATCAAACAAGTTCAGACAGCTTTGGAATTATACTTTACCGATCAAAATGGTTATCCAGCTGGCACAGCCCTAGTTTTAGGAAGTGCTGACGCTATTTGTTTAGGAGCTGGTGGTTTTTCTACCGTCGGTGCCTGCACAGAACCAATTTATATGGGTAAAGTTCCAACAAATCCTACTCCAGGTGGCGTTGCTTATACATATACCGTTAATGGTACTATATATACTATTAATTTCACTTTGGAAGGTGTTAGTGGTGGCTTAGCTTTGGGCGCTCACGTGGCGTCTCCAGCTGGTATTCAATAGACCACTAGTTTTCAGATTCTCTAATTAGAGAAAAAATCCTCCTGGGCAACTGGGAGGATTTTTGATAGAATAGGTTCATATGATTATATTTTTAATGTTTATCTTAGGTGCTTTATTTGGTAGTTTTTTAAATGTAGTAGCTATACGTTTACCTAGCTCAGAAAGATTTTGGCGGGGACGTTCTCATTGTGTTTTTTGTAATAAACTTTTACATTGGTTTGAGCTTATTCCAATGGTAAGTTTTTTGTGGCAGGGTGGTAAATGCCGAGACTGTCAAAAAAATATTTCTTGGCGTTATATTTTAGTTGAAATTGCTACAGGTACTTTATTTGCTGGCACCTATTATTTTTTATCTGGTCAAAATTTAGTTTATTTTTGGACCACTTTACTTTTTCATCTAATAATTATCAGTGTTCTGGAAATAATTTTCTTAATTGATCTTAAAGAGGGGATTATTTTTGATTTATTAATTTGGCCTTTTCTAGTCATTACTTTAGTTTTTTGGGTTCTGGCTGGAGCTAATTGGTTAAATTACCTTTTAAGTGGTTTAGTGTGCGCTGCTTTTTTTGGTGCACAGTATTTATTATCAAGGGGCAAATGGATTGGGGCAGGGGATATTGGGTTGGGTTTTTTAATTGGTGCTTGGCTGGGATTCCCTTTGATTTTTGTAGCTTTATTTTTTGCTTATGTTGTAGGAGCCATAATTGGATTGGGTCTAGTTATTTTGAAGAAAAAAAGTTGGGCCAGCTCTTTGCCTTTTGCTGTTTTTTTAATACCCGGAGCTTTTTGTGCTTTGTTTTGGGGGACAGCTCTTATTGGTTGGTACCTTGGAATTATGGGTAATTTTTGATAAAATATCCATATATGACCCATTTAGAAGCCCAAGAACGCATTATTAAATTAAGGAAAGAAATAGAGCACCATAGGTATCTCTACCATGTTTTAGATAAGCAGGAAATTTCTGATGCGGCACAGGATTCCTTAAAACATGAATTATATAAATTAGAACAAGAATTTCCAGACTTAATTACTCCAGATTCTCCTACTCAGCGTGTTGGAGGTGAAGCTTTGGAACAATTTTCTAAAATCAAACACAAGACCCCCATGCTTTCCATTGAGGATGTTTTTAGTTTGGAAGAAGCTGGAGATTGGCTTACTAGAGTTAAAAAATTAACTCCTTCAACTAAATTTGATTTTTACGCAGAAATTAAAATGGATGGTTTGGCTGTATCTTTAATCTATAAAAATTTATTTTTGGAAGTTGGTGCCACTAGAGGGGATGGGAAAATTGGAGAAAATGTAACTCAAAATTTAAAAACTATAGAAGCTATTCCTTTAAAATTACGCCTGCCAGATAAAAAAGAAGTGGAAGATTTTTTAAAGAAATTTGATCAAGAAAATAAATTTAACAAAAAGAAATTATTTGATTTTTTGGACAATCCTCGTGAATTGGAGGTTCGTGGTGAATGTTTCATGTCTAAAAAAGTATTTGAATCTATCAATAAAATAGAAATCAAGGCCGGGCGGGAGCCTTTTGCTAATCCACGTAATGCCGCCGCTGGGTCTATTAGACAATTAAATTCTAGTATTACTGCTACCAGACACTTGGATTTTTTTGCCTATGCTTTGATAACAGATTTGGGTGAAGTTAATCATGAACAATCCCATGAATTGGTTAAATTATTTGGTTTTAAAGTTAACCCTAATAATGTTTATTGTAAAGATTTATTAGAAGTGGAAAAGTTTCATACTAAGATAATGAAAGAACGAGAAAAATTACCCTATTGGACAGATGGGGTAGTGGTAGTAGTTAATGATAATGAAGTTTTTGATAAGTTGGGGGTAGTGGGAAAGACACCTCGCGCCATGATTGCTTATAAATTTCCAGCTGAACAAGCTACAACCACAGTAGAGAGAGTTGATTGGCAGGTGGGTAGAACCGGAGCCTTAACACCTGTAGCAACCATGCAACCAGTTTTTGTAGCCGGGACTACTGTATCTCACGCCACCTTGCATAATTTAGATGAAATTAGACGTCTGGGATTAAAAATTGGCGATACAGTAATTTTAGAAAAGGCTGGGGATATTATTCCTAAAGTTGTGGAAGTTTTATCTCGTTTACGGACGGGAAAAGAAAAAGAAATTCATCCACCAACCAAATGTCCGGTCTGTGGTTCTGCTGTAGAAAAAAAAGAAGCAGCCTCACGAGAGGGAAAGTCTGTGGCTTTGTTTTGTACTAACAAAAATTGTTTTGCCAAGGAAAAAGAAAGAATTAGCCACTTTGTTTCCAAAAAAGCTTTTAATATAGATGGTCTGGGGATAAAAATTGTTGAGCAATTAATTAATGTAGGCTTAGTTTCTACCCCGGCCGATATTTTTAGTCTAACAAAAGGAGATCTAGAACCCTTAGAAAGATTTGCAGAAAAATCGGCTGAAAATTTAATTGAATCAATTAATAATTCTAAAAAAATAACTTTAGCTAGATTTTTGTATGCCTTGGGAATTTTGCATGTAGGTGAAGAAACAGCTATTGATTTGGCTAATCATTTTGGCAGTTTAGAAAAAATTAAAAAAGCCAGCCTAGAAGATTTTAATTCCATACCTAATGTTGGCGGAGTGATGGCTAAAAGTTTGTGGGAGTGGTTTCAAAATAACAAAAATATTCAGTTGTTAAAAGAATTACAAGAAAATGGTGTGATAATTGAAAACCCCAAACCTCGGGTGGCTGGTAAATTTCAAGGATTATCTTTTGTGTTTACAGGTGAGCTAACTTCTTTAACCAGGGATGAGGCCAAAGAAAAAGTAAGAACTTTGGGAGGGGATACTCCAGCTACTGTTTCTAAAAATACCTCTTACGTGGTAGCCGGAATTGATCCTGGTTCTAAATATGATAATGCTAAAAAACTAGGAGTTAAAATTTTAACTGAGGCAGAATTTTTGAAGATGCTTAAATAGCCTGGTATAATACTTTAATATGACTATATCTAAAGACTTGATAGAACATTTGGCTAATTTAGCCAGACTAGAACTCACTCCAGCTGAAAAAAAGAAATATCTTAAAGATCTTTCTTCTATTTTGGATTATGTAGAAAAAATAGGTCAATTGGGTGTTAAGGGAGATTTTGTTTTATTTAATGCCGAAACTACAAATATTTGGAGAGATGATATTAAAGAAGGTTGTCCTCTAGAAGAAACAAAGGGTATTATTCAATCTTTTCCAGATAAAGAAGGGGATTTATTAAAAGTAAAAGGTGTTTTCTAGTAATTTTATGAACAAAACTAGTATTAAGCAGATTCATCAGGATTTATTAGCCAAAAAAATTTCTTGTGAAGATTTAATAAAGAATTATTTAAATGAAATTGATAAGCTTGATGGACAGATCAAGGCTTTTTTAGAAGTGTTTAAAGATGAAGCTTTGCAGGAAGCTAAAAAAGTTGATCTTAAAATAAAGAATGGGGAACCCCTAGGAACTTTGGAAGGAATACCTGTGGCTATTAAAGATAACTTGTTGTATGAAGGTCATTTATCTTCTTCTGGATCTAAAATTTTAGAAAATTATGTTGGGTCTTATACAGCCACAGCAGTAAAAAAATTAAAAGAAGCAGGGGCTATTATAATAGGACGCACTAATATGGATGAATTTGCTATGGGCTCCTCTACAGAAAATAGTGCCTATGGAGTAACTAGAAATCCCTATGACCTTAAAAGAGTGCCAGGTGGTTCGTCAGGTGGGTCAGCTGCGGCTGTAGCTACTAATATGTCTGTTTTATCTCTGGGATCTGATACAGGTGGGTCAATTAGGCAACCAGCGGCTTTTTGTGGTGTGGTAGGTCTCAAACCTACTTATGGGGCAGTTTCTCGATTTGGCTTAATGGCGATGTCTTCTTCTTTAGATCAAATTGGTCCTTTTGCTAATAATGTAGAAGATGCTCAAATTTTATTTAATGTGATTAAAGGCAAAGATAAAAAAGACGCCACCTCAAAAGATTTTCAAGATAAAAAAAATAAAACCATTGCCGGTTTAAAAATTGGGTTGCCAAAAGAATATTTTGCTAAAGGATTAGATAAAAAAATAGAAAAAAATATTTTACAAACTTTAGATTTATTAAAAAAGGCAGGGGCGGAAATTAAAGAAGTTAGTTTGCCTAACACCGAGCATGCTTTAGCTGCCTATTATTTAATTATGCCAGCGGAAGTATCTTCTAATCTGGCTAGGTTTGATGGTATTAGATTTGGTTTGTCTTTAGACAAAGAAGTGGAAAATTTAGCCGAGGTCTATAAAAAAAGCCGAGCCCAAGGTTTTGGCGCTGAAGCTAAAAGAAGAATAATGTTAGGGACCTTTGCTTTGTCATCGGGTTATTTTGACGCTTATTATAAAAAAGCCCGTCAGGTACAGGAGTTAATTAGACAAGATTTTGATAATGTTTTTAAGGAAGTGGATTATTTAATTACTCCAACCACACCTACCACCGCCTTTAAAATAGGTGAAAAATCCAGTGATCCTTTGGAAATGTATTTATCCGATATTTATACTGTGTCAGTTAATTTAGCTGGGCTTCCTGCTATCTCTGTTCCTAATGGAATGGTAGAAAAATTGCCAGTAGGATTGCAAATAATTGGTCAACATTTTGATGAACACAATTTGTTTTCAGTGGCTCAATATATTGAAGAAATTAATAAATAGATTTTATGTTTAAAAGAAAAGTTACTCCACCTCGTTATCATAGTTTGTTTGAACAAAAAGAACACGTTTTTGAGAAGTTTCACGAGCCGGTAAACTACCGGGACACCTGGCAGATTTTTAGAATCATGTCAGAATTTGTGGCTGGTTATCAATTGTTGGGAAAATTTGAAAAAACAGCTACTATTTTTGGTTCTGCCCGTTCTACTGAGGACTCCTTTGCCTATAAAGAAGCCCGTAAGTGTGGGGAACTACTTGGTAAAGAAGGCTATGCTGTTATTACAGGTGGTGGGCCTGGTGTTATGGAAGCGGGAAATAGGGGAGCCAAAGAAACAGGAGCGGAATCTATTGCCATCTCCATTCAATTGCCAGAAGAACAGATTCTTAATCCCTATGTTACTAAGAATGCTGGTTTTAATTATTTCTTTATTAGAAAAGTAATGTTAGTGTCTCCAGCTGAAGCCGCCATATTTTTCCCTGGTGGTTATGGAACCATGGATGAAATTTTTGAGCTTTTAGATTTGATAGAAATTGGTAAAATCAAAAAAATTCCAGTTATCGCAGTAGGTAAAGATTTTTGGAATCCTTTGATAGAATTTTTAAAACACAGCCCCAAAGAATTAATTGGCGTTATTGGCCAATCTCATTTGGATCTGTTGCAGGTGGTTGATTCAGCAGAAGAGGCGGTAGAAATTGTCCGCAAGTCTGGTGTGCACAAAGTTTTGTGTGATCCATCTGACCCAGCAGATCCTCATTGTGCCCAAACCATGAACTGGCGTATTTTTAGAATTATGGCTGAAGTAGTAGAAGGTTTTGAATTTTTAACTAGGGAAGTGCGTGATGATGTTACTATTTTGGGTACTAACAGCTTAGGTGAAAATGATGTTTATTATAAGGCGGCTGAAAAAGTAGCTTTCAACTTAGGAAAAAATGGGTATATGGTGGTAACTGGTGGAGGCCCGGGTATTATGGAAGCAGCTAACAAGGGCGCCAAAAATGCCGGGGCAGAATCTATTGGATTTAGTTTAAAATTTGATGATGTGGCCAGGACTAATTCTTATCTCACAAAGTCTTTAAGTTTTAATTTTCCTTATATTAGAAAGTTGGTTTTAACTGTTCCCTCCAAAGCCTTTATCTTTTTTCCTGGTGGCTTTGGTACACTACACCAATTGTTTGAGGTTTTAACTTTGATGAAGACTAAAAAAATGCAGGAAATGACCCTGATTTTATTTGGTAAAGCGTACTGGGGTCCTTTAGACGTGTTTATCAGGGAAACATTACTTAAAAAATATGATACTATTGCTTCGGAATATGTTGATTTGTATAAAATTGTTGATAGTGTAGAAGAAGTAGATCAATATATTTCCACTCTAAAAAAATGATACCCTACTTTGGCACAACCGGTTGGCAAATCGGATTTTTAAAGATTCAGTCTTGGGGCCTATTAGTTGCCTTGGGTTTTTTAGTTGGCATGGGTTTGGTTTGGTTGTTAGCTAAAAAACAAAAGCTAAAGCAGGAAATTTTTTTAGATTTGTTTATTTGGATTATAGTTGTGTCTTTAATTGGTAGCAGATTATTTTTTGTGTTGTTTGAAAGTACTTTTGGTTTTTATTTAACTCATCCTTTAGATATTTTAAAAATCTGGCAGGGTGGCTTATCTTCTTTTGGTGGTTTTTTTGGTGCAGCTTTAGTAGTAGCTTGGTTTTGGAAATACAAAAAAATTACTTGGGTGTCTCTGGATGTTTTATCTTTTGGTTTGGCTTTTGGATGGGTAATTGGTAGATTGGGTTGCCTGTTGATTCATGATCACTTGGGGGTGGTTTCTGGTTCTTTTTTAGCTATCAATTTTGTCCAAGGAGCAAGGTTGGATATGGCTTTGTTGGAGATTGTAACATTGATACCCTTATTACTCTTATTTAGCTTAAAAGGCTTAAAGATGCTTAAAACTCCTGGCCTCTTGTCTTCTGTGCTACTTTTATGGTATGGTATTGTCAGATTTTTTCTTGATTTTTTAAGAGCCCAAGATATCAATTATCCTGATACCAGGTATCTAGGAATGACCGTAGCGCAATGGGGCTGTATTGTTTTAGTGGTCTTAGGTTTAAAGTTGTGGCAAAAAATTAAAAAAGGTGGGGTCGCATAGTGGTCTAGTGCAGTTGCTTGGAAAGCAACCATGTTCGCAAGAGCATCGCGAGTTCAAATCTCGCCCCCACCGCCATATTATAAAGTTTGAATCATGAAGCCGATTTCTTAAGGAAGTCGGTTTTTGTTTTATTTTTGAATGGGGGGGTATACTCTTGACAAAAAGTAGAAAAAAGACTATAAGTTTAGTATGCTCTATTGTTCTTTTTATCACTAGACCAGTCAAATGGTCTGTCAAAAAGGAGAGAAAAACATGACGCTTAAACGAAAATGGTTTAATATTCTATTGCCTCAGATGATTACGATTGTGTTGGTTCTTGGTGTTTTCTTTTTGTGTCAGCGGGTGTTTGATGAAAGCATTGGCAGCTCCATTTATTTTTCTCTTGCATCTTTGTGCTTAATATTTTTTGTTGCTCCTTTCACAAAAACTCCATTTATCAGTTTAAGTGCCGGTTTCCTTGCCACTTCTTCTCTTGTATTTTTTGCATCTCATGTTGTCGCTACGCCTAATTCCGTTGCTGGTTATGGGGCATCAATTCTCTGTGGAATTTCAGCTCTTTGCTTTGCAGAAATGACGGCTGATAACTATTTTTTGTCAAAAGTTTTGGTAAACATTTCCTTCTTGACAGAAGGAGCAATCATTCTTTTTACACTTCTTTCTTTTTCCTAACAAGATTATTTTCCCCGCCCTAGGTAACTCTAAGGGCGATTTTTTTATACATTAAAATAAAGTTAAGGCCATAAGGTTTTTAAACCTTAATTTTTCTGGACAAAAGTCTTTAAAAACCTTATACTAAAGGAAATTACTGATTATTTAGCCTAATTTTTTGGTTTATCCATATGTTTAACAGTGTTTTTGATTTCTTTAAAAAAAATTGGGGATCTTTTTTTTATATAGAAAAAATTGCTTCAGATAAAAATGGATTGATTAAAATTAAAAAAAATTGGTGGTCAACTGATGTAATGGTAAACGGCTATTTTCAATCAGGTCCTTATGTAACATCTTTGTGGAAAAAAGTATTAAAGAAAGTAAAGATTGAAAAAAAAGTGCAGACAATTTTGATGTTAGGTTTAGGCGGGGGAGATGGACTTAAAGTAATTGTTCCAAAATTTAGTCAAGCTAAAATTACAGCAGTAGACTTTGATCCTAAAATGGTAGAAATTGCCGAACGTCTTATCTTTAACACAATGAATTATTACCCAGAAGTAATGACGGAA
>Ga0247840_10010099_pt1 | contig 11908 bp, 10 predicted proteins | sample LaCruzMarch2015__FD_192404 | JGI IMG/M metagenome (GOLD analysis project Ga0247840, IMG submission 192404) | Freshwater microbial communities from meromictic Lake La Cruz, Castile-La Mancha, Spain - LaCruzMarch2015_17m | ecosystem: Environmental > Aquatic > Freshwater > Lake | place: Spain...
TGAGAATTAAACGGTTGCATCACAAGCCCGGCGGCCTCATTCTTTCCGGCAATTTCCTTGGCCTCTTCGGGGGTGATGTAGCGTCCCATGCCATTGTCCACATAAAAACTCGCATGGGAACCAAAGAGAAAACAGGCCTCCATCGGTTTATCGCAACCTTGATCGATTTTTTTGGCCATGGTTCGGCAGATGCATGGCGCAACGGCAATTTTTTTCTGATTGTCGAAAATCTTCATCACATCCTCGTAAGGAGCGATGGGCCACTCCGTCACGAGCTCCTTGTTGATCGGGATGGTTCTCATGACCGGGGTACCCCAGGCCTGAAAACTCTTTCCGAGAGCGGCCTCGTAATACTCCTCCATATCCTTGGCGAGTGCCTTGTTCAGAGAGTTGATCTGGAACTCAAAAATTCCAACCACATAAGGAACTGCCGCGTATCGGGCGCCGCCGTCTTTCTTCTGACGAAACACAAGGCCCCGCCGGGCCATATCTTCGATGTGTTTTGCGGTATCCTCCGGCGGAAGATTCAGCCGCGCTGCAATACTGTCCGGCGTCTCCAGCATCGGGGACATCATCAGAACCATTTCAGCATCCGCTTCGGTGAAAAGCTGCTTGAGGATTTTGATTTCAATCCCGTTCTGCGTAGTCGGAAATCCGGGGCCCATATCGTCCAGTCTTTGTCTCAGTCGTTCATACACATCACTCATCTCTGTTGTCTCCCTCCTGATAGTTATTTAGCTAATACTATTGATTTATCTGCCAATCGATGATTGCCACTTTACAGGTTTGAGCAACCTGGAATTATAAGGGCGTCCCTTCACGTCCCGATCAAACAATTTCCTTGAGATAATATTCCTCATACATGTGCCAGACGGCCATGGCCATGGACATGATAATCGGGCCAATGATAAACCCCGAGAAACCGAAGACAATGATGCCGCCCATGGTGGAGAGAAATATCAGCAAAGGATGCATGGAGACATCTTTTCCCAGAAGTATTGGACGGAGAAAATGGTCCACCATGCTGATGACCATGGAGCCAAAGGCCAGGATAAAGATGCCTGTCCAAAGATGGCCCTTGATCATCATGAAGAGGCCTGCCGGCGCCCAGACAAGGGCACAACCGACGACGGGAATGACAGCAGTAATGATCATTACAACCCCCCAGAGGACCGCCCCCTGAATGCCTGTAAACAGAAAAAGCAGCCCTCCGAGTAATCCCTGAATGCCTCCGATGATCAAGGTTACCTTGAGCGTCGAGTTGGCGGTTTTCTGAAAGTGCGCCAGAAGGAGCCTGTCCCTTCCCTGCCCAAGAGGCAGGAGCCGCAGAATTGAATCGAGAAATTCCTCTCCATCCCGGATGAAATAAAATAACGCGTAGAGCATGACACCCAATTGAACCATAAATTGAAGCGTATCTTGAGTAAAGCTTTTCAGAGTCTCGAGAATATAACCGGCAACGCTTTTGGAAAGCTGCGAAATCTTCTCTGTAAGGGCGGCATCGTCGAGATGTAAGCTGTCGGTATAGGGATTGTGTTTGATCAGCTCTGAAAATTTCCGCACATAGACAGTGATCTGACTGCTTTCATCCGACATGCCTTGGTAGATGTCCATCGATTCCTTAAGTAGCATGCTGATGATGAAAACAAAAGGAAGGATGAAAATAAGGCAAATGAAAGCAAGAACAATCGTCCCGCTGAGAGTGGGATTGTACAGCTTTTTCAATACTTGATTATAAACGGGCATGAAGAGCCCTGCCAGGATAACCGCCCAGAAAATTGCATAGATAAACGGTTTCATGAGATAGAAAAGCGCTACGGTAACGATCAGCATGATCGCGAAAAAAAGGACTGTCTGTGATTTTGGCGTTTGCATGCGAGGATATGTCTCCTTTGCGTCTGAAAATGTACATTTAATTATCCTCATAGAAAAGCTGCAAGCAATTCATATGAAGTGAGAAATGGTAGTAAGTGTTTCATGTAAGGTCAAGGAGATTTTTGAGAAGAGAAAGGATTACGAACGGTTGAGTCCGGAGACATGTCCTCATTGCAAGAAGAGTCATCTTTGGTACGTCCATTGGTGCTATGCCTGGCATCGGTGCCCCGACCGGGATTGCCGCCCTTTTCCCCTTAACCTTTGGCATGGAGCCCACGGGCGGGATCATTATACTGGCGGGTATCTGCTGCAGATCTGATTGATAAAATATTCCTTGACAGTGAATATGCTATGTATTAATTATTCATAGCCATGGAGGCTAGTAGGTAGCCGGGCAGGAGTTAGCGCCGATGAAAAGTCCGACCAAACAGGCAGATCGTCATGTGGATGCCGTACTGGCAGCTATGGCAGTATTGGATTGTTTTCTGACGAACCCCCTTTTGGGTGTTAAAGAGATCATGGACCTTACAGGTTTCACCCGTAATCGGGTTATGCGACTGACCGGAACCCTGCTGCAGCATGGTTCCCTGATGATCGCTGACCCGAAAGGGGGTTTTGCCGTAGGACCCAAGTGCCTGGCTCTGGGCAAAGTCTTCGAACGAAGCCAAGGCCTTCTGGTTATTTTGAAACCCGTTCTGAAACAACTGGTGCTTGTGACGGGAGAATCGACATCTTTCTACGTCAGAGAGGGACTGGAACGCTACGCCCTGGCACGGGAAGAGGGGAGCAGCCATAACATCCGCTACTCGATCAGAGAGGGGCAGCGGGTAGGGCTGTTCGCCGGATCGGCAAGCAAACTGATTCTTGCCTATTCGTCGCCGGAGGTACTGTCCACGATCCTGAATAGTTCCAATTTGGATGCGCAGGCGCCGAAAAGCCTTGCGGAGCGGAACGAATTCCTGAAGAAACTCGAAGAAATCCGTCAGCAGGGGTATGCCATTAGCGTCGGTGAAAGGGATCCCGATGCCTTCGGGATATCGGTCCCGGTATTTGACAGTGAAAACGATCTGGTCGGAGCTCTGTGCATCGGTGGTCCGGTCAGCCGTTTCACCGATGAGAATAGTCAGCACTGCCTGAGGCATCTCCAGGATGGTGCGAAGAAGCTTTCCGGGCAGCTCGGCTGGAACGGATTGATAAAACACGTGAGCGGAACGTAAAATGAGCGGCTCGTTAAAACCGACGTGGACTGCTTGAACTCTTTTTGAAAGGAGATACCGAATGGATGTTACGGACGAGCTTCCCCTGAAAGGAATAAAAATTCTGGAACTCTGTCATGTGGTGATGGGTCCAACCTGCGGGGTTATCCTCGCGGACATGGGGGCCGAGGTCTACAAGGTCGAAAAGACTGGGGCAGGGGACGATACCCGCTCACTGAAGGCCTTCGGCTCAGGGTACTTTACCTTCTTGAACCGAAATAAAAGAAGCATCTCGCTGGACCTCAAATCGGAAAAGGGCAAGGCCATCCTGCTGAAACTTGTGGAAGCAGCCGATGTGCTGATCGAAAATTTTGGTCCGGAAACGCTGGACCGGCTTGGGGTCGGCTACGAGGAATGTCAGAAGCGAAATCCCCGCCTGATTTACTGCACCATGAAAGGATTTATGCCGGGACCGTACGAGAATCGTCCGGCGCTGGATGAAGTGGTTCAAATGATGGCGGGTCTGGCTTATATGACGGGACCTACCGGCAGACCGCTTCGTGCCGGGGCTTCCGTCACAGATATCCTGGGTGGCACCTTCGCAGCGGTAGGCATTCTTGCGGCCCTCTATCAACGGCAGTTTACCGGTCGAGGACAAATGGTCCAATCCACGCTTTTCGAATCCGTGGCGTTTCTTGTCGGAACGCACATGGCATCCGCCGCCGTTACCGGGAAACCCCAACCCCCCATGCCCGACCGGGGGAGATCCTGGGCGATCTACGATCTGTTCGATACTGCGGACGGGGAAAAGGTTTTTATCGGTATCACCTCCAATCGGCATTGGCAGAGGCTCTGCGAGGAGTTCGGTTTCATGGATCTGCTGAAAGACCCGCGCCTTTCCAGCAATCTCGACCGTGTCGACCACCATGGCTGGCTGCTGGCTGAATTGCAAAAGCGGCTGAAACCGATTACCAAGGCCGAGTTGATGGCACGCGCCGAAAAATCGGGCGTCCCCTTTGCGCCTGTCTCCACTCCCCAAGATCTGTTCGATGATCCCCATCTGAATCAATCCGGCGGTCTTGTGAATGCCGTCCTGCCGGGTGGAGGCATCGCCAAGCTGCCTAAAATTCCGCTGCGGATGAATCACAAGGGTTTCGACCTGCGGAATGATGCCCCAGCCGTCGGCGAGGGGTCGTTGGAGGTTTACCGTTCTCTCGGATTCTCCGATGAGGCGATCGCCGACCTGCAGAATCAGGGGGCCATTCAATTGGGCAATGCAGAAAAGTCGGCTCTTGACACTAAAACCAGAAAAATGTGAGCATGAAACATCCTAAAGCAAGGAGTTTCCAATGAAACGCGTTAACCAATCGGTCAGTTTGTTTTTCTTTATTGGCTCCTGTTCGATCATGTGGGCATCCTGGGTCATGGAGTACTACACGCCGCTCGGTCCCGGTCCCGGTTTCTTCCCCTTGTGGTTGAGTGGGTGTATGGCGGGCCTCTCTCTGGTCTGGTTTTACCAGGTCTGTACCGACCCGGCTGAATCGGAAACCCAGGACTTTATCCCCGGCCGGATCGGGATGATACGGGTCCTGTCGGTTTTGGGCGCCTTGGTGTTCATGTGGCTTTTCATGGACAAGGTCGGATTCCAACTGACGATGTTCGCGTTTCTTGTCTTCCTGCTGGTTGCCCTCGGGCAGCGGAACCGTATCTTGACCGTTGTGATTTCGCTTTTGGGAAGTTTCGGCATGTATTACGTGTTTAAGAACTGGCTGGGTGTTCAGTTGCCCGAGTCGACCATCGGATGGCTCAGCGCCCTCGGACTATAGGAGAAAAAACATGGATGTACTTCACAATCTCATGATGGGATTTTCAGTGGCGCTATCTCCCGCAAACCTCCTTTATGCCTTAACAGGTTCTTTTCTCGGAACCCTGATCGGCGTTCTCCCCGGTATCGGCCCGTCCGCGGGCTGCGCGCTGCTCATCCCCTTGACAGCCAGTCTCGATCCGACCGGTTCCATCATCATGCTTACTGCCCTGTTTTACGGCACCCAATATGGCGGAACCATTACGAGCGTTCTACTCAATGTGCCCGGAGAGGCCGCCTCTGCCGTCACCTGTCTGGATGGCTATCAGATGGCCAAGAATGGACGCGCCGGCGTCGCCTTGACTGTTTCCGCCGTCGGATCGTTCATCGGCGGCACCTTTGCCAGTATCTGCCTCATCATCGTGGCCGGTCCCCTGACGCGCATGGCGCTGGAGTTTGGGCCGGTGGAGTTCTTCGCGCTGATGGTGCTGGGCTTGTCACTGCTGATGGGCCTTGCGGGAAAATCCATGGTCAAATCCCTGATGATGGGCATCTTCGGACTTCTTCTGGCCATGATCGGCATGGACCCCGTCAGGGGATCGCCCCGCTTTACATTCGGGCAGATGGAACTAATGGACGGGATAGGTTTCATCCCGGTGATCATGGGCCTGTTCGGTCTGGCCGAGATCCTGCAAAACGCCGAGCAGGAATTTCCCCATATCTTTCAGAACAAACTCAGTTCGCTGATTCCCTCGCGGCAGGACATTCGGGATTCCGCCATGCCGGTTGTCCGGGGGACGATACTCGGCACGCTGCTGGGACTGGTTCCAGGCATGACCAACTCCGCCTCTTCTTTCCTCTCTTACGCGATGGAGAAGAAGCTCTCGAAGCATCCGGAAAATTTCGGCACCGGGGTGATCGAGGGGGTTGTCGCGCCGGAGACGGCCAACAATGCCCATGCCAATGGGGCGCTGATTCCCCTGTTCACGCTGGGCATCCCCGCCTCTCCGACCATCGCGGTCATTATGGGGGCGTTCATGATCAACGGCCTGGTTCCCGGCCCCTTCCTCTTCAAAGAGCAGCCGGCGCTCGTCTGGGGGGTCATTGCCAGTTTCTTTATCGGCAATGTGATGCTGCTCATCCTGAACCTGCCGCTGATCGGCATCTGGGTCAAGGTTTTGAAGATACCCTATTCCATCCTGTTCACGTTGGTCCTGGCCTTCATGGTGGTCGGGGTGTACGGCGTTGACAACAGCGCCTTCGACGTGATGATTATGCTCCTGTTCGGACTGATCGGTTACATCCTGCGAAAGCTGGATTTCCCCATGGCGCCCGTTGTACTGACGCTGATCCTGGGACCCCTGATGGAGCGCTCGCTGCGCAAGTCCATGGAGATGTCGCAAGGTGATTTTGCCATCCTGTGGTCGAATCCCATCTCGGCCGGCCTGTTGATTGCCGCCGGTGTGGTTTTAATTACCTCCACTTTCGGTTCCCGGATTTTTGGCCGGAAACTGCCGGAGGGAGGCGACGATGAGGCCTGAGAGGTCTCACCCCCGTTCACATGATCTTAAAAAATTGAAGAGGAGGAGGAATGATGGAAAGCAAGAAGAGACGTTTCATGAGTATGACAGTTTGTGCAGCGGTGATTGCAGCGGTCGGCTTGTCAATGGCGGGTTGGACGCCGGTGGTCTTTGCTGCGGCCCAAAAGGGCGACTATCCGGCCAAGGGTAAGAGTATCCAGATGATCATCAACTATGCTGCGGGAGGCTCCACCGATGTCGGGGCAAGGATCGCGGCCGGTGCGCTGGAGAAGATTCTGGGAACCAAGGTGGAAGTCGTCAACAAGCCCGGCGCCAGTGGGCAGGTCGGAGCCACATTCACGTCCCAGGCCAAGCCTGACGGCTATACGATCGGTGCAGTGAACCTGCCGGTCCTCGTTGTCACCTACCTGGACGCCAGCCGCAAGGCCGTTTACAGCCGGAAGGATTTTATGCCACTGGCCCTGCAGGTTGTCGATCCCGGATTGATCGCGGTCAAAGCGGATAGCCCCTATAAAACATTGACGGATGTGATTAACGCCGCCAAGGCCAATCCCAAGAAGATCACCATCACGACGACCGGTTTGCAGAGTGGCGAGCATTTCATGCTTACGAATCTGCAGAATTTGACCAATGCCCAGTTTGCGATGGTGCATTTCTCCGAAGGCTCCGCCGCGGCTGTGATGGCGGTGCTCGGTGGGAAGGTTGATGTCTTGTGCGGGAATGTCAGTGACGTAACCCCGCACGTTAAAAGCGGCGCCGTTCGCGTGTTGGGATTGATGGACACCCATGATTCCCCCTTCGTGCCCGGAAAGACATTCACGGCTCAGGGGATTCCGCTTGTCGTCGGGACTTCCCGTGGCTTCGCGTTGCCGAAGGGTACCCCCAAGGAGATCGTCGATGTCCTGGACGATGCCATGAAGAAGGCCATGGAAAGCGAAGATGTCAAGGAGAAGATGTTCAAGATGGGCCTGACCTGGCGCTATATGAACGCTGCGGAGTTTACGAAATATTGGGACGATATAGACGCGACAATGCAGAAGGTTCTCCCTCAGACCAAACAGTAGAAGTGGCAATGTTGCCAAACGATCAACACGAAGTGATCAAGACCGGGCAGCTTAATGTCGGGCGCCCGGTCGATCACTTCTACAAGGAGCTATGAGGAAATGATCAAGCTACCGAAAAAAGTCAAGGTGCGCGAGGTCGCGCTCCGCGACGGGATTCAAAGCCTCAAGGAATTTATTCCGACGGCTACGAAAGTTGACATTCTCAACCGCTTGCTGGATTGCGGATTCGAGATCATTGAAGTGACCTCTTTTGTGCATCCCAAATGGATCCCTCAGCTTCGTGATGCCGAAGAGTTGGTGCGAACGGCCAGAAAAAACAAAAAGACAAAATACGTCGCCCTCGTACCCAATGCCAAGGGTGTGGAGCGGGCGATCCGATGTGGGGGGCTTGACGGTGTGGGAATTACCATGGCGGTTAGTGAGAGCCACAATCAGAAAAACGTGGGCATGAGCCGCGTCGATTCCATGAAACAGGCCAAAGAAGCCTTGGAACTGGCCGTCGGCGCCGGCCTTGAATTTGTGGGAGGAACCTCCGTCGCGTTTGGATGCCCGATGGAAGGGAAGGTCCCTTTTGAGGACCTGCTCTGGGTAGTGGATAACTATGTTAGCATTGGCGCCAAGACGGTTCGGCTCGGTGATACCACGGGGATGGCCAATCCACGGCAGGTTGCCGAATACTGCGAGAAACTGGCCGACCTGTACCCGGGAATCGAATTCAATCTCCATCTCCACAACACCCGAGGGATGGGTCTGGCCAATATCCTGGCCGGGATAGAGGCGGGTGTCACATTCATTGACGGCGCCATCTGCGGCTTGGGCGGATGTCCTTATGCCCCGGGGGCATCCGGCAATATCGACACCATCGACTTGGTGCATATGCTCCACCAGATGGGCATTGAAACAGGGATCGATCTGAATAAATTGATCGATGTAGGACGATATGTTGAGACGGTCATGGGACAGCCGTTGAACAGTTCAATCCTTCGGGCCGGAACGGTGGGAAACATTTATGACGCCCACTGAGTGTTTTCGTTAAAGTAGTATGTGCCGTATTTCTACCCGACCTCGACTCAATCAATAGGGAACCCTCATGCGCATCGCCGTTCTTGACGATTATTTCAATGTCTCACGAAAATTGGCCAATTGGGACCGACTCGACGGACTTGCAGAAATCACCGTATTCCAAGAACCTTTTGGCGGTGAGGAAACTGCGGTCATAAAACTGGCTGATTTCGACATCATTGTCGGAATGCGGGAACGGACGCGGTTTCCCGCCAGCCTGCTGCTGCGTCTTCCGAAATTAAAGCTTCTCATTACAACCGGGAAACGGAATCTTTCCTTTGATGTAGGCGTGGCAAATGCTCAGGGTATTACCGTTTGTGGTACGGGCAGTATCGGCAGCCCAACTTCTGAGTTAGCCGTCGGGCTGATGATCGCACTCATGCGTGACATTCATGGACAATTTGGTTCGATGAGACAGGGAGGTTGGCAGACCCGCCTGGGCCACGGTTTGGCCGGAAAAACGCTCGGCCTGTTGGGATTAGGCAAGTTGGGAAGCGCTGTAGCGGCCGCGGGAAATGCCTTCGACATGAATGTCATCGCCTGGAGTCAGAATCTGACCGATGAGCAGGCGAACGAGCGCAATGTATGCCGCGTCGAAAAGGACGAGTTGTTTCGACAATCAGATGTCCTCTCGATCCATCTCATTCTGAGTGATCGAACGATTGGCATAGTCGGTGCCCAAGAGCTGAGGCTGATGAAACCGACGTCTTTCCTCATCAACACATCAAGGTGGCAGGTTGTCAACGGGGAAGAGCTGCTCAGGGTATTACGGGAAAAGAGAATCGCCGGGGCGGCCATTGATGTATATGATGTTGAACCCCTGCCGCCTGACGATGCGATTCGGAGACTGGATAATGTTCTCCTGACGCCCCACATCGGTTATGTTACTGAAGAAAATCTTGCCAGGATGTATCAAGATGCCGTTGAGGATATCATCGCCTTTCTCGAGGGGAAGCCGATACGGGTTTTGAAGTAACGTAAGCATTCCTGCGTGGTTTCCCCGCCTTGGAATATAAGGGCAAGGGTGCTTTCAAACGCTCTGCTTTTTACCTGAAATGATCATGCTATCGGATGAGGATGCCGTGTGCCTTTGATCAACCGGTGTGCCGTCAGTTTAAAACTGGACTGGACGGCGGGACTGGTAACACACCTGCGCTGGGGCTTTCGTTACGTCACTTTCGCCATAAAAGAGTGGTTGTTTATATTGTTAACACATCATGTAGATTTAATTATCTGATTTCTATAGATATAAATTTAGAATACACATCTCCATCGTGGGAGTGTAAATATATATAACACTTCTTGCACATCAATCCACCTGCCGATAAAGCTCAATAATCTTTTTGACAGAATTTAAGTTGTTGTTTATATTGAATATATTCCAGAGCAGCTAAAAATCATCCTGCCTTTTCTGCCTTGGCACGGTTATTGGATTGTAGGAAGCAAAGAGTGACGCCGAAAGCGGCGAGGGTTGGTTCAGTAGTGTTGATGGAAGTTTTATTGAGCGAGAGGAGGAAATGGTTATGTTATTCGCAATTTTAGTCGTTGCCATTATGTTGGGGCTGGTGATGCCGCTGTTTTGGATTTTCGGAACTGTTGGAACCGTCGCCTATGTCGGTCTAAAGGGAATGGGCGCTGCGCGCAAGGAGCAAACCTTCGACATGAGTCCTCAACTTGGCTTCACCATGGCCGATGGCGGGGAACCTGTTGATGAAAAGGTTAGCATGACCGAAACGGCGCAGGACACCTCGGAGCATACGCAGAAGCCCGTCAGAAATAAAATGTTTTGGTGGGGTGGGTATTAGCTTCCTCCAGGATTTGCGATGGACGATCGTGACCAAGTCAGTTTGAGAATTGAAACGGATCAATCACCTAGAAGGAGACAATAGAAATGGAAGGGTTTATCTATTCGGATATCTTTGCGACAAAGGGAGTTGAATATCTACTGGTCATTAGCGTACTGCTGCTTTTCGTTCCTTTCTGGAGAATGGTGAGCAGGCCTGCAGAGGCAATAGTTCAGGCAACGGAAAGAATCGTCCCGGCGCTCAGTGAATGGTTGCATCTGCCGGCGGAAAAGCTCTATTACCATCAAGGTCATGGTTGGGCCATGCCGGAGAGCGGCAATGTGGTCCGGGTGGGGATGGACGAATTTGCCCAGAAGCTCGTGGGAAAGATTGATGCGATTCAATTTCCGCAGGTCGGTTCGAAGGTTACACAGGGAGAAAAAGGCTGGAGCCTGCAGGCGGGTTCAAAATCGATTGACATGCTCTCGCCGGTAGATGGGGAGATCATCGAGATCAATGAGAATCTGTTGAAATCACCGGAAAGCATCGGCATAGATCCCTATGGTCAATCCTGGCTCTTTAAGGTGCAGACGCCAAAGGTTTCTGCCAATATGAAGAATCTGCTCTCAGGTGCGCTTGCCCGAAAATGGATGGACGGGGTCAGAGAGAGCCTGCTTTCACGGATGAATTACAATCTGGGTGCTGTATCCCAGGATGGTGGTGTGCTGGTGGATGGAATAGCGAAAAATCTGGATAGCGAAAAATGGGATGATATCGCAAGGGAATATTTCCTGGTTTCATAGAAGGGTCAAGGCGGAACATAAAATGGCTTCCCTAAAGAAAAGAATTCAAAGTTACCCTCTGATTCCTGAAGAGGAGCGGAAATGTCTCTGGATGACAACTGGATTCATATCGTACAAACTTTGCTACAGAAGCTACCAGTGCGAAGCCTGTCCCCTTGATCAGGCGATTAAAAATGAGGAGCCGGCTGAAGATGACTTTCAGGAATCGGAAGAGACCGGGATGGAGGAGTTGCTGAAAAGTGATTCCTCCACGCAGATTAACGGAGCTATCTTCTATCACCCTGACCATTGCTGGGCGCAGGTGGAAAATCCCGAGAAGGTTAAGGCAGGAATCGATGATCTTTTGGCCGAGCTTATCATGAATGTGAAGGTCGTCATCCTGCCCAAGGTAGGAAGCTATTACAGGCAGGGAGAGTGTTGCGCCCATATCATCCAGGACGATTATATCCTTCCTGTTATTGCTCCACTTTCTGGCTCCATTCAGTCGGTAAATGACAGGTTGAAAAAAGAGCCTGAACTTATTCTCTCCGATTCGAGAGGAGATGGCTGGTTGTTCACGATAAAACCGGGAAATCTTGAAAGCGATCTCAAAAAGCTTCTTTTTGGAAGAAAGGCGCTCTCATGGTACCAACGGGAAGAAAAGGAGCTCATCACCCGGACCGACCTGATGCTGCAACATAACCACCAAACCCAGGCGTTGGGTCCCACCATGCAGGATGGAGGTGTCCGGATCAATAGCCTGCACGACATGCTCCATAGTGTCAGCTCCAGGCAGAGGG
>Ga0247840_10010102_pt1 | contig 11906 bp, 10 predicted proteins | sample LaCruzMarch2015__FD_192404 | JGI IMG/M metagenome (GOLD analysis project Ga0247840, IMG submission 192404) | Freshwater microbial communities from meromictic Lake La Cruz, Castile-La Mancha, Spain - LaCruzMarch2015_17m | ecosystem: Environmental > Aquatic > Freshwater > Lake | place: Spain...
CGATGCCGTTGCGCTGATCACCGGCGAGGCCGGGCAGGCCATCAGCGAACGCGGCGTCTTCCGGATCGCCCTGAGCGGAGGCAATACCCCGCGCCCGGTTTACGAGTCCCTTGCCCGGCTGGCGCTTCCCTGGGAAAAATGGGAAATCACTTTCGGCGACGAGCGCTGCGTGCCGCCGGACAGCGAAGACAGCAATTTCCGCATGGCCCGCCACGCTTGGTTCGAACCCGCCGGCGTCCCCTCAACAAGCATTCTCCGCATGGAAGGGGAATCGGCCCCGGATGCCGCGGCGGAGAAATACGAGAAGGAACTGCTCGGCCGCGCAACCCCCTATCGTCACGACCTGATCCTTCTCGGCATGGGAGACGACGGGCATACCGCATCCCTGTTTCCCGGCACGGAAGCGCTCCAGATCAAAGACCGGCTGGTGGTTGCAAACTTTGTGCCGAAATTCGGCACGCACCGGATCACCCTGACCTATCCGGCTCTAAATGCCGCCCGCCACGTGTGCTTCCTTGTCAGCAGCGCCGGCAAGGAGGCGGTTCTTCAGGAAGTGCTCAGCGGCAACCCGGCTTATCCCAGCGCGGCAGTGGCCCCTGCGGATGGCCGGCTGACATGGTTGCTTGGCGGCGGCGCCTGATCCCTCATTCTCATGAAAGCGTTACTTCTTACCAACGAATATCCCCCCCGGATTTACGGTGGAGCCGGTGTCCATGTGGAATATCTCAGCCGCGAGCTGGCAAAGCTCATGCCGGTCGAGGTCCGCTGCTTCGGAGATCAGAATTCCGTTACCCCCAACCTTTCGGCTCTGGGTTTTGGTCTGGTCGCCGGGGCGTATACCTGTCCAAAGCCTCTCCACCCCGTGTTCGGAGCTCTCCAGCGATGCCTCGATTTTAATACGACAAAAATCGAGGCGGATGTCGTTCACTGCCATACTTGGTATTCGCATTTCGGGGGAATCCTCGCAAAGATGAACTACGGGATCCCGCTGGTGGTCACGGTCCACTCGCTCGAACCCCTCCGCCCCTGGAAGCGCGAGCAGCTCGGTGGCGGCTACGACTTTACCTGCTGGCTCGAAAAGACCGCTTTGGAAATGGCGGATGCGGTGATTGCTGTCTCTGAGGAAACCCGGCGCGACGTCGAACGCCTCTTTCAGGTCGATCCGCAAAAGATGCACATCATTTATAACGGTATCGACCCCGAGGAATACCGCCCGGTCGAATCCCACGGCGCCCTCCGCAGGCTCGGAGTCAACCCGCACGAACCCTACATTCTCTTCGTCGGACGGATTACCCGGCAAAAAGGGATCATACACCTGGTCAATGCCATCAAACATCTGGATCCCGGGTTCCAGATCGTCCTCTGTGCCGGCGCGCCGGACACGCCGGAAATCGCCGCCGAAATGAAGCAGGCCGTTGCCACGGCCCAGCGCTCCCGCAAGGGCATCATCTGGATCGAGGAAATGGTGGATAACCGATCCAAGATCGAACTCTACAGCCATGCCGGCGTCTTCGTCTGCCCTTCGATCTACGAGCCTTTCGGAATCATCAATCTTGAGGCCATGGCGTGCGGGACGGCCGTCGTCGCAAGTGCCGTGGGCGGCATCCGCGAGGTCGTCCGTCAGGGTGAAACCGGATATCTGGTCGCCGTCGAACAGATGAAGGAAAGCCCCTTCGACCCCCTGCAACCGGCGCGCTTTTCCAAAGACCTCGCCGCCCGCATCAACGAACTCATGGCCGATCCCGCCAAACGCATGGCCTTCGGAAAAGCCGGACGCCAGCGCGCCCGTGACGTCTTCTCCTGGAGTTCGATCGCCAAACAGACCCGGGATCTCTACGAGACCCTCTGATCTTCCACCTCAAACATCCAGTCCACCCATATCTCCAACTTGCCCATATCTTATCAATAGATGTCACGGCCGTGACATCTATTGATTGACGTTTAGAGTTATACTTCCCGGTTGTGCTCCGACTTTTCGGCTTCGCTCAACGCCTCCCGTAAGACGGCCTGTCGTTTTTTCCAGGCTTTCAATCCGAGATAACCCGACGGTTGGAGAATACTTGGAAGCAAAGGATCATGCCGCACCGCATCCAGCCAGGCCTGGTTTTCAAGCTGGCTCCAATCCAGGAGTGTGCGGGGGGAAGATTTGGCTGATGACGGAAATTGTTTGAGTGTTTCGAGATGGTGTTGATAACGCTCGTTGATGCGAGGGAAATTCCAGGCTGCGGCAACCATCTTGCGATCCACCGGCAATCCGCGTGAGGGAGCTTCCAGCATCATCAGATGGGAGCAATCCTCCCCTCGCTCCGCAAAAAATCGATTGATTCCGTCCGGGATATTCGGAGCGATCCAGACGCTGCCCTGAAGGCAACCGCATCCGCAGTCAGTGAGGGTGCGGTGGAGTTGTTTTTTAAGAGTTCTCTCTTTCTCGGGGATGTCGAAAAGAAAGAGCCGCCACTTGGCGTCCCAGGAAGCGGTCCATGCTTTCTCCGGATCGCGCCCCCCCAGTGCCGCGACCCGCCCGGCTTCCGACAGCCGGGCAAAGCGCTTTTTGTCGAGACTTGAGCGGTTCGACTCCAGAAACCCATCCGCCTCCAGTCGTTGGATTTGCTGGAGGAAACCATTTTTGTAAGCCCACCCCTCGAAGCTCTGGTCGAGATGGCGGAAAGTCGGGCGAAAGAGCACATCAGCCGTCCACATCAGGTGATAGAGAAGTAATTCAGTCTTCGCTTTCATGGGTAGGAATCAAAGCAGAAGCCGCACAAATTCTCATCAAAAAATGTCACGGCCGTGACATCTATTGATAAAATAAAATGCGCTGTCGGTGGCTTCACATACGATGCCGGCAAACAGAAGTGGACAGACTTCGCCGTTCCATTGATGCTGCCGGACGTGAAGATCGAGTTTCCGACACGCCGGTTCGGCGGATATATTTTTGATTGTGATGGCACCATTGCGGATACGATGCCGCTGCATTTCCGGGCCTGGACGAAAGCGATGGATGACTTTGGCGGAAAATTTCCCGAGGAACTCTTCTATTCCTGGGGGGGCAAACCCACTGACGTCATTGTGGGAGAGCTGAATAAAATGTTCAGCCTCGCCCTGGACGTTGAGACCACGGTGCGGCGCAAGGAGGACTACTATCTCCACATCATTCACGAGGTGGCCCCCATCCGGTCGGTTCTGGATTTTTTGAGAAGCGTTCACGGCACGGCGCCGGTGGCGGTAGCCTCGGGGGGAAATCACGAGCTTGTGGAAGCGACACTCAAGGCCCTGGGAATTATGGAGCTTTTCGATGCGGTGGTCTGCGCGGAGGATTATGTGCATGGCAAGCCGGCTCCGGATCCCTTTCTGGAGGCTGCCCGACAGATTGGCATTGCTCCCGCGGATTGCGTGGTTTTTGAAGACAGCCCGATTGGAATCGAGGCGGCCGAAGCTGCGGGAATGGCCTATGTCTTTATTCCCTCCGCCCCCCGCGACCTCAAGGAATGAGCGGGGTTATGCTCCGGCAGGATCGAACTCCACGGGACCGGGATGTTTCTCAGACGCCGGAATGCTGGAGAAAAGCCAGCGCCTTTTCGTAGCTCTGCCGTTCGAGAAAGTGCAGGAGCTGCGGGTCTGTGTTCGAGGGGAGAAGCACCCGTTGAGATTCCAGTTCCCGATGGGCGGATTTCAGGGCCTCCAGATGCGCGGACTGATCGCGATCGCGCAGTTCGTGGTTAGCGACGACCTCAAGTCTTTTTTGAACAGCTAACTTCAGATCAAGCAAGCTCATGAGGGACGGCTTTCCTCGATGCCATCCGTGGCATCCGTGGCATCCGTGGCATCCGTGGCATCCGTGGCATCCGTGGCATCCGTGGCATCCATGGCTATAGGCACCTCATCCGAGGAGGCGGGTTCCTCCATAAAATCGGAATGGGCGGATTCCGTCATGGTTGGCGGTTGATTCTGCTCACTGGCAAGGTTGGGTGATTTCCCGAAGGATTCAGCGACAGATCGTTCGGGATGGTCGCCTTCGGCTTTCCCGCTGAACTTAACGCTCACAAGCTTGCTAACTCCGTGTTCCTCCATAGTGACGCCATAGAGCATATCTGCGCGACTGATGGTGCGTTTATTGTGGGTGATGACCACAAACTGGCTTTGGCCCACGAAGCGATCGAGGATTTTGACGAAGCGGCTGATGTTTGATTCATCCAGCGGAGCATCCATCTCATCGAGCACGCAGAAGGGGCTTGGTTTGACCATGTAGATGGAAAAGAGAAGAGAAACGGCGGTCATGGTGCGTTCGCCGCCGGAGAGGAGGCTGACGCTCTGGAGCTGCTTGCCGGGAGGTTTGGCGATGATCTCGATCCCGGACTCAAGAGGGTCACTGCTATCCACAAGCATGAGGTTCGCGCGGCCTCCTCCAAAGAGTTCGGTGAACATCTCCTGGAAATTCACGCGGATCTTTTCGAAAGTCTCCGCAAAAAGTTCCTTGGTGGTGCGGTTGATTTTCGAGATGACCTCCAGCAGTTCCGCTTTGGAATTGACGAGATCGGTGTTCTGCTGCTCGAGGAAATTGTAGCGCTGTTCGAGTTCGTCAAATTCCTGGATGGCATCAACATTGACCGGCCCCATCGACTCGACACGTTCGGTGAGTTCGGCAACGATTTCCTCGATCCGGTCCCAGGGAATCCCTTCACCGGCAGCCGGCAGGGGAGCGGGTTCCTCGGGCGGCATCTCTTCGGCCGGAGCCGCGGACTCGGGCTCTCCGGAATCCGATCCGGGCTTGCGCTTGTCGCGATCGCGGATGGCCACGAGCAAGGCATAGGTATCGGGCTCGAAGGCCTCCAGATCGAGCTGATAGCGCTGGGACACATGGTTCCGGATGTTTTCCATGCGCATCTCTTTCTGGGTGGCCTTGACCTCGATCCGACCGCGGTCCTCCTGGATGCGGACCAGGTGCTGGCGGGCGGTCCGGAGCGACGCCTCGATGGCATCGGCGCTTCCATGAACTTCCGCCCGGGCCGCAATGAGGGCCTCGAGCTGGGATTCCTCGCTCTGGAGGGATTCGCGCCACTCGGTGATGGAAATTTGGAGAGAGGTATTCTCCGCTTCGAGAGCCTCGATCCGGCGCTCGTAATTCGTGATATCCACGCGGCGGACGTCCAGGAGTTCAGAGAGTTCGGTGAGGCGGGCCGTCATGGGACCGCGCTGGCGGTGGAGATTTTCCTGCTGCTGGCGCTCGGTGGCCACACGCACACGGATTTCATTCAAGGCATCGGATGCGGAGCTTTCCCGCTCCCGGGCGACTTGGACACGCAGTTCCGCCTCGCTGCGGGCAACGCGGGATGCGTCGAGTTCACCGGACACCTGGGCAATTGTGGCCTCGAGTTCCCCCAGCTGGGCAAGACTGGCGCGGAGGGAATCCTCGATCGAGCTTGTCTCGCGAGTGAAAGAGGAGCGCTTGGCCTCGGCATCCGCCAGCTGGCGCTCGGCGTGACGGCGCTCATTTTCCAGCGAGGCCGACTCGACCTGAGCGGACTGCACCGATTCGCGCGCAAATTTCAGGCGTTCGGAGGCCGCATCGAGAAGTTCCCCGGCGCGCGCCCGTTCCGCGGCCAGATTTTCCAGCCTGGTGCTTGACGCCGCCAGTTCCACATCGAGCTGGGCAATTTGGGCCTTGCGCTGGAGCGCGGATTGCCCGGTATTTTCACCCGATTGTCCACCCTGCACCGTTCCGTTGTGGGCGACAAACTCTCCTTGCAGCGAGGCAAAAGCGAACGCTGGGTGCTGCGGGCGGAGGCGGAATGCCGTTTCCAGGTTCTCGACAATAAGCACGCCAGCCAACAGGTGCCTGGCGAGATCCGCCGCATCGCCCGAGCCCGCGATGCATTCCGAGGCGCGCCCGAGGACACCGAAGGGAACTTCCTGGGATAAATCCGTGCCGCGGGAAATCCAATCCGAGGGGATCACGGTGGCCCGCCCGAGTTTTTTTCTGGAGAGGGTCAGAAGAGCCGATTCCGCCACCCCGGGATCCTTGAAGACGATGGCCTGCAGAGCCGATCCCAGAGCGGCCTCCACAGCGGGGATGAAGCGGGGTTCCACCTGGATATTCTGCGCCAGGGCACCCTGGATTGCCGGACTGAAAAATGAGGGGTTGTCCAACCCATGCAAGACGGCCTGGGTTCCCTCATCAAACCCCTCCCCCTGCTCCTGCAATTGCCGGAGGATTTCCAGACGCGACTCGATACCCGTCGCCTCTTTTCCAGCGACGGAGAGAACCGCGTCGATATTTTGACGTTCCTGTTGAGCGGCATCGTGAGCCGCCGCGGACTCTGCAACCTCGGCCTGGGAATGTTCCAGTCCGAGGCGGGATGATTCGGTGCGGTGCGTCAGATCCTCCAGCGATGCGGAGAGTTCCCCAACGATGCGGGTGGTGGCTTCGGATTCCGCCTGCAGCAAGCGGAGCCGGGTCTCGCCGGATTCGCGCCGGCCGGCCGCCGAGGAGATATCCCCGCGCAGGGAGCCGAGGCGGGCCTCGAGACGGGAGCTGACAGAGTTAGACTCCTGGATCTCCCTCTCCTCGGACATTCTTTCTCCGCGTGCCGCACTGACTTTATCGTTGTGCTCCTGGAGCGACTGCTCGTGACCGCGAAGCGTCTCGATCATCTGAGTCAGGAGAGAATCCGTCATCTCGATCTGCTCCTGCTGGGTGCGGATTTTTTCCTCCGCCTGCGCGATTTCCGAGCGGTGCCGATCGATCAGGGAAGCCGCCTCGGAAGTGCGCTCTCCATTTGTCTGGATGCGGCTCTCGGCGGAAAATATCCGGTTTTTTATCGTTTGAAGGCCATCACGGGCCACCGTCGCTTCGGAGTCCAGGCCTTCGAGTCGCTGGCGGAATCCGGCCAGTTCGTTTTCCTGCTGGGTGATCTCCTGCTCGTGAATTGCGCGGGCATCTTCGCCCTGTGCCAGCTGGAGGCGAAGGCCCTCCACCTCCTCCCCGAGCGCACGATAATTCTTATGGGAAAAGTGGGTGTCAAACGTGCGGAGATCCTGCATCAGCGCCTGATAGCGGCGGGCTTTCCCGGCCTGACGCTGGAGCGAGCCGATCTGGCGCTTGACTTCCTTGATGATATCCTGAACGCGCAGAAGGTTGGCCTCGGTATATTCCAACTTCCGGAGGGCTTCTTTTTTCTGGGCCTTGTATTTTGTGATTCCCGCGGCCTCCTCAAAGATCGCGCGACGGTCTTCCGGCCGGCTGCTGAGAATCTGGTCGATCTTCCCCTGCTCCATGATCGAGTAGGCGCTGCGGCCCACGCCGGTATCCATGAAGAGCTGGTGGATGTCCTTGAGACGGCAGGGAGTTTTGTTGAGGAAATACTCGCTCTTGCCATCGCGATAGACCCGGCGAGTGATCCGGACTTCGTTCCAGTCCGTGCCCAGTTCCTTTTCGCACTCCGAAAATGTCATCGACACCTCGGCCATTCCGAGAGGCGGGCGGCTGTCGGTGCCGCTGAAAATGACATCCGCCATCTCCCCGCCGCGGAGGGCTTTTGCGGACTGCTCACCCAGCACCCACCGGATGGAGTCCAGCACGTTTGACTTGCCGCAGCCGTTGGGACCGACGATCGCAGTGACCCCGCGATGAAAGTTCAAAATCGTTTTCGGCGCGAACGATTTGAAGCCAATTATTTCCAGAGATTGCAGATACATGCGGACTTCGTGACGTGAGATTTTTGAAATCGTAAATTTCTCCCAGAGGCTGGCAAGAAAATACAAAATAATGGGAGGCTATTTTTCCGCACCACAATATATAGCGTTTTTTATGAACAATTCGAGGCTAGCGGCTCATGTGGAGGATGAAAAATTCCGCACAGAGAATTTCCTGACAGGCCGCCGCTTCGGCTGTGTGTAAATGATCGAATTGTCTGCGGTCCGGATCCCGTGAAGGGTGAAGCTACTGCCGCTCGTAAACGCCCTTTTCCTTTTTTTCGAACACGGTGAATCCGGCGCTTTTGGCATCGGAGACGGAGAGGGGTTTGAGGAGACGGGGAGTGCTGGGCAGCGAAACCACTCGCTGAACAGGCTTTTTGCAGACTGGACAGGTCGTAAGTTCCGGACGGGAAACCGGGCGCCTCAGCTCGAAGCTTCCTCCGCAAGACTTGCAACCACCCGCACAGGACACTTCATACTCGTAGATCGGCATGACCGGCCAAGAACCGGATGCCGTTCTACCAGCTGGATTTTGTCACGCCGGGAATGAGGCCGTTGGAGGCCAGCTCGCGGAACGTGATACGGGAAAGCTTGAAACGGCGGATGTAAGCATGGCGACGTCCGGTGATCTGGCAACGGTTGACGAGGCGTGTGGGGCTCGCGTCGCGCGGGAGTTGGGCGAGTGATGCGTAGTCTTTTTTCGCCTTCAGTTCCTTGCGGAGTTCGGCGTATTTTGCCACCGTCTTCGCTTTGCGCTTGTTGCGCTCGAGCCATGCTGTTTTTGCCATAGGAGGGCGAATAGTATAGGAATACGCCAGCTTGGCAAGGGCTTATTTGAAAGAAATTGCACATGGCTCCCGCGAAAGCTACGGTGATTTCCCTGTATTATGAAGACACCCTTTGACCCGATTCCCTCCGTCATTTCTGACATCCGCCGCGGCCGCATGGTGATCGTGACAGACGATGAGGACCGGGAAAACGAAGGGGATCTTCTGATGGCCGCCTCCAAGGTGACCCCCACTGCGGTGAACTTCATGGCCAAGCATGGACGCGGGCTGATCTGCGCGCCGATCACGGAAGAACGCGCCCAGAAGCTGGGTCTTCAGAGAATGGTGGCCCATAACCGGGAGCTTTTTAAAACCGACTTTACGGTCTCGGTGGACGCCACATCCGGAATCACAACGGGGATCAGTGCAAAAGACCGTGCGGCGACGATCCGGGTTCTGGCCCAGGAAGGCTCCATGCCGGCGGATCTTTTGCAACCGGGACACGTCTTCCCGCTGCAGGCGAAGCCGGGGGGGGTCCTTCGAAGGGCCGGCCATACGGAAGCCGCCGTGGATCTCGCCCGCCTGTCGGGCTTGGATCCTTCCGGCGTCATCTGCGAGATCCTCAAGGAAGACGGCTCGATGGCCCGCCTTCCGGATCTCGTGAAATTCAAGCGCAAGCACAATTTAAAAATGTGCTCGATCCAGGACCTCATCGCCTATCGCCGGAAGAGTGAGCGGCTGATCGAGCGGGAGGAGACGATTCACATGCCCACCGATTACGGAGATTTCGAGCTTCATCTTTACCGTTCCCTGGTGGATGGCCTGCATCATCTGGCGCTGGTGATGGGGAAAATCTCCGGCAAGAAGCCGGTGCTGGTGCGCGTTCACAGCGAGTGTCTGACCGGCGATGTCTTCGCCTCGCGGAAGTGCGACTGCGGTTCGCAACTGCACCAGGCCATGAAGCGCATTCAGGAAGCCGGGTCCGGAGTGCTTGTCTATATGAGGCAGGAAGGACGGGGCATCGGTCTGGCCGCAAAAATCCTGGCCTACAAGCTTCAGGAGCAGGGGCTCGATACCGTCGAGGCCAATGAGAAGCTCGGCTTTCCGATGGACCTCCGCGAATACGGCATCGGCGCCCAGATTCTCGCCGATCTTGGAGTCCGCCGGATCCGTCTGCTGACGAATAACCCGCGCAAAGTTGTCGGCCTTGAAGGCTATGATCTGGAAATTGTCGAGCAGCTTCCGATCGTTTCAACGGCCAATCCTCACAACGCCAAATACCTCGCCACAAAGAAAAAAAAGATGGGGCATAAGCTCTGAGGGCCGCTCGGGCCACGGGGATGGTTGCTTGTTTCAGCAAGCCTCCAAGAATCGGTATCTCATCCTACAGTTCGGCCATGGAGAGTGGTTGAACTCACGCGAGGGAGCCCTCCCCTTCCCTGCATGAAACCCAGGCATTCAAAGCCAAGGGCGAGGGCGAGGCGCCGTCCGGGCCAGCGATAGCAACGCCCGAGGGCTTACCGGATTGCACTCATGCAGGGCCTGTTCCTTGGGCTCAGGCCGATCTGTTTGGCCTTTAAAAATGCAAACCAGAAACAGACGAGTTCAAAAAAGTTCGGCCTGTGTCTGCAACGCCACCGGCGACTCCCCGGCGATCCGGGCCACCACCGGGATGGGGGAGGCAGGTTTCCTGTTTTTCATTCGGGCCATTTCCGCGCCGGCGAGTTGATCGCAGCGTTCATTTTCCGGGTGGCCGGCATGGCCTTTGAGCCATTTCCAGGTGATGCGATGCCGACCGGCCACCGAGTCCAACTGCCGCCAGAGGTCCGCGTTTTTGACCGGCTGCCGGGAAGCGGTGATCCACCCCCTCGCCTTCCAGGAAATAATCCAGGCGGTGATGCCCTGGCGCAGGTATTGGGAGTCGGTGTAGAGCGTGACCTGACAGGTTTCCTCCAGCGAAGACAGCGCCGAAATTGCCGCCTGGAGCTCCATCCGGTTATTCGTGGTGGCGGGCTCCCCTCCTGAGAGTTCCTTGGTGTCGGATTCCCCTTTCAGGATCGCACCCCATCCACCGGGTCCGGGATTTCCGATGCATCCGCCGTCGGTAAAAATTGTGATCTGTTTCACGGTCTGCGGAGCGGGCAAAGGTTTCAGATTCCGAGCAGGGCGGCCTTGAGTTCCGGCATGACAGGATTGGAGCCAAACCAGAGGCTGAGAAAGGCTTTCTGGAAATCACGGCCGTTGATCGTGCCTTTCAATACTCCTTGGTCATAGACACGTGTCTCGCCGCCCTCGATCTCCACGCTCTCCACGCCCCCTTTTTTCAGAGGACCGAACAGAGCGACGAACGCACTCTGGTCCTTTGCCAATCCGGGATAGGAGTAGGTCGCGCTCTGCTGGAACTGAGTGGTCCAGGCCTGCGTGACCTGGCCCTGACCGACTCCTTGAAGAAACGTGAACGTGAATTTGAGAGGACCCGGAGAGGAGAGGACCGCCTGCTCCGAGCGGAGCGGAGTCGGCGCGTAGAAAGCCGCCACATAGGCCTTGACGGGGATCACAAGCAGAACAACGGTCCGTAAACCCGCCCCATTCAGAGGCAGTGTCTGACCCGAGACGATGGCCTGGGGCGGCACATTCACGCCTTCGATGGTCAAGGCTCGGGCCAGCGGGAGAGGAAGCAGCAACAGAAGGGAGAGTGACAGGGATCGGATTTTCATGGCGGAAGAGAGTTGGGGTGAGGCGTCGCGGGCGCGCGGATAGAAGTAATATGCGGCGTAGGCTTGCGCCATGAAAAAAACCGGAGTTCCGGAGTATTCCGCGATCCCCATTTTGCCGGCGCTTGCTTCACGGATTCCGGACATGCTAGCAATGAGTCATGACCAATCGGATTGATTCCAAATTCCAAGAACTCCACGCCGCCCGGCAGACCGGGTTCATTGTTTATATCACGGCTGGCGATCCCGCACCGGCCCGGACAGTGGAGCTTGCACTGGTCCTGGAGGAAGCCGGGGTGGACATCCTGGAGCTGGGAATTCCGTTCTCGGATCCGCTGGCGGACGGCGCGACGATCCAGGCGGCGGCTGGACGGGCGATCGCGGCCGGAACGAATGTGGCATCGGTCCTGGGGATCATCCGCCAGATCCGGGTTACATCGGAAATCCCGATCGTGCTCTTCACTTATCTGAATCCGGTCTACGTGTACGGGTACGAGCGATTTATCCAGGATGCAGCCGCGGCCGGAGCCGACGGGCTGCTGATTTTGGATCTCCCCCCCGATGAAGCCGCCAGAAATACGGAGTTAGCCGGCAGTCAGGGGCTGCTTTCCATCCGCCTGATTGCCCCCACCACGCCCCCTGAGCGCATGGAACTGATTGCCCGTTCGGCGGAGGGGTTTATTTATTACGTTTCGCGCGAAGGCGTCACCGGCGAGCAGACCACGCTCTC
>Ga0247840_10010103_pt1 | contig 11905 bp, 14 predicted proteins | sample LaCruzMarch2015__FD_192404 | JGI IMG/M metagenome (GOLD analysis project Ga0247840, IMG submission 192404) | Freshwater microbial communities from meromictic Lake La Cruz, Castile-La Mancha, Spain - LaCruzMarch2015_17m | ecosystem: Environmental > Aquatic > Freshwater > Lake | place: Spain...
TCCAGCTCATGGGCCAGGTCTTCTAACTCCTCAACCTCAGGGGGTGTTGTCTCCTCAGGTTTTTCCTCTACCAGGGGCAAAAACTGATCAACAATAGCGGCCACCTTTTCTTTTGGCGTTGGGGCGGATTTAGGGGGCTCAGGAAGATCAGCATCCTCGGGTACAATTATGGAATTCTCATCTCCAGCCATGAACCGGTTTATATCCGCCGTGGTTATGCTTTCACCGGCTTCGGACTTAAAACCACCCTCATTTAGCATCTTTGCGATGTCTTTTTTGGGGCGTCCGAAGTTGATTTGCTTGCCTATCCATCCTTCCAACGAATTATCAGCCATGAGTCAATTGATGGAGTGGTAAGAATATAAGGCTTTTTGATATGCATTTTCCAAGCCTCTAAAAAGCTCTTGATATGCATATATAGGATACTATAGTACCCTAAATAATGCTTATAATATCCTAAAAAATGGGGGGTATATAAGAATATATAACATAATATAGTATGTATATAAAAATCCTAAATAAAAAAAGTAGTATGTAGGCACAGAGCATAGCTCAGGCAACCGGTACCCGGCCCCCGGCTCACTTTCTAAAAAACGGGGGGCGGTCCTCTAACGCTATTGCTTTTCTCCAGCGTCGGAGGGTATCGCTTTCCAGCTACCAGGCCGCCTTTACTATGTACATCTTGCATCTTCCCATGCATGGAATTTACAGAGCTTATATACCAACTTATTTTTATAAGGATACTTTCCGGCCCGCACCCCCTACCTTTGCGGTATGGATTCTAAAGGGGTTCTATGATCTCACTGATGCGGATTATTCGCTATTGGCTGATTGTAAACCATCTTTTACTAAGACTATGGAATACCTTGTTAGGCAGAAGGGCTTTTTGGGCGGGTTTGCCCGATTATGAATTTAAGTAAAATGACTGCATATAACTTGCAATAGGAAATTGAGGAAGTCAAAGAGGGGGGGTTGCCAGGCAATGCCTTGTCCGATTTGCATGATATCTATTTCATGTTCTATCTCTTGAAATAATGGTATTATAAGCAGCCGGTTAGGCACTACTTACATCCCATATCCCCCAACTCATATCCAACTCGCATCTTTTTCTAATAGTTCTATATAGATTTGCGGGCAAGGGGCTATGCTATTGTGTCGCCCGTGTCTATGGAGTTGCTGTTGTCTTTTGGGCAATAGGGTTTTTTTGGGTGGTGGGTGGTGTAGGGTGCTTTTTTTTCATAATCGATATCAAGACCCCATTTTTCATCAAAAAGGTGTAGGGTGTGTAGGGTACTTCCGGTAACCCCCGCGTAGTAGTAAATTATAGCTAGACTTTGGCAAACCACCCTACACACCCTACACTCCCTCTCCTCTTGTGGTTGAAAAATTGGTAGGTAGATAGCGTTTCCCTTTCACTCTGCAAACTTTTTCACCCTACACCACCCTACACCTTTTTCTCTCTTTTCTCTTCCTTCCAGGCTTCTCATCTTACTCTGGTAGTTCGTTTTCTTTAACCAGTACGTCTAAAGAATAGTCGTCTTCATCCTTGAACTTTAGACCACGCCAAACGATACCCTTATTGGTTCTAGCATTTCCTACCAGGATATTACCGTCGTAGAACTTCTCTAATTCTTCTCTAAACTCCTTCATATCTATCCTGTCAAGCTCTTCGGCTATGCAGTACTCTTTGTACTTTTCCATAAGCTCACTTGACATCAGCCTACCATTTCCCTCTACCTTCAGCATATCCCCGGCAAAGAGAAATACGCTATTAGACTCTGATTTATATTGCTTAGTTGCTTCATCCACAGAAGAAGGAGACTTTAGGCCATCTCTCTTATATTCTTCATACCCTTGCAGCATCCACCTGAAAATGAGATCTCCTTCCTTCTCAAAAAGGATGTCTGCATAGTTCTCTACCTTCTTCTCCTTCAAGGTGGTATCGAGGTTTACCAGGAACGGCACAAGCCTAACCCTTCTCCATATGCCATAATTACTATCTGTAATCATTGGCTTGTTATTGACGGCGGTTACTAAGGTCCCCTGAGGCCATTCGCTAACCGTCCTTTCATAAAGGTCCCTGAAGGTTAATGGCTCCTGTCCACCTGTCCACCTGTTGATCAGGGTGATATTCAGCTTCAGCTTCCTGTCACCTTCAACCACAAAGACGACTCTTTGCTTCATGATCGCGGCAAGGTCCGATCTGATTTCTTTATCGCTTAGCTTCTTGCCAAAGGTCTCTATGTCCGGGTAGGTTGCATAATCCTGTAGACCCAAAATTAAGGCCCATACTCTGAGAAGAGTGCTCTTGCCGTTGCTTCCATCTCCATAGAAGACAAAAAATGCCTGTTGATCTTGTCTTCCAAGTAATGAGTATCCCATCACTTTCTGAATGTACTTGATCAGCTCTTTATCAGGCTCTACCTTCCCGTCCTTACCCATCTTAACAAAGATGAGGTCTAAGAACTTTAGCCACTCTACAGGCTCTCTCTTATCCTCCCTGGTAGCCGGAAGCACGCTACAGGCCAAAGTCACCATATCCTCTTTCCGGGCCTGTCGTAGCCTATACCCCGTCTCTGTCAGCTCTAAAATTATTCCCTCACTACCAGGTAATCCCACAAGGAAGGGGTTCTGATCAAAATCCCGATAGTAGCGGGCTATCTGTCTATCGCTTTTAACAGCGTCTAAGAAGGCCCTTATTGAGGCTATGCTGTCGCTCTTTAAAGCGAACTTAACCCCCGTCTTACGGCGTTCCTCATCCATTTGGGCCGCTTCCATGTAGAGTACACGGGGTATTTCCCGGCCCATGTTCTCTATTTCAAGGGTATTATCGGGCTTCCAGATGTTCTTATTCCATAAGAGCCATGTTCCTTTATCTCCCTTAATCCTGTAGAGCACGCCTTCCCCAAACATATCTACGAACCGATCAGCATTGCCGTTAGGAGAGGGGTGATATCCTCTTCCAGGATTCCTTCCAGCCTTGCCATAGTTGGGGCTCCAGTGCTTAGCATTAGGCTCCTTGCCGTGAGCTATGGCCTTCCCTATCGTAGCCTGTCGGTAACTATTCTCAGCATACCCGGCCCGTGTCCACTTCTCTCTCTTTGCCAGGGCCGAACCCGAGAATACCCTATCAAGCTGGAGAGCATTCTCCTCATCTGAGGGACCAATGCAATAGAATTCTATCTTGCTCATCAAGCTCAAATCGGCCCCGCTCCAGTCCCCGCCGTCTTCAGAGTCATCGGGAAAATGGAGCTGATAGAGCCCGCTTATGTAGAGATCACGGGCCTTATCCCCGGCGGCTCCCTTCTCATTGAGAAGCTTCTCTACTATCTCCTGATCTGTCAGAGCCACAAGAGGAGAAGGGGAAACGGGCGGCTCTGTCGGATTGACTACCTGAGGAGAGCCCAACCTTTCGGCCCGCTCCTCATCATTCATCCTTCTCTTTTCCTTGTGGTTATCCTTAGGTCTCCAGATAGTAGCATGGAAGGCCCGAAGTTGCTCTTCCCGATCATTCAGGGTTAAGGGGGTCCCTTCAATATGGTTTCCTGACACCGTAAAATAATGCCGTTGATCGTAAACCTCGACACCTTCCCGGCGGTTATTGACTCCTATCTGATCGGGTCCCTTCTTACCGTTTCCGAGAACGTGTACACCCTTTCCCGAGGGGCTTATCTCTGCATAGCTATCAAGAGCCTTGATAATCTCATTTGCCCATTTCCACTTCTCGGGTGTCAGCAAACCGTCTAAGTCCACCCCAAAATAGTTCTTGCCGGTGCTCTCTTCATATCCGAGCTGGAAGCCTATCCCACTAGGGCCGCCTTGCAGCTTTACAGGGGCTTTGCCTTTCTCAGTGAAAGTAAGGACTATCTTATCCTGGTATGCCTTAAGAGCTTCAGCATAAGAGCACCACGTCTTAGGATCATCGGCCTTTGCCAGGTAGCCGTTTTTAGCCTGGTAGGGCAACTTTCTCAGGGCTGCCTTACCTTTGGTGTCCTTTACCTCTGTGAGCTTCCAGACGATCCAACGCCTAACCTCAGGAGCCTTGATCTCATTGGGGATGTTCTCCAGGATTGGGGCCGGGAAGACCTTCTTGCCTTGAAGGGCTGACATCACTCTTCACCCCGGCACTTCATAGCGTTTTCGACAGCCGAAAGAGCTTTAAACTTGTAAAGCGAAAGGTACTTCTTAATCAATCTAATCATAGCTTGCCCGGTTTGTCCTATCCGCCTCACGCTTAGATCAAATCGGCAAGCCCGTCTTTTTTCCGGGTTCATTTACTATTCACTCCTCATTGGTTTTTGCATTTCTATTTCAGGTTCTCATCTTACCTCCCTGTCGTTTTTCATCCTCTCCAAGATGTTTATTCATCAATTCACATGGGCTTTTAGCCTCCCTAGCCAAATTTTCCTGCGAATTGAGGCTTTACAGATCATCATGAAAAGCTAACTTAGAAGGTCCCTCCCTCTATCCAGAGAATTCCACCCTTGAATACCAGGAAAGGCCCTTTGGGGGTCTTCAGCAAAAGTTCATAAGCGTTGAAGCCGATCAGCTCACCGGTTACAGGTTGGCCCGAAATCAGGCGTAAGGTAACCTTTTGATTCAACAACTTAGGCAAGAACTGAGGGCCACCACCACTTCCCGTTTGTGTCCCCTTAACCTTCTTTGAAGCCGTTGGCTCTTCCTTTGCCGGAGCCAAAGTTTTATCTTCTAGAACCGTCTTATCATCGTCAGGCATATTGTTTTCCTTTCCTATTTCGGGCTAAAGTTGCCCCTCTTTCTCCTTGTGACTGTAGCGTGGTCTTGGTCCCCGTGCTCCTCTTCCCCGTGAATAGTACTTCCGAGCTTGATCAGTTATTTCAATATCGAGCTTGCCTTTTCTCCAAAGCTCAAAGGCTTGATTGAACAAACTCAGGGTGGAATGGTGGACTGAGACATGCTCCTCTTTTCCAAATTGCTCCAGGCTTTCGTAGGTTTCAGGATCGAGATGGAGCAAGACGTTAGTTGGGACAGACTCATCCTTAGGCATACAAAAGTGAGGGGGGTAGTATGAGTATTTAAGGTTTTCCATGATTTTTCCTTTTTGTGTGCTTCGTGATCATTAAAGCCAACAGAATGCTATAATTCTATAGTAAGTCTTTAATCCACTATAACTTAATATATGCAGGTGTTGTACAAACTATAGCTTAAGATTATCACAAAAAGGGAAAGATAATCTCCTATTGTACAAAAGATTTTTATCTGATAACGATTCTCAATCTCATATCCTCTTCAAGGATAATGGACTCTGACTCATAGCCTCCCACAACGTCAGAGTCCCATCAATGATTTAGCAAGAAGAGTGTTGGAATGGATAAGACAGTGAATCAGTATCAAGAGATGCCTATTCTTCTACTCTCTCCAGATGAAGAGTTTGATATTGGAAACGGCTTCCATAATGACAAAGAAGATGTTTCAAGGGTCCTTGGTATCCGGCCTTAATGCTTCCCATGTTTAGGAAGCTCACCGGCCTTTCTGAGACGTTCAAAGGCTTGCAGAACATCCCATACGTTGAAGTTCACTGTTGCTCTTTTTCCTTTGAAATAATTCAAATGTCTTCGTGATAGTTCGTGAGCTATTCGCATCGCTGTTAGCCTTTCTTCCTTCAAAAGTCGTACTTCTTCCAAAATGTTAGTGTCCTCAATCATGCTTCTCACGCTCTCCATACTGACACAAGAAGTATGTCGAGCATAACATTTAAATATTATCATATAGCACTTTATGCTACTGAAGTATGGGCCTCAAACATGCTTCATTCTGTCGGGAATATGGAGTACATTGCTCCTGTGAATAGTGATTGCATATAAAGGTCTTCAGAGATTCTAGCTTAAAACCATGATCAGGGGGCCGGGAAGGTTCTATATCTTTCCTTCCCGGCGTAACCTTCGTTCTTCTTGTTTCTCATTCACTATTGTTCCCGTTGGCAACGGTCCGAAGTGAACATCTATCCTGTCAAATGAATAATATTCTCATGCAATTATAATAGAAACGAAACCGAAACGGTAGTAGCAAATCAACTAAAGCAAGCATCAAGCATAATTATATCCTTCTCGGACTTATAAATTTAAGGTAAATTTTAGTGTACAGCTTATATCCTCAGCACGGGTTAGGATTCATAAACGGTAGTACTTCAGTCATTCTGAACCGTTGCCATCCGTCACGTTCACGGTCTTCTTTTATAATTTCACAATAATCTAAATCATCAACTTTAGCCACAAGTCTCATAGTGGCCCGTCCATCATTAGGTGTATGCTCACATTTCAAAGCCGGGAATAGGCGTTCGGCCTTCTCCATTGCCCGGATAGCATCACGTCTGCTAGGAGCCTGGCCTTCCTTGCCAGCTAGGAAGGTGCGGACATCTGGAGAGCTAAAAGCAAAATCCTTCTTCCTATTCTCACCCTTTGCTATGGTCCTTACATGCTCATAGAGCATCACAGCTCTCAACTTGATCTTTGTGGAAGCCTGGATTATCCTTTCCGTGGCATTCGCGGCGGGCCGCCGGGCTATGGCCTCCCTTATGGGCTTGAAGGCTTGCCGTATGTAGGCATTGAGTAAAATAAGCTTCTGGATAGGGCTTTTTTCATTCTTAATTGCAACTCCAGCATTTACTAAAAGCCCCGAAGCATCCTTCTTGTCTATTAGCCGCTCCTCTCTGGCGATATCCAAGATGTCATTGAATAAAGCCACAGAAGAGTTAAGGAGAGCTTGCAGCTCCGAAGCCGGAAATTCAAGAATAGGATCATCCGCCGTTAGAGGTTGCATTCTCGGAACCTCCCTTCAACGGAAATCTTTATCTCTTTGGCGATACCACTATGTCCTTGCTTATTAGTGACACCTTCCGGTAGCTTGGCCGCAACCCGGAAGGCTGTCCTAGAGTCTTTTAACATCCTCAGCCTTCCTTTTACTAATGGGTCTATTACTATCAGTTTGGTTAATTATAACTTATGGTCTTTCAAGCCTTCCCGCACCTTCTGGATGAGTTCGGGGTGATCTCTCTCTAAGCCGTCTTTGATCCATTTAGCAGCGTTTTCACTTATGCTGTAGCGGGGCGTGACGGATTTCAGGTACTGCATGGTGGCGGCAATCTCAGGGTCCCATACGCCGATCATCCGCCGCTTGGAAGTTGTAGCCTCGATAGCCTCTTGGAGCACCTTAAGATCTATCGCCTTAAGGCTTAAGGCTTCATTACTTAAGCTTTCTTTGCTTAAGGCTATGGCTTCCGGCACTTTCTTCTTATCCTTGATATCACCAAATACTTTGTTCATTAAGTCCCCTGTCATACTATCACCTCATCAGCAAGTTGGGAATAAGCACGGGCTCCAGGTGACTCAGGATCAATAAGACAGATGGGTTTGCCGTAGGACGGGGCTTCAGCTAACTTAACAGATCGAGGGATAACTACCTTGAATACATCATCTCCGAGAAGTTCTCTGACTTTGGTGATTATCTCCTTGCCCATTTTGGTTCTCCGATCATGCATAGTCAATAAGTATCTCAGCTTCAAATCCCGGTTAAGGTCCTCTGAGATCGCCCTCGATAAGTCCAAAATCATACTTAACCCCTTAATGCCATAGAACTCAGTCGGTATTGGGACAATGACAGTATCGGCACTCACCATTGCATTGATCGTAAGAAATCCGAGGTTGGGGGGCGTGTCGATGATGATGAAGTCATAGGTGTTATTGCCCCTGATCTTCGGCTTCAGCATGGACTCCCTACCGGCTTTCTTGGTAGCTCCAAGCTCCATCTCAGCCCGGCCTAACCTCTTATCTGAAGGGGCTAAATCCAGCCCTGCAATCTCTGTAGGTAAGGCAAGACTGGGGATGGGTAGGTCTTCCATCAATAGCTCATAGGTGGTACTTTCCAGGCCCTCACCGGCTCCTAGGTGAGTTGTAGCTGATGCTTGAGGGTCCATGTCCATCAGCAAAACCCGCTTCCCTTTGAGTGCAAGGTAGGCCGATAGGTTGACCGCCGTGGCGGATTTGCCGACGCCTCCCTTTTGGGATGCTATTGCTATTACCTTCATGCTTAATCCTTAAGCCTTATTACCTTAAGATCATTTCCCTTAATCCTTATGGATTAAGTCTTAAGCCTTAGATGATCAAATCTTTAAAGTTGAACATTTACTAAATGAGCCTGATGAAGGTCTACCTCGATGAGTCCGGCAACTTAGGCGGCTTAGGGTCTAGGGTCTCAGAGGAAGACCCTTACTTTGTACTTGCAGCGTTGGTTGCCAGGGAGGAAATACCCATCAGGAGATGCATAAGGAAGATCAGGCAGACGCTTCCAAAAAAGTACAGGGTAAAGTCAGAGCTTAAGTTCAACGAGTCAGATGATCCAAGCAAGCGGCGTATCCTGGAATGTGTGGCAAAGACCAATAATGACATTGCCTATGTCTTTGTACGTAAAGATCAGGTGGCTTTGCTGACTTCCTACCTCGGAGTAGAGCCTCAAGTGCTGTACAACGATATATGCAAGCAGCTATTGCAGAGGATAATCCCCAACTACGAATTCCCTAAAGGAGCAGTAGAGATTGTCATTGACAGGTTCCTTTATGGGGATGCTCAGGAGAAGTTTGATAATTACCTGGCAACCGGCTTGATGAGGAGCATAAACGTCTCCCATATGGATTCTAAGCAATGTCCCTGTCTTCAGGCTGTAGACTTCATTGCCGGGGCCATAGCCCGCAAATATAGAGACAATAATGATATGTACTACAATAAAATTCAGCATAAAATAACTATGGCTTTTGAGTTCTTTGAGTCAGAATAAAAGAGATGTAGTGAACCCTTCCCTAATTGTCCCACCTGCTAATAAGCAGCATCATCCTTTCGGGAAGGACTTACTCACTTAGTAATAAGTATGTACGTATCAATATTTAAGCGTTAGCCTTTAAGCCTTAACCATTAAGCAATAATCAATTAAGGCTTAATGCATAATCCCTAGGTCTTCATCCTTGATACCCCAAATCTTTGGCCTTTGTAAAGGCTACATCAGCCTCAGCTTGTCGTCCCAACGCTTTGAGAGCATCGCCTTTGCCCTTCCAGGCAAGAGCATTTTTAGGCTCCAGTTCGGTCATCTTCTCATAAGCAGCCAGAGACTCGTTGTATATCCCAAAGACATAATAATCGAGGGCCTTCTCTTCCCAGACTCTGAAATTTTTTGGGTCCAACTGAATGGCTTTGTCGATGGCGGCAATGGCCTCGTCGGACTTACCAAGATTGAAGAGAATATTGCCTTTGGTAATCAATGCCTCGACCTTCATGGAGCCGTTCAACTCGACCACCTTCTCGTAAGCCGAGATGGCTTCAGTCCTGTTGGCCGTTAACTCAGCTTTGTAGAACCAAGCCGTTGCATTTTTGGGATTATCTTTTATTTCCTGGTCATAGATCTCTAGGGCTTTCTTTAGGGACTGGTTGGATTCTTCTTGCATTCCCAGACTGGCCAAGGCAACGGCATAAGCCTGCCATGCCCGGACATCTTGGGGATTTTTGGCTAACTTCATCTCGCTTAGGTTGAGAATCTTTCTGTAAGCTTGCTGGCTCAAAACCTCAAGAACCAGGGCTTTGCGATCCCATGCACCCATGTTCTCGGGATCTATCTGGATGGCTTTTTCATATGCTGCCAAAGCCTCTTGATTATTGCTCTTATTTAGGGCCAGATCGTCTCCTTTAGTTATCCAGTAATCAATATTCTCCTGCATCGGAGCTGAGTCACTGTATCCCAACTCTTTGGCCTTGGCAAAGGATGTGTTTGCTTCAGAGTTTTGGCCTAAAGCTTTGAGAGCATCGCCTTTGCCCTTCCAGGCATAAGCGTTATTGGGATCTATATTGATAGCCTTACCATAGGCGTTTATGGCCTCATCGTATTTACCTAGGTGTTGGGCAAGGATAGTACCCCTGGATTCCCAAATGAAGGGGTCCTCAGGGGCTATTTCAGCAGCTCTATCAAATGCTTCGATTGCCCCCTCGTAATCTCCTTGTTCAGCAAGGAAGTTGCCCCTATCTATCCAAATGTACGCTTCATCTGGATTAGCCTTAGCAGCTTCATCATAGGCAGATAGAGCCTCATCTTTTTTCCCGAGGGCGTTCAGGGCTGATGCTTTACCTGAAGCGGAACCTACTAATTTAGGATCAATCTCAAGGGCTCTATTGAAGGACGCTAAAGCATCATCGTATCTTCCCAATAGCTGAAGAGTTGCTCCTTTGTTTTGCCAGGCCCAAGCATTTTGGGGCTCTATTTCTATAGCCTTTTCATAAGCTTTGACGGCATCTTCGTAAGAGCCGTTTTTTGCCAGCTCTATACCTTTTTTATACCAACCACTGGTTGTGTTCTCCTGTGCTACAGCGGAAATGCACAACACGGCCAGGGCCATCAACACAATAACGAACCCGGCTTTTGCCAACTTATTGTTCCGTTTCATGAAATCACTCTCCTTTTTCTTCGGTAAACGCCGAAGGCGTTTACTGAAGTCAAATAACTGGGGCAATAAGCCCCTTGTCCCCATGCAACGTGTTCGACATTCAACGTATATAAATCCTACTAACAGTCGTGGTCCGTCCAAAGGCTATATCGTATGATGTACTTGATCAACTCATTTTGGCTTCAATGGAGAGCGGTTCTTAGGGCCTTATTGATACCAAGATCATCAGCCTTTATTTTCCGGGCCTTCTGTAGGGCTTCATCCTCTGATAGGCTCCTATTGCCTTCAGCTGGGCCTAGGTGAACTTGTTTCATCTTTCCATTGTGGCCTCTCCATTCTGCTTTCCAATATCGGTAGCTCTTATCCCCTTTTTTCTTTTGGTAGGTGAACACGCTAAGCTCATCCAGTCGGATAGCCGGGGTTAGGGCTACAGCCTTCTCCTTGAACACTTCAGATCTATGGATGGCATTCTCCTCTAAGCCTGAAGGCAATAATTCAGGGTCCTTATCACGGGCGGCTTTCAGCCGGGCGGCTCCATCCTTCAAATCTTCCGCCTTCCTTGAGAGCTTCCGACGTTTGGCTCTTAAATCGGCTGCAAACTTTCTTCCCATAGGAGATAGTTCTCATTCATAGATAGATAAACCTATGGGCTATGAATGAGAACTTATTTAAGCTGGAAGCTGAGATTAAGGGTATGGCTAAACGATTATTACTGGAAAAAGTGCGGGGCTACAAAGAGGGTAGCGGGAAGCAAGATGCTATTCTACGTATCCCTATTGCCTTTTTGATGCTGGAAGAGTCCATTTCTGAGAAATATGATGAGGTAAAGGACCTTACCGACTTTGAGGTGGGCGATGAGGGTGAGCCGAAGGCGTGCGGCTTTAAGGAGCCTGAGCGGGTTGAAGGTCTTCAAGAGGAGATCATAGGGTTGAAGGAGAAGCGTGAACAAATTGAAGCCCAACTTACAGCTCTTGAAGAGATCTTTGAAAGCTATGGGGTTGGGGTATGCTCTATGAGTGAGCTTGATAACGTTCTAAACGAAAAGTTAGACCTTCCCCGACAGTTGGCTATCAAGATAAACCGTGAGGTCCGCCGTCTCTTGGACAGCAACCCGGCTATGCTTTTGGCTGAAATATGGAGTGCTCCCACAGTTATGGAGCTGGAGAGCACGCGAAGTAAGGCTCTTGGAACTATTGACTCAGAGGTTAACGCTCTGAAGACCCTCAAAGAAGAGGTAAATGCTATAAGCCGGGGTTGTGAGGACTTGGTTAAGAGTATCTTGCATCCCCGCCGGGTGGTCTTAGACCCGGCAAGAGTTTCAGAAATGTTAGCTGCTTAAGTTGGTGATATTTATGATTGATAAAGAAGTTCAAGCAAGGTTAGAAAGAATTTTGCAGGGTAGAGAACCAAGAGATCGAGAATGGGAAGATCGGCAAGCCGCCGAAG
>Ga0247840_10010104_pt1 | contig 11902 bp, 10 predicted proteins | sample LaCruzMarch2015__FD_192404 | JGI IMG/M metagenome (GOLD analysis project Ga0247840, IMG submission 192404) | Freshwater microbial communities from meromictic Lake La Cruz, Castile-La Mancha, Spain - LaCruzMarch2015_17m | ecosystem: Environmental > Aquatic > Freshwater > Lake | place: Spain...
AATTTCTGGCGCGGCTTGACAATGAAGATAAATTGACCAAAACCATTTTGTACAACCTGAATCCAGCCGACAACGAAATCATGGCCACCATGGTGGGCAATTTCAACGACGGCAGTATGAAAGGTAAAATTCAATTTGGCTCAAGCTGGTGGTTCCTGGATCAGAAAGATGGCATGGAAAAACAAATCAATGCCTTGTCAAACATGGGTTTATTGAGCTGTTTTATTGGCATGCTGACTGATTCGAGGAGTTTTTTGTCCTTCCCGCGGCATGAATATTTCCGGCGCATTTTGTGTAATTTATTTGGCCAAGAAGTAGAGCGGGGTGAATTGCCAAATGATTTGCCCTGGATTGGCGCCGTCATTCAGGACATCTGTTTCAACAATATTCAGCAATATTTAAACCTGGATAACGCATGATCCTGTGCTTTGGAGAAACATTGCTGCGCCTGGTACCTCAACTGAATGGCCAATGGATTGAGCAGGCCCTGCTCAAAACCTATATCGGTGGGGCTGAACTCAATACGGCATTTGCATTGGCCAAATGGAAAGAAAAAGTGGCTTACGCAACCGCACTGCCAGATCATTATTTAGCGGAGGAAATCATCCAGTATTTGGCGCAACACAACATCGAAGTGAGCCGAATACACCGTCGAGAAGGCCGCATGGGCACCTATTATTTGCCCCAGGGAAGTGATGTGAAAACAAGCGGTGTGATTTACGACCGCATGCATTCATCGTTTGCACAGCTCACCCTGGAAGCGTTGGATGTTGAAAAAATGTTGGAGGGCGTCCAGTGGTTTCATATTTCCGCAATTTGTCCAGCGCTCAATGCTGGGGCAGCCGAAATTAGTTTGGAATTATTGCGGCAAGCCAAACAAAAAGGCATTACGACCTCCATTGATTTCAATTTTCGAAATAAACTTTGGCAATGGGGGGCTTTACCTACCGAAATTATGCCCGCCTTGACAAAACACTGTGACGTTTTGATGGGCAATTTGTGGGCGGTGCAATCGCTGCTCGGCATTGAAACGCAACTCGAAAATAATGCCGAAACAGACCCGGCTAAGTTGTTGGAAGCCGCTGGAGAATCCATGGCAGCACTACACCAATTGTACCCGAATGTGCAGACAAGTGCCTACACCTTCCGTTTTGAGCAAACCTATTTTGGCGTTTTACAACACCATCAGGAGCGGGTCGCCTCTGAAATTTACCCGATTCGGCAAATTGTGGACAAAGTTGGCAGCGGGGATACGTTTATGGCTGCCCTGATTTTTGGAATCAAAAATGGCTGGAGTGCCCAGGACATCATTGCATTTAGTGCGCAGGCTGCCGTTCAAAAATTGGGAGAAACGGGCGACCATACCCAGGCGGAACTTCACGAAATTCTGCAAAAAACATGCTAAATAAAGAAAAAATGCACCCAACCACGCAGCAAATTGTAAGCACCAAAATTCTGCCGCTTTTTTACCATGATGATTACGTTTTGTGTAAAAAAAACATCCTGGCTTGCTACGAGGCGGGCGTTCATGTTTTCGAATTTACCAACCGCGGCAACCAGGCGCTGGCCCATTTTCAGCGCTTAAAAAACGAATTGTCTGTTGATTGCCCTGATTTGAAACTGGGGATTGGAACAATCTTCACCGGTGCAGCGGCACAGCAATACATCGATGCGGGGGCCGATTTTATCATTCAACCTGTTTGCACCGTAGAAGTGGCAACGGTTTGTAAAAAAGCAAACCTGCCCTGGATCCCCGGCGTAATGACCCCCAACGAAATTTATCAAGCAATGGCCCTGGGGGCAGAATTGGTAAAAGTATTTCCGGCAAATGTACTTGGGAAGGCCTACCTCAAAGCCGTCCTGGGTCCCTTGCCACAAGCCAATTTAATGGTAACCGGCGGTGTGGATGCCACCTCCGAGGATGTCCAGTCGTGGCTGAATGCCGGTGCAAAAGCCTGCGGGTTGGGGTCCCAACTTTTTAACAACAGCCCCGAAACCATCACCCAACTTTTAACAGAAATCATCCACCAGATCCATGCATAAACCTTCGCCCGCCATCGGAAATTACCGTTGGACGATTTGCAGCCTGCTGTTTTTTGCCACCACCATCAACTATTTGGACAGGCAAGTACTGTCGTTGTTAAAGCCCGCATTGGAAGAAGAATTTGGTTGGACAAACACACAGTACGCCAACATTGCCGCTGCTTTTCAATTTACGTATGCCATTGCTTTATTGTTTGCGGGACGGTTTGTCGACCGCTTGGGCACGAAAAAGGGGTACGTATGGGCCATTGTTTTGTGGTCGCTTGGAGCGATGATTCACTACTGGTCGGTGCCCATTGGCACTGGATTGTGTGCCGTTTTGGGTTGGACGGGCATTGCGCTGATGCCCGCATCGGTATTGGGTTTTATGTTTTCCAGGGCGTTTTTGGCCGTGGGAGAAGCCGGTAATTTCCCGGCCGCCATTAAAGCAACCGCAGCGTATTTCCCCAAAAAAGAACGGGCATTTGCAACAGGTATTTTTAACTCTGGCGCCAACATCGGGGCCGTTTTGGCGCCACTGACCGTACCATGGATCGCCAGCAAATGGGGGTGGGGCATGGCTTTCATATTGATTGGCGGTATTGGCTTTATCTGGTTGATTTTTTGGTTGATTTATTACGACAACCCTGCAGCACAAAAACGATTGTCGGCTGCCGAATTCGACTATATCCACCAGGATATGGAGCAAATCACCGGAGCCGAAGAAGACAAGGGGGACATCAGTTGGTCACAATTGCTGAAATTTCGGCAAACCTGGGCATTCGTCGTAGGCAAGTTTTTAACCGATGGCGTATGGTGGTTTTTCCTGTTTTGGTTGCCCGCCTACCTCAAGGATCAATACCACATGGCGCCCACTGAAATGATGGTGCCTTTGGCCTTGCTTTATTCCATTACCATGATCGGCAGTATCGGTGGAGGGTGGTTTCCTGCGTATTTTATCAACCAGGGAGAGGAAGTGTATACAGGCCGAATAAAAGCCATGTTTGTGATTGCGCTTTTCCCATTGGTCGTGTTGCTGGCCCAACCGTTTGGGTATATTTCATTCTGGGTTCCGGTTTTTTTGATCGGCATTGGCGCAGCGGCGCACCAGGCCTGGAGTGCGAATATTTTCACAACCGTTTCCGATATGTTTCCTAAAAAAGCAATCGGCAGCGTAGTGGGCATTGGCGGAATGGCGGGCGGCTTGGGTGGGGTACTCATCACCAAAGTTGGCGGATATCTGTTCGATCATTACAAAGCCCTGGGACACATCGAAATAGGCTACTCCATCATGTTTGCATTTTGCGCTGTTGCTTATTTGCTGGCCTGGTTGATCATGAAAAGTTTAGTGCCCCGGTATGCCGCCGTGAACCTGTAAACAGGCAAGAATTGGTTTTAGGAAACCATCGAATTCGTTGCCAGGGTAGTTTTCAAGGTATAGGTTGCGGGCTCCCGGACATGTCGTTTGGCCTCAATTTTTTCGATTAAAAGTTCGACCGTTTTTGCCCCGATGGCTTCGGCAGGCTGGCGGATCGGAATCATAGGCGGGTTGAAAAGACCGACATGTTTGAAATTGGTAAAACCTACAATTTCGATCGATGTATTTAACAGGTGTTGGTTTTCCTTGATGGCGCGTAAGGAATTCAGTGTCAGTCGATCGCTGTTGATAAAAAAGGCATCGGGCTTGTGGTGGGCAATCATTTCCTGGATGGTTTGGTGGGCTTCTGCAGGATCGAATCCGCAAAACTGGATGAGGTTTTCGTCTACCTCAATTCCGTGATCTTGCAGGCAGGCAAGGTACCCGGCGTGGCGCTCTTTCGTGATCGACAGGTTGAGTGGATTTGAAATGTGGGCAATCCGTTTTTTACCCAAACCAATCAAGTATTTGATGCCGTTATAGGAACCCTCAAAATTATCAACCACCACTTTATCTACCTGATCGAAAGGAGGAACCCGGTCAAAGTACACCGTTGGAATGCCTTCTTCTTTCAAAACATCTAAGTGCCCGTAAGTTCCGGTGGCCCCGGAAAGAGAAATAATAAAACCGTCTACATGGCGGTCAATACCATGTTCAATACATTGTAATTCACGTACCCCATCTTCAAAACTTTGAAAAATAAACACATTATAACCCTTGGAATACGCAGCGCGGTCGATGCCGTTGATGACTTCCGAGAAAAAGTTGTTGGCAATTTCAGGCACAATAACACAAATAGAGTGGCTCCTTCTTTCTTTCAAGCCGAGCGCAATCGGGTTGGGGCGGTAGTTGACCGATTGGGCGTATTCCAAGACCTTTTTTTTGGTCTCTTCCCCAATTTCGTAACTATCCCGCAGCGCCCTGGATACGGAAGACACAGAGAGATTGAGCGCCTTGGCGATATCTTTAATCGTAGATCTTGACATTTGTTTGCTAGCGCGGTTAGGGCGCGCGCAGTTCAAAGATACATTTCCTGACAACGATTGCGTAAATTTTTTTTAATCCATGCCCTATATTTCGCCAGATAGGCCGCACCTTCATTATGGTTTTCTCAATTTTTACATTTAAAATTTCATGCAAGATAACATTTCGCGATTTTTCGAACTCAAAGGCAAAAAAGCACTCGTTACCGGGTGTTCCCGTGGCATCGGCAAGGCCATTGCGGTTGGATTGGCCCAGGCGGGATGCTCCATTATTGGGGTTTCAAGATCGCTGCCACAAGGCGATAGTCCGCTTAGGACTGCGGTAGAGGCAAGCGGACAACCGTTTTTCCCCTATCAATGCGATTTTTCTGACCGGAATGACGTTTATCGCTTTCTGGAAAAAGTAGTGCGCGAACACCCGGAAATCGATATTTTGGTCAACAATGCTGGTACGATCAAACGACAAGCGGCTGCCAAACATTCCGACGAATTCTGGGATGAAGTGATTGCAACCAATCTTTCAACCCAGTTTATCATTACCCGCGAAATCGGAAAACGCATGCTGGCACGAAAAAGTGGTAAAATTATTTTTATCGCCTCGCTGTTGAGCTTCCAGGGCGGAATTCTCGTACCTGGCTATGCCGCAAGCAAAGGTGGTATTCAAAGTCTGATCAAAGCTTTTGCCAACGAGTGGGCTGCGCACGGTGTGAACGTCAACGGCATCGCCCCGGGATACATTTCCACCGATAATACCGAGGCTTTGCGCAACGATCCGGAGCGCAGCCAAACAATCCTGAATCGCATCCCCGCCGGACGTTGGGGCGAACCCGAAGATTTCATCGGCCCCGCCGTTTTTCTCGCTTCGCCGGCAGCCGATTATGTCCATGGAACCATTCTTACCGTAGACGGTGGGTGGATGGGCAGATAGAAAGCGCAACAACATGCATCCTTAACATATGAAACCATCCACCATGAAAATATTATTCGAAACGGGCCGTAATGAAGTCAAAACCATGACTACCGCCCAATTAAGAGCCCATTTTTTGCTCGAAAACCTCGTACAACAGGATACCCTGCAAACGGCCTATTCCATGTATGATCGTATGGTGTTGGGCACCGCATTTCCAGTACACAACAGCCTCGAACTCAATACCTATGATATACTAAAAAGTACCTTCTTTTTGGAACGCAGGGAAATCGGCATCATCAATGTCGGAGGAAACGGTACCGTGCGCGCCGATGGAAAGGACTTTAAATTGGAAAAATTATCGTGTGTTTATCTCGGGAGGGGAACAAAATCGGTAAGCTTTGCTTCTGAAAACCCTGCGAATCCCGCCCTTTTTTACTTTTTGAGCACCCCCGCACACCAATCTTTTCCAAATACCTTGTTTCATAAAAACGATGCATCACCCGTCATGCTGGGTGATGCCGAAAAAGTGAATCAGCGGACGATTTACAAATACATCCACCAGGACGGTATTCAATCATGCCAACTAGTAATGGGTTTGACCATTTTAAAACCCGGCAATATCTGGAATACCATGCCTGCCCATACCCATTTACGGCGCAGCGAGGCCTATTTTTATTTCGATATGGCGTCCGATACGAACATCATACACCTCATGGGCGAACCCCAGGAAACGCGGCACTTGGTGGTGCGGAACAACCAGGCCATCATTTCGCCGCCCTGGTCTATCCATGCAGGAGCAGGCACCGCGGCTTATTCATTCATCTGGGCAATGGGCGGTGAAAATCAGGATTTTACAGATATGGATGCGGTGGGCATGGATTTGCTTGCGTAGGTTTAGGGGGAAGTAAAAAGACTCAGCATGACAACTCACGTTGAAATGGACATTGCGTCTTTCGTTTAACAAAAACTGGGAAGGTAAAAACAACGAGGGCTGTCATCCTGAGGGCCGTTTCTTTCCCGAACAAATCATCCATTACCAGAAATGTTAACGGGAAAGAAACGGACGGAAGGATCTGGCCAGGCTTGATTGAGCCCTGCCCTTGACGTGATTTCGCCTTGCGCCGGGCACATTACGGTACATTTTTATTTCGCGCAGATGTTACACAGAAAAAAAGCACAGATGTTACACAGAAAAAATCCGTGTAACATCTGCGAAATTTAATCTGTGTAGCATCTGCGCGAAATACGTCACGTATGGTTGTTAAACCTTTTTGCGATTTGCCCAAGTACAAATATACCTATTTATCTTGCAAAACATCCCTACCTTACCCATATTTGCCGCAGCAAGAAAGTATAACACAAAAAACAGCCTCCCTATGGATTTGTGGATCATCCTCCTTTTTACCCTGGGCTATGTAGCCATCACGCTCGAAGATGCACTCAAAACAAACAAAGCGGCCATCGCTTTAATTACCGGGGTGTTGTGCTGGACGCTCTACATCCTGGGTGCCCCTGAAAAAGAACCCGTCGTGCATGCCCTGGCAGAACACATGGGGGAAATATCCCAAATTCTCTTTTTCCTGCTCGGCGCCATGGTGACGGTGGAGTTGATCGATGCCCACGAGGGGTTCGACATCATCACCGACCGTTTGCGCACAACCAACAAACGACGCTTGCTTTGGATGGTATGTGGCATCACTTTTTTCCTATCGGCCATGCTGGATAACCTGACGACCACCATCGTAATGGTGACCCTACTGGGCAAATTAATGGAGGATCGCAACGATCGACTTTTATTCACGGGCTTGACGGTGCTGGCAGCCAATGCGGGTGGGGCCTGGTCGCCCATGGGGGATGTAACCACCACGATGTTATGGATTGGTGGACAAATATCGGCCCTGAATATCGTAAAAATGCTGTTTTTGCCCAGTCTGGTGAGTATTTTGGTGCCCATTCTGCTGGTATTGCCTCGTGTGAAAGGAAAAGTTCAAGTACCCGAGCTCATTGTAGGAAATAGTAGTTCAACGTCCTTGCTCGACCGGCAAATTATTCTATGGGCCGGCTTAATCGTGTTACTGGGAGTGCCGATTTTTAAAACCTTTACCCATTTACCCCCGTTTATGGGCATGTTGCTCGGATTGGGCCTCATTTGGGTGCTGACAGAATACATGCACACGGGAAAATCGGAGGAAGACAAGGCCTTTCATACCGTCGTGTATGCCCTGCGCAAGGTGGACTCCCCGAGTATCCTGTTTTTTCTGGGCATCTTAATCGCAGTGGCCGCCCTTCAAAGTGCAGGCATGTTGGTGCAGGTTGCCAGTTGGCTGGAACATACCGTGGGGAATGTCAGCGTAACGGTGTTGCTTATTGGCCTGTTGTCGGCAGTGGTAGACAATGTGCCCCTGGTGGCGGCTGCGCAGGGTATGTACAGCCTGAAGCAGTTCCCCATGGATCACTATTTTTGGGAATTTTTGGCCTATTGCGCGGGCACAGGGGGCAGCATACTCATCATCGGCTCGGCGGCAGGGGTGGCAGCAATGGGCATGGAGCGCATCGAGTTTTTCTGGTATTTGCGACGTATTTCTTGGCTGGCCTTGCTTGGGTATTTTGCGGGCGCGCTGGTTTATATGGCTAGTTCTGCGCTGTAAACGCCTATTTTTTTAAATATTGATCCAAAAAAGCAAAAACGCGGGCAAGATTTTCCGCAGTTTCAAATTCCGGGCCGCCGTGTTTTGCGCCTTCCAGCAGATGTAGGGTTACCTTGTTTTCCCCCAATACCGGTTTCAGAGCAGCCGCAAAATGCTCCGATTGTTGGGTCGGAACCAATTGGTCGCGGGTGCCATGCATAATGAGAAAAGGCGGTGCATCGGGGGTGATATACGTTTCCGGGTTGGCTTTTTGTACGGCATCTGGAATTTCCGTGATGGTTTGGCCCATTATTTTGGACTCCGGCGAATTCGATGCGTTGTGATCGGGTGTTCCATTGCCACTTTCCTGCAATTGCGGATCCATGGTTAAAAAATTGATCGGCCCAAACCAGTCCACCACCGCTTGTACCTGGCTGTTTTCCTGTGCATTACCCATGTTTAAATCTTCAAATATAGGTTTGCTTGGGCAATTAGTTCGCACGCATCAATTCCACGACGAAGGTCGCTCCGATGGCGTTATTGGCTTGCAGGACCAGTTGGCCGCCCATCATTTCCAGGTACCGTTTGGTGAGTTTGAGGCCGATGCCCCAGCCTGCTTCCGATGCATGTTCGCTTAATTCCAAATTATCCTCGGCAATTTCTTTGGGGATCTCCATGCCGGGGCCCTCGTCTTCAATAACGATTTGTACTTTTTCGAGCATTTTTTCGATTCGAATGCTTATTTTTCCACCTGGCGGCGAGTATTTGATGGCGTTAGAAACCAAATTACCCAATATGTTTTCCAGCAGGGCTGGTTCGGCAATTGCCAGGTGTTGTTGTTCATGGCCTTCCACCTGAATCCTAACTTTTTTGGATGCTGCCAACAATTCAAATTGTTCGGCTACATGCGCAATCGCTGCGAATACGGGTACTTGGGTTAGGCGTTTTTCAATATCAATTTGCTCTTCGTTTTGCACTTCCACGATGCGCAGGGCCATTTGATGGATGCGTTGGGCCGCCAATTCGATATAACTGGCTTCGGCACAATCGGGCTGCCGAATTTTGAGCATGGAGGCATTGATTTGAATGGCCTGGAGCGGTGCGCGCAAATCGTGGGCCATCAGGTTGGTCATCAGGCGTTTGGAAGCGACGACCTGGGCGGTTTTGTTTGCGGCCGCTTTGATTTGTTGGTTGGCCTTGCGCAGGCGGTTCCAAAAATAGGTGGTCAATAAAAAAATGATGAATAAGAACCCCAGGCCGATGTATAGGATAATGTTTTGCAGTTTTGATTTGGCCAGATTTTGTTCAAGTTGGCGGTTTTCTGCTTCTTTTTCCTTGGTTCGAAAGCGGACTTCTTGTTCTTCCAGGGCATTTTTTCGATCCTTTTCAAATTCGGCCTGCTCCAAATCCTGGTATTTTTTCATATACACGATGGCACTATCCAACTGATGGGTCTTTTCAAAATAGTGCATGTAAAACTCCGTGCGAATTGATTCTTCAAAAGGAAAGGTTTCGCGAATTGCAGTTGCTTCCTCCAGGGTATTTTTGGCAATCTTTAATTTTCCGGTATTCAAATAAGCATCCGCAAGCAGAAAAAGGCTGTTTTTTAATTGATAGGCCTCCCCTGATTTGCGAAAGGTAGCTGTGGTTGACTCCAGGATAGGCAATGCTTTTGAATATTGATTTTGCTTTGTCAAGGTATGTGCATAGTACATTTCAATCACAGGCAGTTTATCTTGTTTACGCTGCTGTTTGGTACATCGAATAGCCTCCTCGTAATAAAAAATAGCCGAATCGAGTTGATTCAATTCTGAGTACAGCGAGGCCATGTTGGAAAGTTCTTGGCATATTTTTGCTTCTTTCCCCAATATTTTCAAAGACTGAATACTTTCCCGCAAGTATTGGAAGGCGAGCGGCGGATTGCTCTGCCCGAACAGCCCCGCCAGCAGGTTCTGAATAATTTGCCGCTTGCTTAGCCAGGGTCTGCTGTTATATTTTAAGGTAATGTTTAGCGCCTTTTGTAAATGATCGTACGCTTTTTGGTTTTCGGACTGCATAAAATACAGGTCGCCAATATTAAAAAGAGCGATGGCCCGCAGGTGATCCATATCCAACCGTTCTCCAAGTTTATAGGCTTCTTGAATATTGTTCATGGCCGCGTTCATATCCACCGAGCGCAGTGCATAAGAGTATTCCGTAAGTATTCCGAAACGGTTGGTGTCTTCCGCCGGGTGAGCGTCTAATGCCTTTTTCAAACTGTCAATTACGGATTGCTGGGCGGTAATGGACGGTAGAGCAAGGCAAAAGACGATAAAAAACAGCAGGGTACGATTGATGTAAGTCAAACTGGAGTAAAGTTTTACGTCAGTGGAATAATTGAATGCATGGGAAGAACTACTCCTGGAGTACCAGCATCAGGTCATCCCGTTTGCGAATACCCGTTTTTTGATATAAAGATACTACATAATGTCTTACCGTATTGATGCTCACATGCATGTCATCTGCAATTTCTTTGTAACGTTTTGCTGCAATCAAGCCATTGAGTACCTCGATTTCGCGCTTTTTTAGGCCAAATCGCAAGGCTACCTGCGAATGCAAATCCAGGGTGCCATTCGGTGTGTTTTCAAGGTGCCTAAAACGGGTAATTAATTGATTGGCAGACAGTGGGCTCAGGTAGGCATGGCCAGATAAACTTTGTTGGATCGCTTCCAACAACCGATGAATGGCCTCCCCTTTGATGTAAAAGCTATCGGCGCCCGCTTTCAAAGCCTGAAATAAAAAAGCTTCGTCGGTGTAACCGGTTACCACAATGATTTTTGATGCCGGGAGTAATAACCTGATTTTGGGTAACTGCACCAAGGCGTTTTGCAACCCAAGCATGATGTCCAGTAAAATAAGACTTGGAGGGTTTTCTAAATCCAGGGCGGCTAAAAAGTCTGCAACTGCAGAAAAATGTTCAATCTCGGAATAGCCATTTGCCTGCAATAACCGGGTAAATAATACCTGTGTTTGTTCATCGTCTTCAATCAGTACAATCCGGCATTGATGCATGTGTGACAGCGTTACGGTTTAAGTTACAAAGATGTTTATTGGTGCGTGTATAACTATCAAAAGTTGGATTGGTTTGCAAATAGAATACAAAATGGCCATAATTTTTGATAAAGAAGAGGGGTTACATTAAAATTAAATCAATTGGTCCTTTTTATTGACCGTTTTTCAAATGCAATTAAGTTCAATTTGTGTTGCGCTGAAACGATCTTTGCGCCATCGTAACGATACGGTCACCAACCACGGGAGAACTAAAGCTACTATATTTCTTGAGATTAGCGGGTAGGAAAAGTCTTACCCGCTTTTTTTTATGCCGTTTGCTCAGTTTTCGGTTCATTTAATGCCTGGGAAGTGCGTTGGGTTGGCTGTTTTTCCGGGATGTGTTCCATGGCCCGCTCGCTAATGGCGGTAATAGACAAGGCCGGATTCACACCCGGATTGGCGGAAATCATGGAACCATCGCATACCAACATATTTTTATATCCAAATACATGATTATGTTGGTCGATCACGCCGTCCTCGGTAGTTTTTCCCATCACTGCCCCGCCTAAAATATGTGCGGTGCCGGGTATGCCCGCAAGCGGTGTAAGCCCGAATGCAACGGCCTTGCCTTTCATAATTACTTCGAATTTTCGAGCCAGTTCAATTGCGCGGGGTATAAATGCAGTCGGTTTTTCATCGCCCACAATCGCAGTACGCATGCCGCCCCACCAACTACGTGTAAACGTTACCGTACTGTTGAGCGTTTGCATAAACAACATCACCGACGAACTTTTGGCCCAGTCGCGTACCCGTATGTACTTCCAATACTGCACTGGATGGGAAATCACCTCCCAAATCATTTTTAAAAACCGCACCGGGAAATTAGGGCCATCCACAAACGGCAAAAACGCCA
>Ga0247840_10010105_pt1 | contig 11901 bp, 6 predicted proteins | sample LaCruzMarch2015__FD_192404 | JGI IMG/M metagenome (GOLD analysis project Ga0247840, IMG submission 192404) | Freshwater microbial communities from meromictic Lake La Cruz, Castile-La Mancha, Spain - LaCruzMarch2015_17m | ecosystem: Environmental > Aquatic > Freshwater > Lake | place: Spain...
CCGGACCAACTCCCGCCCCTCAACTTCCTACGGGGCGGATCGAACAGGTCCGGCCCCGCTACCGGCAAAAAATTCGTCTCATAACGCCTTCATGGGGAGGAAGAACCAACCAAAGGCAAACAAAAACACCCACGGAAATCCCGAAAGCCCCAAAAAGCCCTTGATTTTTGGGGGTTGCGGGTGTATATGGAGATGACAGAAAAAACGTACAGGGAGGTTTTATGGGAAAGAAAGGGGTGTTCGTTTTTTTGTTGATTCCGATGGTGGCTTTAGCGGCGGAGATGCCGGCGATGATTCGTGGAACGCGGGCTTTGGGTATGGGAAATGCGTTGACGGCTGTGGCCGATGATTCGAATGTTTTCTTTTACAACCCCGCGGGGATGGTGTTGCGCACCGGTGGACTTTTTAACGCCGTGGGGGTGCACGGGGGGGGTAACAAAGATTTTGTGGATTTGGCCAAGTTTATAAACGACAATGGCGACGATCTAAAAAATTTTGATAACCTGGATTTCTCCCGGCAAGAGGATTTGCTCAACCAAATAAGAACGAAATACATCGATGGAACGCCGGTGTTTGATGGGAGTGCTCCCAACACCGCGTGGCTTTCCGGGCCCATCGCTGATTTTTTGCATTTGGGTGTGGGTGTGTTTGGAAACGCCTCGGGAACAATGGGGTTTGACAGCGATGTCCTCACCAGCACCAGTCCCACGATGTATTACAACTGGGACGTGGATCTGGTGCCCATGGCGTCCATGGCTGTCCAGATAAAAAAACTTCCTTTGCTTCCGGGATCTTTGGGGGTGGGGGCCAGCGTGAAATACATCCATCGGGGAAACATCCAAGACAATCACGTGCCCCTGTTTGATAACGACATTTACAAATCACCTCCGGTTCAGGAGGGGCGGGGGGTGGGGGTTGATTTTGGAGCTTTGTATCAAGTAAACCGTCGAATAAATTTGGCTCTGTCGGTTTTCGATTTTGGTGGCACCAACATCCGTTACACAGCTTTGCCGGAAAAAGACGGGTTTTCCTCTCGAGAAGCTCGAACGGAGATGATTGAACCCCGGTGGAACGCGGGGGTGGCTTGGACCCCGGCCCTTATCGGTATCGCCGGTGTGGGGATCCCCCTTCAGGATCGCTTGGTGTTGGCCGCGGATTTGAAGGATGTCTTTAATAAAACCCAAGCCCCCATCAGTCAAGGGCATCTGGCGGACAACATCCAAGATTACGTGAGTGCTGGGGCGGAATTTCGTTTGTGGTTTTTGCGTTTGCGTGGCGGTGTCCACGATGGGTATCCTTCCGTGGGGCTGGGGGCGGATTTTCCGTTTGTTAAATTAGACTACGCCGGTTATTCCGATAACATGGGTACAGGGGACGTTCGCCATCGGGAAAAAATTCAACGGGTGGCCTTGACCCTAGGGTTTGGGGGTGGGAACGTGAAGGCCCGGGAACGGATCAACGGGAAAAATTAGATTGAGCGCATTTTCCAGAGTTGGCGGGAGGCGACCGCTAAGAAAACGAGGTTGGCCAGCCAAGCCCCTAAAAAGGGCGGGCACCAAGGTTTTTGACCTAAGGCCCGGCCCGCTTGCAATAAACTGAAATAGGCAAACGCCACGGCCAGAGCCACGGCCACGGATTTTACTTTTCCGCTTCGTTTGTTAAAAGCGAAGGGTATTCCTAAAAGAACAATGATCAAGTTGGCCCAAGGCATCGCCCGTTTCATGTGCCCTTCCACTTCCATGCGACGGTTGGGGTTCCCCAGGATTTTTAGTTTTTCCACGTTTTGTTTGATTTCTTGACTGTTCATACTCTCTGTATCGGGTTCGTGGGGGGCCAAATCTTTGGGGGATTCGAGTCGGTGGGTTTGTTTTTCTGTGAAGAACGTTTGGCCCACCAAGTTTTGTTGGGTGTCATACCGTCGTTCCACCCCGTTTTTTAAAACCCATCCTTGTTCTGTCCAAAAACCCGATCGGGCTTGCCATTGGGCTGTAGGAAAGTCGTTTTCTGAAAGGTCCATAACGACGTTTTGTATTTCACCTTTTTCCACATCCAAAAGTCCCACGGCGTAAAGAATTCCGGGGGCTGTGGCCGTTACGTTTTCGAAGCGAGTCGCTCGAGGGGTGGCCGTTCGACGAATGTCCGTGGTCCATAATTTATGAACCACTCGATTGGCCCAAGGTGTCACCGATTCTCCTAAACCCCAAGAAAAAAAGCTCAAAACCAACCCACAGAAAATCAGGGGTGACACGAGCCTCCACGGGTGAACGCCACCGGCCATGGCGGCGGTGATTTCTAAACGACGGGACAGTTGCCCCAGAGAAAAAAGCACCGCTAAAAGGGCCGCCACAGGGATGAGTTGCATGCTCCGCACGGGCCAAAGGGCCAGCGTGTAATGGATCACCACCGTTACGGAGGCTTTCCCCGCCATGAACTTGTCCAGTTTTTCCATCAATTCGGCCATCAACACCAAAACGCTCAGAGAAGCGTAACTGAACACAAACGGACGCAGAAACGACGTGAGAACATACTTGTTTAATTGGTTCATCGTTTTTTCCAATAAAGAAGGAGGCCCGTTCCAGTGGCGACAAGATTGGCCAACCACACGGATAACATGGGAGGAAGAGCTTCTCGTTCCGCCAAATTGATTCCCATGATGAGGAGAAGGTAATAAAAGAAAAGCACCCCCACGGCGGCCCCAAACCCCGCCCCCCCGCCTCCCCGTTTCATGGTGACGGCCAAAGGGAGGCCAATAAGACCCAGGGCCAGTGGGGCAAAAGCCATGGCGTAGCGCAGATGAAATTCTGTTTCCAAAGCGGCTGTTTCGATGGAGAGCTGACGACGTTTTTTTATTTCCGATCGCAAAGCCGACGTGGTGTATTCTCTCCACGCTTTGCCCCGCTCTTTGACCTCCTGTTGAAAGGGGACCCCTAATTTGTATTCCTTAAAAGAGACATGCACCACGTTGTCGGGACGATCAAAAATCAATTTCTCCATCTGCCCGTTCTCAAGCGTGAGAGAAAGTTGGCGATAATCCACATGGGCCGTTCCTTGGCGAGCGAAAACGCGTTCGATGCGGTCTGGGAATAGGCGGTAAATCCAGACGTTTTCCAAGCGCTCTTTGTCTTTGCTTACGGACGTGGCGTATAAACGCATGTTTTGAACGGATAGAAAGTGTTTGGGTTCTATTTGAATGAGTGGGTCCGTCGTGGCGATTTTGTGAAACAGGGTTCGAAACTCTTCCATGGCTCGAGGGGTGAACGTTGTGTTAAAGGGAACGAGCAGAGCCGATAAAAAAAGGCCAAAAGCCAGAGGAGGCCAAAATATCTTTCTGAGAGAGAGTCCCGACGCCCGGAGAGCTAAGATTTCGTTGTCTTCAGACAGTCGGCCAAAAGCCAAGAGACAGGCCAAAAGAAGGGCCATGGGCACGCTTAAACTAAGAACCGTTGGAAAAAAAAGAGCTAAAATTTTTGCCGACACCGCCAAAGACACGCCCTTGTTCACCAACAGATCAACAAGGCCAAAGATTTTATCAAGCAAAAGAACGCCCGAAAAAAGGGACAAACCAAACAGAAAGGGAGGAACGGATTGGACGATGAGGTAGCGAGAGAGAATCACGGAGGCATTATATAATTTTGGGTTAGGGGTTTTTGAATCTCTTTAGTCCTCCGAGGTTATCGACGGACGAAGGAGGGATGAAACTTGGTTCTCGGGCTTTGTCTTAAGGATAAATCCCCCCTGGCCCCCCTTTTTCAAAGGGGGGAAAAGACCGGTTTCCCAAGTGTGTTCCCCCCCTTTGAAAAAGGGGGGCTAGGGGCAATGCCAGTAACTTAAGGCTCGTCGTTCCGGCGAAGGCCGGAACCCAGCTACATACCCGCCCAAAAAAAGGTCGGGTAAGGGAGGAATGAAACTTGATACCATATCATGTAACGGGTGAACCGGTGGAGGCCAACCCAAAACCGATAAGACACTGGTGCATGGTTATAAGCCCGTCACCCAGCTTGGTTTCAAGTCCCGTGATAAAGACAGTGGTGACATCGAAAAATGGTTTACGTTTTTCGATGATCCCGTTTGGAAGAATGCTCTCTCTTCTCACGACTTGGGCCGTCCACCGGTTCTCCGTTAATACAACCAAGGAGAATTCCATGTCCCCTCGATCGACAGAGAGTATTGTACCTCATTCCGCCCTCATCAATCCCAACGCCGCTGGCATCGATGTTGGTGCCACGGAACTCTACGTCGCCGTTCCAACGGACCGTTGCGAAAAACCTGTTCGTTGTTTTTCAACGTTTACCCAAGATGTTCACGCCTTGGCTGAGTGGCTGAAAAGCTGTAAAGTGAGCACGGTGGCCATGGAATCCACTGGAGTTTATTGGATCCCTGTCTTTCAAATTCTGGCCGACCACGGACTGACCGTTTGTTTGGTTAACGCACGACATGTGAAGAACGTACCGGGACGCAAAACCGATGTCACTGATTGTCAGTGGCTCCAGTTCCTTCATTCTGTTGGATTACTGCGTGGATCCTTTCGTCCTCCACAACAGGTGTGTGCTCTCCGCACCATTTTGCGTCACCGTGACGCCATGATCAAATTGACCAATGTCCACATCCAACACATGCAAAAGGCCATGACCCAAATGAATATCCAGCTTCATAACGTTATTTCCGACATCACAGGAACCACGGGTTTGGCCATTATTGATGCCATCTTGGCGGGCGAACGAGACCCCGAGACTTTAGCCGCTTTTCGAGACGCTCGCGTCAAGAGTTCTTGCGAAATCATCGCCAAATCGCTCGTGGGTGATTATCGTCCTGAACTCTTGTTCACCCTTCGACAGTCCTTAGAAAGTTATCGGCATCTCCGTAAACAAATTGTGGAATCCGATGAAACCATAAAAAGTCTTCTGGCTAATTTTGATTCCTGTGTGGATGTGGAAGAAAAACCTTTGCCCGACACACAGAAAAAAAGAAGAAAGAAAGACGATCCACATCAAATGCGTCAAGAACTCTATCGCATTACGGGTGTAGACTTGACGGAGATCCCGGGACTACAAACCACCTCCGCCTACACCATTTTGGCTGAGATAGGCCATGACGTGTCCTCTTTCTCTTCAGCCAAACATTTCGCTTCATGGATGGGCCTTTGCCCAAACAATCGCGTCAGTGGTGGTCGTGTATTATCCTCCCACACAAAACCAGTGGCCAGTCGTGCGGCCGCCGCCTTGCGTATGGCCGCCACCACGTTGCTTCGTAGTCAAACAGCCCTTGGTCATTATTATAGACGCATGCGAACGAGACTGGGGGCCCCACAAGCCATCACGGCCACCGCTCATAAGCTCGCTCGAATCATCTATCAAATGCTCAAAACAAAGACCCCATTTAACCAAACGCTTCAATCAGAGTATGAGCAACAGAATATAAGACGCCGTCAAATCAGACTTGAGACTCAGGCCAAATCTTTAGGATTTGCCTTGGTTCCCCTATGAAAAAAGGGAAGTTTCTTGGAAGTTTGTAAAATTGTTGCTTAATAACCAGTTTGAATTCCTGGATTCCGGCCTTCGCCGGAATGACGGGCACTTTTTGCCTTAAGTTACTGGTATTGGGGGGGAGGGGGGGGTGAAGTTTTTTAGAAGGTTAAAGAAACTCGGATTTTTAGGTGCTATGGAAAAATTGTTGCTTAAGGTAGAATAGACCCTATGATTCAGGTTGCCCTAAAATGTTGGAAAACTCTAAAGACGGGAGTCCTGTTGTGGCTCTGTTCCTTTTCCCTCGCTTTTTCGGCGGGGGGGGATTTCCTTATTGGGGATGTCCCCGTTGAACAGGAGCTGGACGGTATTCCCCTGAAAGAAGATCTGTCCTCCGCGGATCTTGGCGGTTTGGATTTCAGTCTGGACCTCTGGAACGGGGCTCGCGAAGAGGTGGAATCGGAAACCCGCCCTCGCCCCGTTCCCTACGCCGACACCCCGGTGATTCCCCCAACGGAAACCCAAGGGTTGGGGCTCAACGTGAACCTTCCCTACGAATCGGGTCTGTCCATTTCAGGTCGAAAGTTGATTGCGTTTCAATTGGACCAAACCCGTCGAAAAAGTGCCAAGGAAGACACGGGAGCCCAAAACGAAAACAACGTGGAGATGCGGCAAGAACTTCAGGTGAGAATCAAAGGAAAGGTGGGGCGGAAGATTTCCGTCAACGTGGATTTTGACGATACGAAAGACGACAAACGCGACATCTCCGTGATGTATCAAGGGGACCCGGGGGAATTGGTTCAGGAAGCCGCTTTTGGTGACATCACTCTGTCGTTGCCCAGCACAAGGTTCGTTTCTTATTCGAAGCAATTGTTCGGGATTCGAACGCGTCTTCAACACCGGGGTCTGCAGTTGATGGCCATCGGCAGTCGCACCAAGGGGACCACAGAAACCCGTCGGTTTAACGGGGCCACCAAAATGGAACGACGGGTGATTCGGGATGTGGATTACGTCAAACAACAATATTATTCCATCGCTTTTTCCCCTCTTCCCATTGTCCCCGGTTCCGAACAGGTGTGGGAAGACGATGGGAACGGGACCAACAGCAACTCCACCACTCAAGAAAAAACCGTTGTGGATTACGCGGTTCACACCTCCACGTTCATTGGATACTTTGACCTTAAAAAACCCGGTGACGATTATATTGTTGACTACGGCCGGGGTGTTGTTTATTTTAAATATCAAACCAAGGACGCGTCCTTGGTTGCCATTGATTTTGAGTTGGAAGGCGGGGGGCGTTTGTCGGATGGAACCGGGGGAAATTTGATCGTTCTTAAAACCCCCAACGATCTTCCGCTTAAAAACGATTTTTCAGAAGTAGGATACAACCGGGAGTTTAAAACGTTTTATGCTTTGGGTTTCCCAAAAATCGTTCGGGACAACGGTCGGGGTAATTTTATTTTACGCACCATTGATTTGAATCAAAACGACTTTCGTGTTCGAATGGCCACGTCCACCACGTCCAGTGCCATTGAGCCCCCTGTGTTTTTGGAATACCCTAAAACCCTCGATGTCAATTTTGATTTGGGCTACTTCAACATCGCCTTGTCTTCGGCCGTGGCGGATCACGAGTTGTACAACACCCCAACGCCCATGTCAAAATTTAGTTTTTTAACGGAATACCGTTACCGATTGATGAATTTCCAACTACGTTCCAACATCGTGTTCAACAGTGAACGCGTGACGGTAAACGGAAGAACCTTAAAAAGCGAAGTGGATTACTTTTTGGATTACGATGTGGGGTATATTCAGTTTTTTAACGAAGACGACATGGATGAAAACACCCAAATCGAAATCACCTACGACTACGCTCCGTTCGGTGGGCAGTTGGGGCAGACGTTGGTGGGGACCCGAGCGGAATTGAGCCTCGTTCCTGGGCGAATGCAGGTGGGGTCCACCTTTCTCTACACGTTTGCCCCCAAAACCCAAATTATTCCCGACATGCGCAGTACACCCAACAGTTTGATGGTGTTGGAGGCGGACGGTCGCATGACCGATGTCCCCATTCCCTTGACCCCCATTAAAATGACGTTTGACGCCGAAATGGCTCAGTCCCGGGAAAACCCGAACCTTTACGGCAAGGCTCTCGTGGATTCCATGGAATCCGTGGCCCAAGAAGATTCCGTGGCCATGCTTTACGAATCTTGGCCGTTAACCACGGATCCCAACGGGGCCCTTGGGCCCACACGTCCCTCGGCGTTGTCGTTAAGCGACGAATCTTTGCCCTTAAAAGATGTCGCGGGGGTCAACGCCAACGTGAACGACAGCGAAACCCTCCGTGTTCTGCGCGTGGATTTTAATTTGGAACGGGATCCAATGGGGGGGCCCACCGATGGGGAAAAGGCTTCGATCATCCAATCCCTTTCTAAATCCGGCCGGGATTTTTCTAATAAACTTTATTTGGAGTTTTGGTTGGAAGGGGCCGGGGCGACAGGGGCCGACTTGGACTTGCAAATTGACGCCGGTTCTCTCAACGAAGACGCGGATTTGGATGGTGTTGAGGAAACCGAAGACAAAAACAATGATGGGAGTTTGAACGAAGGGGAAGATGTTGGTTACGATTACGACTACGCGGGAGAGGTTTATCCCCAAGGCGATGGAAACGGGGTTTTGGACACGGAAGATTTGGATGGGGATGGGGTGCTTCGTACGGTGGATCGGTTGGTTGGCGTTGATGGAGATCCTTTTTTGTTTCGTTTGTCAAACAAAATCCAAAACGACGCTCACGGCGTGACCATGGTTGACCGGGACGGTGTTGCCGATACGGTGACGCAAGATCTTGGTTTTACGGGGTGGCGGTTCATTCGAATTCCGTTGACGATCAACGGGGTTACTAACAGCGAAATGCAGGCCGTTCGGCAGGTCCGCGTGACTTTGCGGCAAGAACAAGGTGGGACTCTCTCAACAGGAACCGTGCGTATGGGAAAACTGGCTTTCGTTGGGAACACATGGAAAACCCCCACCGTGACGGGGGGGGCTCAAATGTCTCTCACCGCTGTGAACAATTTGGACAACCCCAATTACAACTCGCTTATAGGAAACCCCACGTTTAACGAATTGTATGGGGATCAAGCGGACAGTCGCTCTAAGGAGCAGGCTTTGGCCCTTTCGTTCGATTTGCCCGTGGGGTCCACGGCCACCACCCTCACCAGTTACAGCGCTGGAATCAGTGGGGCTGGGCGAGATTTTTCTCGCCACAAAGATCTCCGTTTTTTTTATCAAGTTCCGCCCAATCAACAAACGGGGGAAACCCTTCTCTTTCAATTGGGGAGCGACACGGATTATTTTGAGGTGCGTTACCCCGTGGACACGACCGCTGTGGGTCGCTGGGTATTGGAAACCATCAAATTGGACGATTTGAATTCCGATGGAACACCGGACACCCTTCGGTCGGATACGCCCGGGGCGGTGGTTTCCTTGGTGGGATCCCCGAATTTGTCCAAAGTGGGACAGATGAAAATAGGCGTTTACAACAACACGGGTGGAAGGATCAACAGCACTCTCTGGATCAATGAAATTCATGTCTCGAACGTCCGAACCCGGGTGGGGAACGCTCGTCGTTTTGAAGCCCGAGGGGATTGGTCGGGCGTAGGGACTTTTGGAGGGACTTTGAGTCGGGTGGATCGCAATTTTCAGACATTAACCAACCCCGTTGTGAACCAAGACAATGACGTTGTTTTAGGGAACATCAGTCTGACGAAATTCAGGTCCTTGCCCCTGAGCGCGAACTACTCCAAATCCATCACGGTGACACCGGCCGCGTTGCAAACGGGCTCATCCCAATTGGTGTCCCTTTTGTCGGAGGGGCGTGAGGAAACGACCCTCGCCTCCGGGGACGGACAAATCCTTTTGCCTCGGGTGCCGGCCATCGCCTACCGGGTTGAAAAACAAATTAATGAGTCCACGGATCGGCAGGAAACCCGGGACCGCAACACCTACACGGGGTCTTTGGATTATTCGGTGCCTGTTCGTCCCGATCTCTTGCCCGGAAGTTGGTGGTCTTTTCGTCCCCTGCCCGACACGATTTTTGCCCGCTATTCCCGGACAAACTATTTCATGTCTTGGTTCCCTGAGAAGAAAGATCAAGACATGGCGGTGTCCACGACCACCACCAACACCGCCAACGCCATCTTTAACAACGCCCGCACGTTGGAATACACAGACGATTGGCAGGGGAAAATGAATTTCAGCCCATGGACCGGTTTCACTCTCTCCCCCTCGTACCAACAGACCAAAGTGACAGAAGAACGTCGTTTTTCTGAGGAGGATTTGGTGACCGTTCCAGGGTTTTCCATGGCGCAAAACTACAACAAGTCTTTTTCTCAAAAGCACGGCATGGCCGTGTCTTGGCGAATGCTCCGCTGGTTGGAGCCACGGTTCACGTATGAGTTCAGTGGCACGGAGACGAACGGATTGCCCACGGCCTCGTCCCCGACCGCTTCCACAGAAAAAGTGTTGTCGCGATCGGCGTCCGGCGATGCGTTTTTAAACTTCACCCCACGGGATCTCTTTCCCGGGGTGACCATGATTCATTCTTTGAGATTCGATGGGAGTTTTCGTGTGGAAAACCAAGACACTTACGAACACGTTCCCGAGGACTATACGGATTGGCAAAAGGTCCAACCTTTCCGGGTGGGCCAAGTGGAACGTCGCAACGGTGGGAGCATGTTCGGCTTGCTGTCGCCGTTGGAATTCAAGGACAATCCCGAAGTCCTTCTTAGTCAAATGACCGCTCGGAACACGTTGCGTGTGGCCGGGAATTGGTCCCCGTTGGATTGGCTTAAAACATCGCCTCGCTGGGATCCTCTAAAAACTCTTTCCGTGTCCAACACTTTAACGAACACCAACGAGCACACAGAAAACACTCTCACCCGGCGGGACGTTCACACCATGCGTTGGCTGGACATGATTACCTCCCTTCGGGACCTTGAGAAAACCTTGGGGTTGACCCGTTGGGTGGGTGGTTCTAATTTGACGGGGCGAGCCAACCGTCAGACGACAGAAACTTTTCTGGAAGAGTGGGCGGTGTCTCGTTCTTTGGGGGGGGACTTTCGTTTCACGTTGATGAAACGGTTGGATTGGTTTTTTTCCATGTCCCGGACGGATGGAAAAACCAACGACATCCGCACGGGATTAATGAAAAGTGAAAACAAAGGGATAAGCCAGTCGGTGCAGATGGGAACCAATCTCGGGGTTTGGCGATTGACGCCCAGCGTCGCTTACCGTTCGGACGTGTCGGTGAGTGGGACCGGTGTCGCTTTGCAGGATCTTCAGACCACCAACTATTCTCTCGTTGGGCGTATGGACAAGGGCTATCCCTTGGGGTTTCGTTTTCCGTTTACCCAAAAAGTATTTGTGGGGGTTAATCGTTTGATTCTCGACGCTAAAATCGGTTTTGAGCAACGACGGTCGAGTATCAATTACACCACCGATAACACCGACACCTATTCTGGGGAAGCCACGGGCGAATGGGAAATTATGAAAAACTTTCGCCTTTCTTTTGGGGGGAAAACCAGTTTGGTGAACAACACAACATTTAAAGAAAACGGTTTTGTGCGTGTTGAATTGAACAGTCAATTGGTGATTCAGTTCTGATGAATTGGAAAACAAACGTTTTGAATTTTTTCTTCCCTCGAACCTGTGGGGTGTGTGGAGAGGACGTTCGTTTGGACGAGCCCGTGGTGTGCGACGTTTGTGAAAAGTCTTTTCCTCGATGGGAGGATCGTTCCTGTCGTGTGTGCGGTCTTCCCTTGCCAGACGGCGGGGCTCGTTGTTTCGAGTGCCAACACCGGCGACGAACCTTCCGATTTTGTCGAAGCGCGGGGTTGTACGAAGGAACCCTCCGGGCGGCGATTCTTAAGATGAAGTATGGAGGACGGGACGCCCTGGCGGATCCGTTGGGGGAGGCGTTGGCCCAGATCTTTCTTGCTCGTCGAGAATTTCAAAAAACCGAAGCCTTGATCCCCGTGCCTCTCCATTTCATAAAGCGACACGCACGCGGCTACAACCAATCCCAATTGTTGGCGGAGTCCCTCGCGAAACGCACCGGTCTTCCTGTGTGGAACAACCTGTTGGTGCGTTCTCGTTGGGGCCGGGCCCAAGCCCGATGCGATAGAAAAACCCGGCTGGAAAACGTAAGGAATGTTTTTTCTGTTCAGGGAGATGGTTCCGCGGTGAAGGGGCGACGACTCTTGTTGGTGGACGACGTGTGTACCACCGGGGCCACACTGGAATCCTGCGCTCGGGTGCTTCGGGAAAAAGGAGCCCACAGCGTGGACGCTCTCACGCTGGCGAGGGATGTGTGACCTCAAAAGCGGTGACAATCGATCTTTAATACTAAAAACGGAAGCTGAACTCCCCAAAAAATCCCCCCGTCCCC
>Ga0247840_10010106_pt1 | contig 11901 bp, 12 predicted proteins | sample LaCruzMarch2015__FD_192404 | JGI IMG/M metagenome (GOLD analysis project Ga0247840, IMG submission 192404) | Freshwater microbial communities from meromictic Lake La Cruz, Castile-La Mancha, Spain - LaCruzMarch2015_17m | ecosystem: Environmental > Aquatic > Freshwater > Lake | place: Spain...
ATTGCTTGCCATCATCCCGGACTACGAGGGCCTTGTCGTGCGCAGCCAGACGAAGGTGACGCCGGCTGTGCTCGCGGCGGCTGCGAAGCTTCGGGTGATCGGGCGTGCCGGTGTCGGAGTGGACAACGTGGATGTTGATGCAGCGACGAAGCGGGGGGTGATCGTGATGAACACTCCCGGCGGCAACACAATTTCGACGGCCGAGCATGCGTTTTCGTTGCTGGTTTCGATTGCCCGCAACATCCCCCAGGCCCACGCCAGCATCAAGGCCGGACGCTGGGATCGCAAAAAGTTCGAGGGCGTCGAGTTGTGCGGGAAGACGCTGGGCATCCTCGGGATGGGGCGGATCGGCACCGAGATCGCGCGGCGTGCCATCGCCTTCGGGATGCGGGTTCTCGCCTACGATCCGTATCTTTCCTCCAGCAAGGCCCGCTCGCTTCAGGTCGAGCTGGTGGAGTCTTTGGACGAACTATTGCCCGGAGCGGATTTCCTCACTCTGCACATGCCTCTCACTCCGGAAACCCACCACATGCTGGATGCACGAAGACTGGGCTTGTGCAAGAAGGGAGTCCGCATCGTGAACTGTGCGCGGGGAGGTCTGGTGGACGAAGAGGCCCTCGCAACGGCCATCGAATCCGGTCACGTGGCGGGTGCCGCACTTGACGTCTTTGAAGTGGAACCCCCTCCTGCCGATTACCGCCTGCGGTCTTTGGAGGCGATCGTTTTCACGCCTCACCTCGGAGCCAGCACCGCAGAGGCCCAGGAAAATGTCGGCATCGAAATCGCCGCCGCGATCCGCGCCGCTCTCCTCGACGGCGAAATCCGCAACGCGGTCAACATGCCGAGCATCGACGCCAAAACCGCCGCCGTCGTGCGCCCCTATCTCACCCTCGGTGACAAGCTCGGGCGTTTTGCCGCACAGCTTGCGCCTCGCCGCAATGACCGCATCGTCATCACTTGCGGTGGCAAAGCCGCCGACCTTCCCACCGAGGCGATCACCCGGGCGGCTCTCACCGGCTTCCTCAAACATGTGGGAGGCGAAGAGGTCAATGGTGTCAACTGCCGGTCGATGGCAGAATCCCTCGGTCTCGATGTCCAGGAAATCCGCTCCAGTGAGCAGACGGATTTCAACGAGTGGCTGCACGTCGCCGTCTTGAGCGGAGACTCCAAAATTTCTGTCGGGGGAACTTTCTTCGGTGCGAAAAACGATCCCCGCATTGTGCGGGTCAATGGCCGCCCGGTGGAAGTCACTCCATCGGGAGTTGTCCTTCTTCTCGAGAACAACGACGTACCCGGCATCGTGGGCAAGGTCGGCTCGATTCTTGGTGCCGGCAGTGTGAACATTGCCAGCATGAGCCTCTCCCGCAACGAAGCCGGCGGCCGCGCACTCACCCTGCTGAATCTGGACAGTTGCCCATCGACTGCCGTCCTTAACGAACTCCATGCCCATCCCGACATCGAATCGGCTCGCGTGATCAACCTGTGACCGATTGTCCGGGAAGCATCAACAGAGAGCCCAACCTGATAACACTGGGACCGCCGGCATCCTGCCGGCTTCCCAATCCTTGATGAAACCCCGGATCTGCGGGTGGCGGTTTCCCGGGCTTGCAAGAGCGCGTTAACGCGCGAATAGTAGCCCTTCTATGTCCGTATTATTTCAAGACCGGGTGAGTGTGGAGCAGGTTGAGGAAGGAAACTCCCTCGCCCCGAAATTTGATGAGCAGGGAGTGATTCCCGTTGTGACGACTGACCACAACAGCGGGGAACTCCTCATGCATGCCTACATGAATGCCGAGGCACTGGAGCGCACCATCAGCACCGGCGAAGCCCACTACTGGAGCCGGAGCCGCCGGCAACTCTGGCACAAAGGCGCCACCAGCGGGCTCGTGCAGCGGGTGGTTGAGATGCGGATCGATGACGATCAGGATTGCGTCTGGCTGCGTGTTGAGGTGGCAGGTTCCGGCGCGAGTTGTCATGTCGGTTACCGCAGTTGTTTTTACCGTTCGGTGCCCGTGGGACCGTACGCCGGTGAGCCTCTCATTTTCCAGGAGGGCGAGAAAACGTTCGATCCAAAAGACGTTTATGGAGACGCCCCGAACCCGACCAAGCTCTGAGCCCCGACCCCGCAATGTCCATCGAGGATAAGCAGCGAGCACTCGTCGAAGATCTCATGCTTCTGCCGGACATGGAGGAACGGTTTTCCCACCTGATCCGCGCGGGCAGAAAATTCCCTCCGCTCGATGACTCGCTCAGGACCGACGACCACCTTCTGCCCGGTTGCATGTCGAAGCTCTGGTTCTGCCCGGAATACCGCGATGGGGTCTGCCATTACCGCATGGATGCGGATGCCGCACTGGTGAAAGGGGTTGCCTCAATGCTTTGCGGGCTCTACAGCGGCGAGGCACCGGAAACGGTCGTCTCCCACGAACCGGATTTTCTGGAGGAATGCGGTCTCACCCTGCACCTCTCCTCGCGGCGCCTCACCGGCCTCGGGAGCCTCCGGGGGGCTATTAAGAAGTTCGCTCTCGAGCAGATCGTCGAGGCGTAGCCTGGCTCTGCGCAAAAAGCGCAAGACTTTCAGAAACGATGCAGGCCTCACACGAACACCCGCGCGATAGCGCAATCCTACCTTGGGCAACTCGAAGGTGTCGCCGGGACCCAGGCGGCCTGGCAAGGCCGCTCGGGAGACCTTCGAAGGAGGCCCGAAGGGGGAGAGGTCTCGGGAGAGACCCGACTCAATCAACCGAAGCTCAGCGCAGTGACGGAAACAAAGGTCAGAGGGATACAAGAAATACACAGGAGGGGGCGGAACCATAAAGTATCGCAAACGCGTCTCCCTCCATTTTGCGCAGCAAAATATTTCTAATCCGGCGGCGGAGTGAGCCCGTTTCTCGCCGGGTGCCCTTGCCCACGAACCCGCCCTTGGCACCGGCTAGGCCGGATTAGGGTTGAAGTCGCCCGATCTGCCAGCCGCCTGCGGGCTGGCTCGTATAGAGGAACCGGTCGTGGAGGCGATTGGCCCCGCCCTGCCAGAACTCAACCTCGTCGGGAACAATTCGAATCCCACCCCAGAAGTCGGGGAGCGGAACTTTGCCGTCCCGGAATTTTTCCATCATCTCGTGAAATTTGATCTCAAGCAGCTTTCGTGAGGAAATCACGCGGCTCTGATCGGAAACCCAGGCTCCGACCCGGCTGCCGACCGGGCGGCTCATAAAATACGCCAGGGATTCGGCACTGGAGATACGCTCGGCACGACCGGAGATTGAAATTTGGCGTTCCAGGGGAAGCCACAGAAAATGCAGGGCCGCGTGGGGGTTTTCGGCAATCTGCATGCACTTCCGGCTTCCGAAGTTTGTAAAAAAAACGAAACCGCGCTCGTCGTAGGCTTTAAGCAGAACGGCACGTGCGGTAACGCGGCCTTTCGCATCGGCCGTCGCAAGGGTCATGGCGTTGGGCTCAAGCAGCCCCGCATCCCGCGCCTGATCAAACCATATACGGAATTGGGCGATCGGGTCGGGATCGAGGTCTCCATCATCGAGCCCGCGGGTCGTGTATTCCCTTCGGAGGGCCGCGACACGGGCGTCAAAGACGCCGTCGCTCGAGTCGTCCGCAGATTCCAAGATTACGGGGAGACTACGGGAGTTGAATTCACAACCGGAGGAGGCATTGCGGCCGACTCGGCAGGAGGAGGTTCCACAATCGCGATCTGCTGGAGATAGGAACCAGCCGCCTGGGCGGGAAGGGAGCGGGGATATTGAGAGGCCAGATTCTGGAATGCGGTTCTTGCGGCGGACAGGTTGCCCGAGTCGAGGAGCACGGACCCCTCGAGGAAGAGTGCCAGAGGGGCTGTGAAACTGTCTCCGCCGGCAGCAAGAGCCCTCAACTGCTCGATCCCCCGCTTTTCGTCACCGGAAGCGAGCGTGTTCTGAGCGATGCCCAGGCGGGCCACTCCCACCAGAGGATGATCCCCGAATCCGTCGAGAAACTCCTGATAGGCCTGCGAGGACGCTGCCGGACCCCCGGTCTCCCGGAGCGCGCCAGCCAATAAAATCTGAGCGGAGCCCGCGGCCGGTGTCCCGCCAAATTTTTCGACAACCGCCCGCCAGGCCTCGGGGCTGGCTGCCAGAGCGAGGGCTTGTTGGGATTCCAAATTTAAGGAGTGGCGTTGGATCACCCAGCCGGTAATGCCGAGGACTGCGACCACGAGTGCTGCGGCCGCCGCCAGGATTTTTGCCTTGTGCTGCTGCCAAAAAAGCTCGGCACCGAGTGCTTCGTCGGTGAAGATCCGCTCGTCGGCGGTGGGATTGGGTTCGTTGTCCGCCACGGAATTTATCCCCCGACCTCCATGCGCGCTTCTTCTGCAAGAGGGGTGCTCAAATAGCGTTCGCCGGTCGAGCATGCCACCGTCACGATGAGTTTCCCTGCATTTTCCGGACGCTTGGCCACCTGGATCGCGGCCCAGACATTGGCCCCGGAACTGATCCCTCCGAGTATTCCCTCCTCCTTCGCGAGGCGGCGGGCCATCGCAAAGGCGTCGTCATTGGAAACCTGAATCACTTCGGTGATCTGATCCTCGCCCTTGGTGCCCTTGAGGTGAAGATTGTTCGGAACAAAGCCGGCTCCCGTGCCCTGGATCTTGTGCGGGCCGGGCTTGACCGGTTGTCCTGCGAGCGTCTGGCTGATGACCGGAGAATCTTTCGGCTCGACGGCGATGGCCTGAAACGAGGCTTTCCTCGGGCGGATGGCCTCCAGGCAGCCGGTGATCGTGCCCCCTGTGCCGACAGCCGCGACGAGGATATCCACCGCGCCGTCGGTGTCTTCCCAGATTTCCTCCGCGGTCGTGCGGGCGTGCACGGCAGGGTTTGCGGGATTGTTGAACTGCTGGGGCATCCAGGCATTGGGTGTCTCGGTGACAATTTGTTCCGCCCGGGCAATGGCCCCTTTCATTCCCTCAGCCCCCGGAGTGAGCACGAGTTTCGCACCGAGCATCGCCAGCAGGGTGCGGCGTTCGACGCTCATCGTTTCCGGCATGGTCAGGATGAGCCGGTATCCCTTGGCTGCGGCAACAAAGGCAAGAGCGATTCCCGTGTTGCCGCTCGTGGGCTCGACGATCACCGTATCCTTTTTGAGGATCCCGGAAGCTTCCGCATCCTCGATCATGGCCATGCCGATCCGGTCTTTCACGCTGCCGAGCGGGTTGAAAAATTCGCACTTGAGAGCAATCGTGGCATGAAGACCCTCGGTGACTTTGTTGAGTTTGACCAAGGGCGTGCGGCCCACGGTCTCGACGATATTGGAATAGATTTTGCCCATGTTTTCTTGCGGTTTGGTCAGGGAACCAGAGACTAGACCAAGAACCACCCTCCCCGCAAACGGATTATGAAAACTCCTCTCAATGAAATCCGGATCACCGAAGAACTCGCAGGCTGCACTCCCTGGTGGAGGGACGGGAATTCCATAAAATCCGGGTTCCAATTCTCCGGATTCCCCCAGGCGCTCGCATTTGTGAACCGAAGCGCCGCACTGGCCGAGGCTGCAAATCACCACCCGGACATCGACATCCGATGGAACAAAGTCTTCTTCACGCTCACGACGCACAGCTCCGGAGGCCTGACTCTCCCCGACTTTGAACTCGCAAAATCAATCACCCTTGTGTCGGCAGAAATGGGCGGAGTCGTTCTGCCACGCGTTTAGTCCTGCAGTAGCCGGTGCCAGGGAATGGGGAGAGACTTCCTCCGAACCGGCGGCTTAAATGCCCGGATGAACCGGTTTAGCTTCGAAATCAGATCCCTTGAGGAAAGTGATGATGAAGCAGAGAGCGTGAAGAACCTGAATCCAATGCATCAAATCCGGGAAATCTAGCCCTTCGGCTTGAACAACGCCGCATCAATGATCGACCACAGATGAACGAGCCATCCAAGCAGGAAGATCCACAGAACTCCGGCGAGTACGAACTGGATGATCGCCATCACCCACCGGCCCTGTACGAGCTGCCCCAGGCCCGGGATGAAAAAACTGCATACCGCAGCGATCACGTTTCCTGTCGATCCTTGACCACTCATGATGCTTGAAAAATACGGGATCTGTGGCGGTTGGCAACCGCAATTCACAGTATACACATGGGGTCGCTCCCCCCGGGACCGCTGGCATCCTGCCTGCTCCGGGAATTGCAGGTCACCTTTCGTCACTCAAGATCGCCAAAGCACTGCGACGGGCGTGATGCCGCCCGATTCCGACGATCGAAACATTACAAAATGAAAACTTCCCTCCCCCAGATGCGAATGATCGCCACCGGTGCGCTTGTGGCCAGCGTGGTTCTCATGATTGTGTGCGGGCTCTTTGAATCCTTGTACCCTTGGCTGGCGTGGCCCCGTGCGTTTTTCGAAGCGGCGACGGTGGGCGCGATGGCGGACTGGTTTGCGGTCGTCGCTCTTTTCCGCCAACCGCTGGGTCTTCCGATCCCGCACACGGCGATCCTGCCGAACAACAAAGCCCGCGTGGCCGAATCGCTCGCCACGTTCCTCGAGACCAGCTTCCTCACGGAGCAGCAGCTCGGGCCGACATTCCGGGAAATCGACTATGCGGGGCTTGCTTCGCGATGGCTGGGTGATCACGCCTCCCTGCTCGCAGACAAGGCATCGCGATTTGCACCGAAGGTTGTCAGCGGGTTTTCCGATGTCGAAATGTCTGAATTGCTCGGGCTTCGGGCGCGGGAACTGATCCGCAATGCGGATCTGGGTCCGATGGTCGGTGAGGGTCTGGAAGTCATTGTCCGGAACGGGCGCGACCGCGAGATTTTCGTTTCGGTGCTGAAGTCGGCGCGTCAACTCATCGAGGACCATCGGGGCACGATCCAATCCAAAATCAGCAAGGAGATCCCTCTTTCGGGCGAGATGCTCAATGCCCTGCCATTCGGCAAAGAATTGGTTGGACCGCTGCTCGATCAGGTGCGCGACAGCATCGCATCCGCCGTGGCGGGAAAAACCATTGAGAAAGTGCAAGCCGCCCTCGACGAGGCTGGCAGCGAAACCGACAACCCGCTCTGGCGCTCGTTTGACGAACGTCTGCGCACGTTCATCGCCAAACTGAAGGCGTCGCCCGAAATGGCCGACAAGCTGCACACAATGCAGGAATCCCTCGCCGGGAGCCAGGTCATCGGAGATTTTGCAGCCAAGACATGGCAGGAGGTTAAAGAGTTCATTCTCCGGGACTGCTCCTCGGAGGATTCCGCCGTGCGGCGCAAAATTGAGGAAGCCATCCGGTCCGCTTCACGGCAACTCACGGAAAACGCGGGTGCACGGGCGGAAATGAATGCGTTTCTTGGTGAACAGGTCCTTGCGGGCATCCTCGCCGCCAGACCCCATGCCCGCAAACTCGTCACTTCGACAATTCATGCCTGGGACGCGAACGAAATGGCCGACAAACTGGAGAGCACGGTCGGCCGCGACCTGCAATTCATTCGGCTCAATGGCACCATCGTTGGCGGACTTATTGGCGTTTTGATCTACGGTGTCTTCTGGGCTCTTGGAAAATAACTCAGAGGAACAAACAGGAAAAAACCGCAGTCCGCTCGTGCCTTGCCACTGGAGCAGCCCATCCGAAACCTCAATAGCCCAGGACGCTCAATCCTTCGCTTGCAGAATTTCCCGGCACAGCGTGAATCCCCGCAGCTCACCAAGCGGGTAGTTGCCAGTGATCCGGAACCAAAAACAGTTCATGGAGCAAATTCCAGAGAGGGTTGGAATTTTGCTTTCTCTCCGCAGCACGGAGTGCTGGATTTGTCATCATGGTCAGCCCTGCAGTCGCTCTTGCCTGGATCCTGGGTGCGGCTGCCATGCCCCTGCAACCGGGCTGGCACAAACTCGAAGGCTGCAAATTCGTTGAGGGACCCCACAGCGATGGGGACAGCGTGGAAGCTATTCATGAGGGCAAACGTCACATTTTCCGCCTCTACTTTGTGGATTCTATCGAAACCAATCCCAGGTCGGAGCCGCGTCGAGCGGCACAAGCGCAGTATTTCGGGGTTAGGGATGACCCGACTGCCCTGAAGTTTGCCCGTGAGGCAGAGGAGTTCACCCGATCCGCGTTGCAGCGTCCGTTCACCGTTTACACGCGATGGACACCCGTCACGCCCGGAAGTGACAACCCTTCCATACGCGCCTTTGTTGCGTTGCCGGACGGACGGGATCTCGGAACTGCGCTTGTTGAACGAGGGCTTGCCATCATTCGAAGCGGCCCGGCGCTTTCCGGCCATCCCACGGGAAAAACGAAGAGCCAAATTTTGAAAAAACTTCGCGAGGCCGAGACGCTTGCCCGTGTGGGTGGAACCGGTGCATGGGCCGGTGCGAAGGGAGAATCCGCCCCGGTTGCCCGTACAGGAGGTCCCGTCGATGTTTCCCGCAGGGAGGAATTGCGCTCACTTGCGGGCCAGCATGCGGTCGTCCGGGGCATGGTCTCCCGTGTTGGAAGGCTGCCAGATGGAAGCCTCACTTTTGTAAATTTCGCGGGAACCGGACGAGGAGACTTCGTTGCGATCATTCGCGAGGGTTCACTCGGGCGGATCGGGGAAGGATTCCCCTTGGGAATCGCGGAGGAACTTCCGGGGAAATTTGTCGAGGTGAGCGGCTTCCTGACTCTTTATCGTGGCAATCCACAAATTGAAATCGAGGAAGCGTCGCAGTTCGTGATCCTCGATCAATAGCGGAACTGTGGTGACTCCGAAGGCGTCGCGGAAGGATTTTCCAGCGGGGCAACGATGTCTTCCGGCCCGATGTTCAGGTCGAGGGCGGGCAGGGGAGCCAATTCCGGAAGTGGTGAGTCGTTGACCTGTTCGCCTCGATAGGGTCCGGATCTGCCCTGCCGGGGCGTTTGGGATCCGGTTCCCGCGGGAGCAGGCTTTTCAGGGGGCAGGGGAGGTGCTGGTGCCATGTAATCGTTGGCGATGTAGCCAACTCGCTCATCCGGGAGCAGAACGTTGCTGTATCCCATCTCCTTACGAAGGAGTTTGATCCGGTCTCCCGCCCTCAAGGTGGAATCCGGGCCGCGGGCCTGCATAGGACCTATGCGATAGAAGGGCGCAAAGTCCTGGATAATGACAAGGTCCGGTGCCGCCTCCGGGCTGTGAACTTCGGTTGCACAACCGCAGAGAAGCAGCGCACAGAGAGCAGAGGCAGCCTGTGTGAACCATTTCATCGGCTTTGAGAAATAGCAGCCAGCCGCCGCTGTGCAACTTCCGCTTTCAGGAGATCGAAATACACGTGCTCGACCGCCGCCGCCGAAATGGCCGCCGAAAAAAATCTCTCGCACTTGCTTCGCGCACGACTTCCCATCGAGAAACGAAGCCCGGGATCGCATGCCAGCCAGTGGAGTGCGGCTGAGAAGCTTTCCGGGCGGCGGGGGTCGGCAAGCAGGCCACAATGTCCCTCATCGAGCGCGGAAGCGATGTCGGGAAGCCTGGATGCCACGGTGGGAATCGCGCTGGCCATGGCCTCCAGCAAAACCATGGGCAGCCCCTCATGGAACGAAGGGAGGACGAAGGCATCGAGCGCCGCATAGAAACCCTGCCGGTCTTCGATCCGGCCAACAATGCGAACCCTCTCCCTGCCGGAGCTTGCAGCGATTGCGGCTTCGATTCGGTCCCGCTCGGGCCCTTCTCCCGCAAGGAGAAATACCGCTCCCGGAACCAACCCCGCAATTTCTGGCAGGGAAACGAAGTTTTTTTCCGGAGAAAACCTCCCCATCGCACCGACCAAGAATTCCCCGTCCTTCACGCCGAACGAAGTCCTGGCGCGCTGCCTCGCCGTAGTGTCAGGAGGTGAAAAAGAAGCGGTGTTCACTCCATTGGGGACAACTTCGACAAGATCGGACGGAAGGGCCTCCCACCGGATCAAAAAATCCCTCACTCCCCCGGATACCGCCAGCACACGATCGGAAAAAAGGTGGCCCACCGCATCGGGAACAAGCGAGCCCAATCCACGGAACTTCAGGTCGCCGCTCGAGTGGTCGTGCGCAACACGCACGCTGTGGCCGGCAAGGGCAAGCACGGGTTTTGCAAGCCAGTTCGAGCCTGGAAGGTGAAAATGAAAAACGTCGAAGCTGCCCCGCCGGGCCAGGGCGAGCAGGTTGGGAACCATGGAGGGAGACACCCGCGATCCCGCCAGAGAATGTACCGTGACTCCCTCCTCCTCGAGGGCCCGGGCAAAGGGGCCCTTCCCGTGCATGGCGGCAACTTCGCTGTGAATGCTTTCCGGGTTGAGATGAGTAACAAGGTCGAGGAGGGAGGACTGCGCCCCGCCGAGTCCCAAATGATCGATGACGTGCAGGCAGCGGATCACGACGGCAATCCCTCCAGGAAAGCCTCGGAATTCCGGGCGTTGTCATGCCACTGAATGACGAATTGCCTGGCTCCGGAGGACGCCACATCGAGAGAGGAAGGATCTCCAAGGAGTTTTTGGATGCCTTGAACGAGGTGATCAAAGTCTCCCCCCGCGCTAAAGCCCGCTCCGAACCGCTGCAACATCCCGTCGGGATCGGCGCTCAGGGAAGCAATGGCGGTTCCTCCCAGTCCCGAGTGGAGAAACGTATTCGGAACGCCTTCGTCGGAAGAGGTGTTCACAAAAACCTTTGCCGAATCGAAATGTTTCTGGATCTCCCGGTACGGCACCCCATCCAGAAATTCGACCCCGGGCATTTGGCAGGCCCTTGCCCGTGTGGCCTCCCATAATACAGGATCCTGCGGTGAGCAGATCATCCGGCAGCGGGCCTCGGGCAGACGCTCCGCGAGGTCGAGAAAGAGATCCGGCCTCTTGACCTGATGGCACCGGGCGACCCAAAGCAGATCCACATCCTTGTCGGCAACGCTTATCACGGGCCCCTGCTGCAAGAGCAATCGGGTGACTCCGCACTGCATCCCGGCCTTCCGGAAGTTTGCCGCCTGGCTTTCCGTGATTCCAAAACGGGCATCCGCCGCCTTCATCCCCCACGAAAAAATTCTGCCCCGCACCGGATTTTCCCGCAGAAAGCGCCCGTCGATTTCCCCGTCCAACGCACAGATAAATACAACCCGGAACCCACACGCGCCGCGGAGCAGACACATCAACGCGAGCCAGGAAGTCCACCCGTAAATCACAACAAAATCGGGCTTTTCCTCCCTCAACACCCGCCATACCGCAGGCAGGGCATTCGCCGTATCGCCAAGTCCCCCGGTGTCAAACCGTCCACAGGCACGGATGCGAACACCCTTCCACTCCACCCCGTCAGTGAACCCGTCGTCAGCGGCGGCTATGCTCACCCGGTGGCCGCGTTGCACAAGTTCCAAGGCCAGTAATGCAACCTGCAACTCGGCTCCCCCGGAGGCCCGCCGGGCTTCAGGATCCAATGCCCGGTGCGCACGACCGGAGAGAAAGAGGAATGTGCGCGGGGCTGCCGTCATTCCCGAATCTTGCCCTCTTTCGAAAGCAACAACGAAACCCATCGGGTGGACTCGAAATTCGACACGATAATCACAAGAATCACCGTGATCGGGACGCAAAGAAACATACCAACCACGCCCCAGAGCATCCCCCAAAGTATCAGGGACATCACCACCACAAGGGGACTCAGGTTGAGAGTCATTCCCATCAGGTTCGGCTCAATAAAATTTCCCAGCAACTGCTGGATCACAGTGATTCCTACAAACAGCACAAGGAAGGGCGCGAAACTCTCAAACTGCAACAGCGCCAGGAGGCTCGGAAGGATCGTTGCAAAAATCGAGCCGATCGTCGGAATGAAATTCAAAATAAAAACCAACAAGGCCCAAAACTCCGCGAAATCCAACCCCACAAACCGCATCACCGCATACGAGAGAAGCGCGGTCACCAGGCTCACCAGCGTTTTGACTCCGAAATACGTCTGAATATCGTC
>Ga0247840_10010109_pt1 | contig 11896 bp, 4 predicted proteins | sample LaCruzMarch2015__FD_192404 | JGI IMG/M metagenome (GOLD analysis project Ga0247840, IMG submission 192404) | Freshwater microbial communities from meromictic Lake La Cruz, Castile-La Mancha, Spain - LaCruzMarch2015_17m | ecosystem: Environmental > Aquatic > Freshwater > Lake | place: Spain...
TATAAGGCTGCTTCTGAATGTCTGGTTGCCCTCCGGGTCATAGGTGAAGGTTTTGCTTGTGACTTCGCTCCGCTCGGTGGTTTCCATCAGGTTCAGCCTATTGGCCTGATCATAGCTGTAAAGGGTCTCGGCAATGCCGCCGGGTCCGATGACTGCGCTGGAAGCGATGTTTCCAAGGTCGGTATAGTCGTATTGTATCACATCCCCGCCTTCTGATTCCACTGTTTTGATGCGGGATAGGGGGTCATAATAATAGGCGGTGGATTTTCCGTTTTCGATCTTTTGGGTCTGGTTGCCCCTCTTGTCGTAGCTGTAGCTATAACTGTCAAGGAGAGTCTCTCCATTAAAAGACTTGAGGCTTTCGAGATTTCCCATAGGATCATAGGAATAATTCGTGCTGATGCCGGTGAATCCATTGTTTTCAAGGATCAGCCTACCTGCAGTATCATAGGCTGATTCCATGCGCACGCCGCCGTCCGAGACGGTACTCACCCTGCCGGCAGGATCGTAGTCGTATTTAAGCTCTATCTCAGCTGCGCTTCCCTGATTCAGGGTGAAGGCCGTTAGCCGGTCCGCAAGGTCATAGCCGTAGTGCTCTTCGATGCCGGTGCCGTAGTTGATCAGAGAAAGCCGGTTCCACTCGTCATAAATATAAAGAGTTTCACCGGTCTCATCCTGCATGCCGGTCCTGCTTCCAGCCAGGTTATAGGAGTAGGTGATCCTTCCGGCTTCTCCGTCCTTACTATTTCGGATTTGCGTAGGACGGTTAAGCCCGTCATAGCTGTAAACTGTTGCTACAGCGTTGCGATCCACTTTATTAGTCAGGTTGCCATTGTTGTCATAAGCGTAACGGGTCACCTTTCCTGCCGGATCCGCTTCAGTTAGCATTCTGCCAAACCGGTCATAGGTGTAATTTGTCACCGAGACGTCCGTATCCTGCCAGCTGTCCATGCCCTGGATCAGGCGAAGCATGTTTCCAGCTGCGTCGTATTCCATTCTGGTTATAATGGATGCGCCCGGTCCAGTGACATGCTCAACGGATGTCAGCTTTCCGGTTTCCGAGTAGGCACGTTTGATGACCGCGCCTTCCGGGTCGATGGATTTTATCAGATTGCCGGAATTGTCATAGTAGAGCCTGGTTTCACTGGTCCCGGTTTCGCTGTAGGGCAGAATCTTTAGAATGGGTCTTCCCGCCTCATCATATACTGCTCTGATTGTATTCCCAAGCCCATCAGATGACGCAGTGCAGTTTCCTGCGCTGTCGTAGTCGAAAGTACTTGAGATTCCTGAGGGGTCAGTTGTCTTTAGTATATTACCAAATACGTTGTATTCCGATAGCGATGTCTCACCCTCAAAATTGGTCTGACTGATCTGATTGCCCAGTAAATCATAGCTGAATTCTGCCCTCTGGACCTGGCCTTCATAGGGCTTCTCCTGCGCTATGAGGCGCTCCCGACTGTCGAAGTAATAGTTCGTGGTCAGGTCTTGTGTATCGCCCATCTGCGTTAGGCTGATCCGGTATCCCGGGTTTCCCTCTGAATCCGTTGCCGCCTCGTCATAGGCGGCTCTCTGATCCGATAACAGCTTATCCTGTGAATCCCTGATCTTCACCGATAGAATTCGGCCTGTCAGATCATATTCCATAAGCCGGCAGTTACCGTTTGCATCAAAGGTCATGACAGGCTGGCCACGGTCGTTATACGTGATTTTCCCGACAACAGCGCCCGTTACTTCATCCATTACGGTGCGAAGTCTGCCGGAAAGAGAATAGTCGTAATACAGGCTGTTTCCCTGGGCATCTGTGGCTGTTATGGCATTACGCACATCATCATATTTAAGTGAGGATAAAGTGCCATCCGCCGCAGTTTGCTCGAGGAGTCGACCGCAGGCATCATAACTGAATCTCGTCATGTTCCCGTTACCGTCAGTCCTTGTCAGGACAAGGCCAGTCATGAAATCATAATTGGTCGACTCGGTAATGTCGCTTTTTGATCCATCCGCATTACCTACAGCCTTAGCGGTCGCTTTCGTCAGATAGGCTCCTCCAAAGTCACTGTCATAGTCAAATTCTGTGGTATTCCATTCTCCCTCAGAAAGACTTATAGATTGTGAGATTGTATTCCCAAATGAATCGGTCTTATATTTCAGCCAGCGCATCAAGCCGTCATTTGCGAAGATCTTTGATTCTGCCACAGACTTTTTATCATCGGAGAGAATATAGTCTTCCCTTATCTTTGTTTTTTCATCCTGATTGTAGGATTTTGAAGTCAGAAGATCATACTCCGGGTCATAGCTGTATGAGGTCTTACTGCTTTCAGAATCAGGCGCCGTCTGGTCATCAATATAATTTTGCTCGATCAGATTTCCCCTGTCATCAAACACGTAGGTCTTTTCATTAATGGCGGCTGATCCGGCTTCATTATAGGTTGTGGTTCTAATCTCGACCGGCAGATTTTCCGACTCGCTATAAGCAGTCTCTACAGTGCTGTATACCCTGTCAGCAGATACTTCTTTTGAAAACATTTGATGTTTGAAATTGAAGAGATAGGCCGTGATAAGGCCGTCTGATCGCACCTCTTTTGCCGCATACTGATAGGCAGGATCGATGCTGTCAGCCTTGTAATCAGGGAAGCCGTCAGGCTCCCCACTGTAAATATAGGTGTATTCTTCAAAGGTCTTATCAGCCGCCTGATCCTTCCTTGACCCAACTTTATAGTACTCCATATAGCCGGAGAGTCCCAGATTCTTCCTGGATTTCTCATAGGAATAAACTGAGCTGAGGCCTGAAGGGTAGGTCACCTTGATTAGATTTGTATAGGTGTTTGTTGCTGCAGTCTTTCCAAGTGCATCAAAATCAGCCGTATCAAATGTATACGAATACCGGTATTGTCTGCCGACCGGATCCGTCAGGCTACTCAGATAGTACTGATCTGTTTGGCCCGGCACCAGTTCTTTGCTTAGGCTCACTTTCCTGTCGCCAAACCGGATCTCGATACTTTGATCGCTGTATGTAAGGATTGCCGTCCGGCCTACCGTGTCAATGACTTTTGTAAGCAGATTCCTGCCGTCAATAACCTCCCATCCATAGGTGATGGCGTTTCCGAAGCGATCCTCCTGCCGCATTAAAAGACCGTCGGCAGCATAGTAGTAGGATTCTCCCGTTGAATAAAAAAGCTTATATGCGGAGACTTTTCCGTTAACTGTAAACGTTGTATCTTCAGTGAATACTGCCCGCGTCAGTTCATAATCCTTAAGGCCGGCTCCTATGCCTATTTCCGCTTCATAGGTCTGCCCGTTATCAAGGGTCACATACACATTGTCGCCGTCAATCATCAGCGACGGCATATCAAGGCTCCAGCCTTCGCCAAAGACATATCTTGATTCATTGACCAGGCTCTTCGCTCCGGCGAAGTTTGCAATGTTTGCCGCAGTAATAAGCGCGGTCCCGCTGGCATACTGAAGATTTCCGGTGAAAGTCCAAGTTTCAGTTCCCATCGTCACCGATGCAAGAATGGTCGGATCAGCAGTTGTATATTGGAGCGCGTCCGTTCTGAGCCAAAAGCCGTTTGCATCATAGACATCATAATAGGCTATGATCGTTTGCCCATAGCTATTTGCCGTATTAGCGCAGATTGTGCGTTCTTCAAGGACTTTTGCATCCCGGCTTTTATAGATCAGATTAAGGGACAGGTCCATGCCGTTTCGCCCTGGGATATTCAAAAGTTCACTATATAGCGTGAGTTCCCCGGTTTCTGGACTGATGCTCTCCCGCACGCCACTCGCTTCTTTTGAGAACGGCGCGTTCAGATCAATATTGTAAAGAGAACTGATTTTTTCTTCCGTTAAAACATCCATTAATTCAGTCACGGTTGTAGGCGTTGCTGCCGCAAAGACAATCGAATGGGCTGAGACAGCCATAATCAGAAGTATTGCGGGTATAAGAGACCGTATCATCCTCATCAGATTGTCTCCTTTTCCGGCTTGTGATATTTTAAGATCAGGCTTTCCCAGTCGCTGCCCGCTTTCTTTTCAGCAAGGATCCTGTCGATGGCGATGCCTGATTCCAACGAAAGACGGGCTGCGTTATTTATTTCGTTAAGATTGAAGCCCTGCGCAAGGTAAAGATCTGTCTCCTTCACAGGAACAGGCAGATTCGCTTTAAGAAGAGCTTTACCTTTATCCATAGCCGGCTTTAAGCCAAGATTTGCACTGTCAACGGCAGCCATGAAGGATTTCGCCTCAAAGATTATGATCTGACCATCCGTTTTAACACTCAGCTTTGCCGTTTCAAGTATTGCAGGATTATCCCCCGCAGTACTCCCCAGTTTTTCAGAAATAAGGCGCCACTCTGTTTCAGCCGTCTTCATCTCAACGATTTGGGCTATGCCGGCGTCAATATCCCGCGCGATTTCATCTGCCATCAGGATGTCTTCCGGAAGCAGTCCGGCTCTGAGCCATTCCCTGATTTGTTCTTCATCTGCGGGCACATAATTTTTATAGACCTTCAAGGATTCTGCCTGATAAAGAAGCTCCTCAAGGGCCGATCCCGGTTTCCTGCCTGACAGTATTCCTGATGCCAGCCTTAGGTCCATTCCGCTTTTTTCAAGATACTGAAAAACTGTCAGAATATCCAGGGGCTCATTTGATTTTATCAGCTGTTCCAACTCGGCTTCATTAAAAACAGCCGTTTTCACTTTTGAAATGATTTCTCTATAGATAAAGATGTTTTCACGAAGGCCCTCAAGGTCCTCTATCAAGTAATCAAGATGCCAAACCTCGGCTTCCGTCAGTCCCGACAGCACTGCCAGGTCGCTTACTAAAGCATCCTGCGCGGCCTTTTCTGCTATCGCAGCGCTGACCGGCTTAAAGCCAATCAGCACTGCAACGGCAAGTATGACAATGAAACAGATCCATTTTCTTTTCATTACAGTTTTAGCCATGATAATCCACCCTTCATGCCGCCTGATCAGGCGGGCAGCAATTAAAGTTCTACTACATTGATCTTTTGAATCATATAATAATTGATGAACTCATTATTGCTTCCACTTCGGATGAGATAGAAAATCGGGCCCTTATTAAACTGACGCGCCAGAATCCATGCTGTGAAGTCCTCGACATCGCTGTGCGTCAAGCCTGTATACTGCGCATTCGTTCCGTCCGCATACTGGATATTCAGGGTGAGGTTCACGCTTTCAAACAGGTCCTTCGTACTGTCGATATAGATGTCGCTTCGATATTTAATTGTTGATTCATCATAGGCTTTGAGACAATAGACAATGGAAAATGCACCAGTTGTGTTTCCCGTTATGAGATTTGCCGTAAGGACATCACCTTTAATCTGCCTCAGTTCCGCTGCGGTTATTCCCAGCTGCGTGACCGTAAGCCAGCTGCTGTCTGCATTCAAAGGAAGCGTCCCGACATCCGTGAAGGTGCCGCCTATCATTGATTTGTATACATTTCCTATCTTGACGAAATAGTAGATTTCCGCAGCTTTAGGCGTTATTTCAACGGGATAGATTTTGCTGATGCTTCTCATGTCTGAAGCGATGAATTCCTTTGACTTGGCGGCATAGACAGCGCTATATGACTTGCCTGTTTCATAGGCATCCCTGCCCGCATCCATCAAAACTGCAATGCTGCTTATTGCCGGCGTCAGCGAAGCATCCGGGGAAGCATAGTATATAGCTAAATCGACAGTGTAGATTTCTTTCCCCCCCGCATAAAGCTTGGCGAAGTCTTTATCGCTGAGGCCGTTAATTTCCTCAAGGGTCATGCCCTGCTCTTTTATTTCAGCAGTGCTCGGCGCCATCCCGCTTTTGACAAGGCTCCAAATGCCGTTCCTGCAGCTATACCAGGAGTTTTTGCCATCAAAGGAAAGAAGGTATCTGTCCGGTGGGCTGACACCGCTGACATAATGCCTTTTAAGGGCATTTGCTGTAGCATACACCATAATACCGCCATCGTTGCTCATCTGAAAATTTGTAATATCAAATTTTTCAGCTGCTTCGAATTCGATTGTTTTGTCTGTATCAAGATCATAATAACTGTTGTCGCTGAAAAGTTTACTGCCAGCAGCGAACTGACTTGCGCCCTTTGGTAAAGTTAACTCTCTAAGGACTTTTGTATCAATATCATAGCGGAAATAATCGTAGGTATAATCCGGTGCCGGATGGTAAACCGTGAACACCACGGATTTTCCGGCTGGTGTGATCATTGCACTTGTTATCTGATCAGCATCGGGATCCTCATATATTGTCTGACTGTGTTCATCCTCAAAGTAGTCAGGCTTGTATATTAGGACTTTCGATCCTGAATAGGATAGAAGAAAAGAAGGAACGTCGGCTACGGCTATATTGCTGGTGAAATTACCGCTTGTCCCAAAATAGGATGCGAATCCAAATTTTGACCAGGATGAAACAATACTACTTGATGCTACGAAGATGTCCCCGCTACTATTCATATCACAGACGCTCATCGCTGAAGGATAATCATAGACCGGGGAAGTACGCCTCAAATCATAAAGCACTCCCCCTATAATGCCATATGTGCCATCATAATCCAGTTCTATTTTGGTGTTTACAGGAACCGCGTAATTCCCTGCTATCGTTGAACTAAGGCCGGTATTAAGATCCAGCATCTTTAGATAATTACTGCCCGTTGGATCTCTATAGAGGATCTTCGTCCCATCTCCTGACAGGCCATAGGTCACAATGGGGGAATTGAGTATGGTATAGGTTTTCTTCAAATCCTTGATTATATTATTCCCGGAATCATAAAAATCACGGTCTATCCTTATCCCTGATATTTTTCCTTCCGGCAGTTCATTTTTGATTGAATCGCCTTCGATGTCGATTGTCATCTGCCTAAGAAGTGATCCGGAAGTGAACTTGGAGCGGTACTGAATTTTACCGGAAGTAAGGCCAGTGCCCTTGAATGCACTAATTACCTCGCCGTTTATGGCTTTCTGCCATTCAGTCCAGTTTGACCCACCATCAGAAGATATCCTGACTTCAATAGCCAGTTCCCCGCTTTTACTCTCAAGCCAACTACAGGCAATATTCTTTACAGCAGTCAGCCCGGTCAGGCTTTTTACTGCCGAGGTATATGTTTTTTCCGAGTTATCGATAAACTGGACCTCACATACTTCCCAGTAGTATGAAGATGTTGCACCATTAACTGCAGCGTTCGCAAGCAGCCTCCATTGACTGGAAGAAAAACTGGCATCTATATAGAATGTTTCCAGATCGCCCAGGTTGGCAGAAGTAAGGGTCTGCGCATCCTTCCATATGCCATCGAAGTACTGCAGTTTCATGCTGGCAACCGTATTGTTGTATTTGTAGCTTTGCCTTACTCTAACTTCCTTGATGACTTTCGCCGCTCCAAAGTTGTAGCCGATATAATCCACGCCGATTACAGCTGACCCATAGCGCTGACCTCTCCAGAATGTGTCAATATCACTATCGAATGCATTGGATGAAATATATGTCTGACCTTCATAACTGCTGATGACGGTGCCGCCTGAACTGATGTCCATGCCCACCATAGTATTTCCCACCATTTCGGTGCCATTAAATGTCCCTGCTGAAAATTCTGCCTGCGTATCATCTTTGATTTCAATCTGTTCAAGTCCTGAGATCAGCACTTCTCCGGTTGTATTGAATGTCCCTGTTCCGCTTGAAGCTAACTGAAGCCTGCTGCTTGTTAAGGCAGTCTGACTGGTCAAAAAGCTTGTCAGGTCATAGGTAAAAACGCTCGTTTTCAGGGCCTTTATTTCGTCAAGGCCCCATATAGCGCTCCCGTTTGTCTGGATAACCAGATCACTGGCAGTTGTGAGCGTCGTATCCGTGTCTATAAGCTTAAGTGATACTTCATTCCAGACGCCGGAAATGAGGTCGCCTCCTACATCAAAGGTTCCATCCTGATTGCCATCGCTTTTTATGAGTTCATTGGTGCCGCCGTTATTGGAATAAAACCTGATCCATTCCGCTCCCCTTTTGGGTTTGACATATAGATGTATCTCCCCAAAGTCGCTTGCATCGTAGGATGCAGACTCTGCCGCTGTAAATTGAACATAGGATGTTCCAACTCCGCCAGTGTTCAATTCGCAGGCATATTTCCCGGATTTTCGGTCCTGAGACAGGATGGCGCTCCCTGAGGCTCCGGCAATCTGTGAATTGATGGCGGAAACTTCGGCTTCAGTTTCCATGCCGCTGTCAATTGGATATCCCTGATTGCCATCCTGGCCTAGTGGGGTTGCTGCAAAAGAGCTGATTGAAGTAGATAGGAATAGTAGAAAGGCAATAGAAAGCGAGCAGAATCTTTTCCTTAACATAAAAAACCATCCTTTCAAATCACACAATAACTTACAAGCGTAAAGTTATATCAGACTCTTAGGATGTGTTATATTCGAACAACACCAGGATTAAGTTCACATAGACCTCCAGCTGTACATATTTTGTTTGGATCGATTAAATTACAAATCGCAAAATTATGTTGGCGGGGCATTGAATTGGGAAGACATCCAGATGAAATGTGATTACAATTGGCTACTATGTTTACTATTCTATAAAATATATGAATGAAATTTAAAAGAAAGCCATCTGAATTAATTCTATGGCAGCTCCAATTGCTTTAATACAACTATCTTGCTGACTTTTGCGCACGATTATGCTCTCTTTAGGATTTGACCTTATTTGATTAACCCATAGCGCATATGACTTACACCGATGAGTCAAGGAATTTTAGCAAAATAACAGCTTTGCTTCTGAGAAAACCATCGCGATATACATCATAGGCCGAAGGCCGGATCGCGCTGCGTTTTAGAAGAAGCAAAGCTATTATTTCTTGTATTAATCAAATTTGACTTAAATGATATTTTTTGAAACGTACTCTGACGTCGACAGCGCAAGCAGCGCCCCATAAGCCAGGTCAAATTCGAGAATGTCGCCGACCTTGAAAGTCTCGTCGCAGTCAGTCAGGTCCGCGATCATGTGGTCGCTGCTGGCACCGATGATGGCAGCGCCTGGGGTTCTCGGGGTCAGATCCTCAATTCGGCAATCCTGCCTGCCGACAGCCAGGATGGCGCGCTTTCGGATGCCGTAATCCAGAAATACCGGGACGCAGCCAAAGGCATCCACGCCGATCTTGCCGAAGGGCTTTGAGGGCTTGTCCTTAAGCTCAACGATTTCAGCCGCCAGAATGAAAACATCCCTATGGGCGCCTTCAAAGGCCTTGTTGATTTGGACATCCATACCGAGGAGGATGATTTCCCCCAGCCTGAAATGATTGATGCCCTCTGGTATGATCCCTGCTTCCATCACATGATAGGAACAGGAGTTTCCTGCTGATACGTATTCCAATTTTATGCCATGCTTTTTCTCGACAGCATTTTTAACATAAAGCAATTGATTCAGGTTAGTCTCATCTGCCAGTACCCCGCCGAAACAGGAATAGTTGGCGCCGATGCCAGCCAGGATAATTCCCTCCTGAGCGATAATGTCATCCGCCAGGGTAAGGGCATCCTCGAAAAGGCAGCCTTCTCTGAGGTCGCCAACGTCGATCATCATGATGACCTTGTGCTTTTTACCGGCTTTGACGGCCTCCGCGGACAGGGCTTTAACGACGGCGATCTCCGAATTCAGGCTGATATCCGCATAGGCTACCACATCGGCAGCCTGAGAAATCATCGGAATGCGAATAAGCAGCTTGAGCACAGGCAAATCCTTCAGCTTTTTCAGATTCTCGACCCGGGAATCCGCCAGCATTTTGACGCCGCCCCGGATCTGGGCTTCTGCAAGCTCGGGCAAGCCACAGTAGCATTTGGTCACGCCGGCGACGGCAATGCCATATTCGCTGCAGTTTCTTATTACCGTCCTGGTGTTCTCTTCCAATTTGCTTTTGTCTATGATCAGCGCCGGGTATTTCATGGCAGATCTCCTTTATAGAGTGATCACGGTTCCCGTTCTGCCTTCGAGGGCTTCGACGGCGTTATAAAGCGAGGTGATGATGGCCTTCTTGCCTGGATTTGCCTTTGCAAACTTGATGGCGGCAAGGACCTTCGGCAGCATGCTGCCTGGGGCAAAATGGCCTTCCTTAACATATTCCTCAGCTTCAGCGACGGTGAGATGATCCAGATTCTTCTGGTTTGGCTTGTTGAAGTTGATGGCTATTTTCTCTACTTCAGTCAGGATCATCAGGGTATCGGCTTCCAGATTTTCGGCTAACAGCTCGGCAGCAAAATCCTTGTCGATGACAGCAGGAACGCCCACCAGCTCGCCGTCTTCCTTCTCGATGACGGGTATGCCACCGCCGCCGGCCGCAATGACGATGGTAGTATCCCAAAGCCTTTTCACGGCGTCGATTTCCACAATTTTTTCCGGGATCGGCGAGGCGACTACTCTTCTATAGCCTCTGCCTGAATCCTCTTTCATGGTGTATCCGGTTTCAGCGGCAATTTTATCTGATTCTTCCTTGCTGTAAAACGGACCTATCGGTTTGGTCGGATTTTTAAATCCGGGATCGTCTTTGGAAACCACCATCTGGGTGACCACTGTGACCACCGGAATATCAAGATTTCTCTTCTTCAATGCGTATTTGAGACACTGCTGAATGTGATAGCCGATGTAGCCCTGGCTCATGGCGCCGCACACATCAAAGGGCATGGCTGGGGTCACGGTTTTAGCAGCCTCCGAGGCCAGCACGATTCTGCCAACCTGAGGGCCATTGCCGTGAACCACGGCGATTTCATAGCCTCTGGCCACGATTTCCGCCAAAAACCCGCAGGTCTTTGTTACGACTTCATGCTGGGCTTCGGCAGTGGCCGGCCCGCCGGATTCCTGAAGCGCATTGCCGCCTAATGCCACAACCAGCATATGCGCCTTGTCTTTTGCAATTGTTTTATCCATATTTTCCAACATATTCCCTCCTATTAATCTCTATTGATCGGCATGCTCATACAGCGCGGACCACCTCTGCCCCTGCTCAATTCCGAGCTCGGAATGGTCAGGACTTTGACGCCGCTCTTTTCGAGCAATTCGTTGGTAACATAATTTCTATCGTAGGTGATGACCACGCCCGGTGCTATGGCCAGGGTATTGGATCCATCGCTCCATTGTTCACGCTGGGCAGCGATCTTATCGTCACCGCCGCACCTGATCAGCTGAACCGCAGGCAATTTCAGTTCCCTCTTCAGAATATTGGTCAGCACATCCGTGCTGCTTTTAAAATGGGGATGCCCGTCCTTATCCAAAGCCACCTCGAATATATTCAAAGGCGCCTCGATCTCAGGATGGATGGTGAATTTATCATAGTCCACCATGGTGAAAACCGTATCCAGGTGCATGAAGGCCCTGCATTTTGGGATTTCAAAGACCAGCACCTTCTTAAAGCTATTGGAGTTCTTGAGCAGATTCTCTGCCATGATCTCGATGGCCTCCGCCGAGGTTCTCTGGCTGAAGCCTACGGCTACCACCTCAGGGGAAATGACGAGAATGTCTCCGCCCTCAATGCAATTCGGGCCTTTGTATTCATACCAAAGGGGCGTGCCCTCCGGCATAAAGGATTTGTTGTGCTTATGCATGTACTTCATGAATAGCGCTTCTCTTTTTCTGGCCTTGGTGCTCATGCAATGCACGTTGAGGCCGTTGCCGATGCAGGCTCCCGGATCCCTTGTGAAATAGAGATTGGGCAGGGGATCGGTATAATACGGATAGCTCTCCAAAACCAAATCCGATAAGGATGATGCCACCTTGATGGAAATATCCGCTTTTTTAACGCCGGAAATCATCTTGTCGATGAGGTCTTTTATTGGCATATCCTTCAAATAATCAAATATGGCTTCCCCGATATGAGCGGAACTGATATCACTCTCGGTAATAAATTCCTTGATAAAAGCCAT
>Ga0247840_10010113_pt1 | contig 11893 bp, 16 predicted proteins | sample LaCruzMarch2015__FD_192404 | JGI IMG/M metagenome (GOLD analysis project Ga0247840, IMG submission 192404) | Freshwater microbial communities from meromictic Lake La Cruz, Castile-La Mancha, Spain - LaCruzMarch2015_17m | ecosystem: Environmental > Aquatic > Freshwater > Lake | place: Spain...
GAAAGCCAAGGCACAGCACTGATCGGTATCGGTATGAGCCAAGGCGAAAACAAAGCTCATGAAGCTGCGGCCAAAGCCATTACTTCTCCATTACTCGAAGCTCATATCAGAGGCGCTAAGAAAGCCATCGTCAATGTGACTGGTGGACAAAACATCAATCTTATGGATGCGGATGATGCGGTCCGTTTCATTCGTGAAGCTGCGGGTGGTGAAGTCGATATCATCTTCGGGGTCGCCATCAATGAATCTCTAGGTGATAACATCATCGTTACGGTCATCGCTACTGGCTTTGATCTACCGAAAGAAAACATCACGACTCGTCCTACCGTTGAGGCAACCCGTTTGGTCAACGATCCCTCTACCATCGATAAGTTTGTCCCAAAAGAAGATGAACTCGATGATGGAGATATTCCTGGATTCTTTAAATCAAGAGGCTAATGCCTCTTTTTTATTGGGTGTTTCTTTTGAGTTCATCTCATAAACTTGATATGATAGTGCCATGAACATCCTCTACTTTCACGATCGGCTATTAAGAGACATCTATCGATGCGCTCAAGTACGTAGCCGTCTACAACACTATATCCAAAGCAATAAGATCGATATGATTTTAGTTTCTACGCACAATCGTTTAAAAGGTGGTTTAAGACCTACGGATTTTCTAAACATGCGTAAAGACTTGGTACTGTATGATACACAAGATGTCCTTCCTTTAGAAAATGTTAAATTATATGAAGATTCCTTGATCATACAGAGTACTGTATTTAAACCTGTCGATGGAACTGTATTCTTAATTAGTACTGAACCTGAACTGAATTCAACGGCGATCTTTATGGACTTCTTTGCGGATGAACGCTTTGAAGACTACCATTCTGACCTCTCTGATGAGCAATTGGTGGACTTACAGGTCGAAATAAAGAAGAAATCCAAGTATAATTAAAGGTACAATTGAAATAGTTAATAAAAATATTAAAATATTCAATAAAAGTATTGACAAGTTCAATACTTTGTTTTATTATGTGGTCATAAGGGAGAACCCTATGGCAAAAAAGATCAAAATACGCATCCAAACAGAGAATAAACACATCAATCTTCCCAAGATGAGACTCAGTCATCTCGTATGGCTGGTACGATTCGGATTATGGACAACGCGATTCAACGATTCAGTCGATGAAGAAACGCGCGCATCGATTAAGGCCAATCGAAAAGAAGTCATCAAGATCATCAAGATGGTGATCAAAGAACTGAAACCAGTGAAGCCGTTTACCTTAGTTGAAGTAGAAAGCAAAGATGCCAATATCTTAATTGACATCCTCTAGGAGAAAAACATGAAACATGAAGTAATTGGTACTTGCCCAGTCTGTGGAAACGACCTCACCGTCACCAAACTCAGCTGTGGTGTATGTCACACCGAAATCAGCGGCGACTTCGCCCTCTCGAAGTTCAGTGCTCTAAACAAAGATGATCTAAATTTCATTGAAACCTTCATCAAAGTCTCAGGCAACATCCGTGAGATGGAAAAATCCTTAGGGATCTCCTATCCCACAGTCAAGAAGAATCTAGATGGAATCATCATTAAACTAGGATTAGAAACAGTTGAAGCCTTACCAGAAGTCGACGAAGAAGAAATCTTAGAAAAACTAAAAAACAAAGAAATTACGGTTGAAGAAGCAGCCCAATACCTAAGGAGGGGCATATGAACTACGAAGAAGAAATCATGACGATGGCCAATAAAGGTTACATCACCAGCTCAGAAGAAGAAAAGCTTATCACAGCAGTCTTAGAAGCAGACATCTACCAACGGAGGGGATTATGAACAGCAAAGAAAAAATATTAGAGATGGTCAAAGATGGAACCATCACTGTCGAAGAAGGCATTCAACTCTTAAATGCATTAGAACCACAAACAACATCTCAGCCTTTGAATACTTCTAAGAAACCGATGAATGAAAGAATGATCCGTATCTTAGTCGATTCAGAAGATGGAGAACGCGTAAGAGTCAATTTACCTCTAAGCCTCGTTAAGATGGGCATCGACATCAACAATAAGTTGAATGTCGGTGGTAAAGCCATCGATCTCAATGGGATCGATCTCACCCAGATCTTGAATCAGATCGATGGGGATCTCAATGGAGAACTCATCACCATCGATGGGAAAGATGGAGAGAAAGTAAGAATCATCGTCGACTAAAAGATGCCACAGGCATCTTTTTTTTAGCCAAAGCATTGTATAATAAGACTATGATTAGAAAAGCAACGTCTGAAGACCTTATCGCCATCCAAGAACTCTGTCATCTAGACAGCAGTCGTTTACTCTTCATCGATGGAGATATTGAACAGAATGGATTAGAAACGCCTTATCAAGATACTTGGATCGATGTCGATCAAGATGGATTAAGAGGGATCTTTTTAAGATATCATACCAACCTCGTCTTTTACTTCAAGAAACCTTGTCTAGACATCAAAGGTTTTGAAGCCTTGTTTGATGAACGTATCAAAATGATCTCTGCTTGTAAAGCTCATATTGAGATGATGCCATCATCAGTAAAGGAACGTTTTCAGTTTAGATCGATGTATTTTTGTGAATGCGATAAGCTTGTTAATCAAGACATCGAAATCGAAACGATAAAAGCCAGTAAGAAAGATGTTGAGGGTATCATTGATTCGATGAGTCAGATCATCGAATTCGAAGCTTCTAATGTTCATGAATCCAAAGAAGAAAGAGTGCAGAGCTTAAAAGAAAGATATGAATTGGGTAAAGTCCATGGCTTTATCCTTAAAGATAACGATAAGGTCATCGCTCATGCCTCAACAGGAGTAGAAACAAAATCTGCAGTTATGGTGGGTGGTGTCTTTACTTTACCTGAATATAGAACCAAAGGTTATGGTCGAGCGGTCGTTACCGCACTGACAGAATATGCGCTGAGTAAAGGTCAAAAGCCTTGTCTATTCTATGATAATCCGCAAGCTGGAAAGATCTATCACGATCTAGGGTATAAGACCTTCGATATGTGGTGTCTAGGGAGCCTTAAACCATGAGAATCGCACTCGCTCAACTCAACGTTAAAGCAGGAGACATCGATCGTAATCTCGTAGAGATGAAGATGATGATCGATCAAGCTAAGCATCAAGGGGCTGATCTCATCGTATTTCCAGAAATGGCTGTAGGAGGCTATCTCATTTCAGATCGTTATCTTCAACAAGAAATGATCCAAATGCTTTTAAGTGCCAATGAGATCATCAAATCATGGTCCAATGATATAGGCATCATTTGGGGCAATATCCATCAAATCGAAGAGGAAAAGTCCAATCGTGATGGGAGAAAGAATCGCTTCAACGCAGCTTATTTTGCCTATGATCAACAATGGGTCGAACATGAGAATCATAAGATGCCAGGTATCTATCTTAAACATTGTTTACCAGACTATCGTTTTTTCGATGATTCACGTTTCTTTAAAAGCGGATGTGATTTGTCGATTGAATTAGGATATCCAAAAGGAGAGCTTATTTCTCCATTTATCTTTAAGCGCGAAAACAAATCTTGTAAGATAGGGGTCGAAGTTTGCGAAGATCTTTGGAGCAAAGATTACCTCATCGATCCAACTGCAATCTATGCCCATCACGGGGTAGATGTGATCATCAATATATCCTCTTCTCCTTGGACACTTAATAAAGAGCTTTCTCGAATCAAACGTATCCGTGAACATCAACAAGCCTTAGAAGATAAGATGGTCAAGATCATTTATGTGAATGCCTGTGGGATGCAGAATACAGGCAAAAACGTGCTTTTGTTTGATGGAGATAGTACCGTCTATGATGAAGCGGGAAAGATCCAGATCGAAGCCAATGATGCTTTTGAACAGGAACTCTTAGTTTTTACTTTGAAAGATCATATTGAAGCTAAGAAGCAAGAAAATAAGCTATTAAAAGGATTACTTACAGCCATCAAAGAATTCGATAAACAGATCTTAGGAGGACAGCTTCCTTGGATCATAGGAATGTCTGGAGGTATCGATAGTTCTCTTAATACAGTGCTCTTAGTGAAAGCTTTAGGTAAACAACGTGTCATTGGCTATAATATGGCCAGTCGATATAACTCTGATAAAACGATCAATATCGCTAAGACCTTAGCTGAAAAGTTAGGCATAGAATATCATGAAGGTTCAATCGAACTATTGACTGAAGCCACCAATACAACCTTGTCTTCTTATCAACTTGAACCTAAAGAAGAAGGCTTACCTTATGAAAATATCCAAGCTCGTTTAAGAGGCCATCTATTAAGCAGCTTCGCTGCGTATAAAGGTGGAGTCGTATGTAATAACGGAAATAAGGTTGAATTGGCTTTAGGTTATGCGACCTTATACGGGGATACGATCGGTGCTTTAGGTCTCTTAGGTGATTTGACTAAGGTACAGATCTTTGAGCTCAGTAAGAGCGTCAATTCGATCTATAAAGAAGATCTGATCGATCCTTCATTGATCGGTGAACTTAAGAATGGTCTTTATACCTTTGGTTTGGTTCCTTCTGCTGAACTTAGAGCGAATCAAGTCGATCCTATGAAATGGGGCTATCATGATTGGTTGGTCCAATACTTAATGGAGTATCCATCTCATCATCCTATCGCTTGGTTAAAAGCCTATCAAGATGGTTCATGGAAGAAGATGCCTTGTGCTGAAACAATGATCGCTTATGGATTAGATAAACCTAAAGCTTTCGCTGAAGATATGGTTTGGTTTATGAAGGCTTGGCAAAAAGCCATCTTCAAACGTATCCAGTTTCCACCCATCATTACTGTAAGTCGAGGATCATTTGGCTTTGATTATCGAGAAAGCCAATTGTCTTATTTAGAGAATTCAGAAATCAAAGAACTCTTAGATAACATAAGAGGTAAATAATAAAAAAGGTGAACATTTCCGTTCACCTTTTTGTTGATTAATCTAATTGGAATAAGAGATCGGTATAACAAGGAATAGGATAATTCTCGATAGGAATAAGGGTTTCTAATTCATCCGCTAAAGCTCTTGTCTTTTCAAACAAAGGCACCAAGTCTTTTCTTAGGGATAGTCCCTGTTCCTTATGCTCATGACCACTTGTACTCTTCGCCAGTTGAGCTTTTAAAGCGTCAAGATTTGTACTAAGTTCACTCGTTAAGCTTGTGAGATGTGCGAGTTTAGCTTTAGGAGAGGCAAGATCTTTTAAAGGCAATAGACGAATGATCTCGTTTTCACCTGCGACTAAGATCTGACGTGAGACCATATCCAAGAAAGTTCTTGTCTCGACTTGGATCGTCTTGATGTAGAGCTCATAGAGGATCTCGCTTCTGGCTTGGACTTCAGGACGAGTATAGATCCCATTGCGTTCAAACAAAACCAAGGCTTTTTCTTCAGTCAAGGATCCGATGGATTCAACGAATGATGAAATATTAGGAAGACCACGTTTAGCGGCTTCTGTAACCCAAGCTTCAGAGTAACCATCCCCATTGAACAGGACACGTTTATGTTTCTTTAAGATTTCTACGACGATCTTCAGTGCTTCTTCACGAGTATCTTGAAGATACTTGAATGGTTCTAAACGATCAGCGACAGATCTCATCGTATCAGCGACGATGGTAGCGATCATAGTGATCGGTGTAGCGATCGATAAGGAAGATCCAATCATACGGAATTCAAACTTATTGCCTGTGAAAGCGAAAGGCGAGGTACGATTACGATCAGTATAATCTTTAGGCAAGTAAGCCAAGTTTTTGATGAAGGCAAACTTAACTGCTTCTTCAGTGGCTTTAACAGGAGTATTTTCAAGCATCTTCATAAAGATATCTTCGATGAGATCTCCTAAGAAGACAGAGATGATCGCAGGAGGTGCTTCATTGGCTCCTAAACGATGATCATTACCTGGACCTGATGCGGATAAACGAAGGATCTCTGGATAAGTATCGATCGCTTTTAGAATAGATGCGACCACCAATAAGAATCTTACGTTCTCATGAGGTTTATCGCCTGGTTCTAATAGATTTTGACCATCATCGGTAATCAAGGACCAGTTGTTGTGTTTACCTGAACCATTGATGCCTTTAAAAGGTTTTTCGTGTAAGAGACATTCCATCCCATGTTTTTTCGCTGTTTTCTTTAAGACATCCATCATGATCTGATTTTGATCGACGGCGATGTTGGCTTCTTTGAAGACAGGACATAGTTCAAACTGAGCAGGGGCTACTTCATTGTGTTCAACTTTGGCGTAGATTCCAACTTTCCATAGTTCATGATTGACTTCTTCCATGAAGTTTTTTACGCGATGAGATATAGATCCAAAGTAATGGTCTTCTAATTCTTGACCTTTAGGGGCAGAAGCACCAACTAAGGTACGACCCGCTAAAAGAAGATCTTTACGTTTTTCATACATGGCTTTATCGACCAGGAAATATTCCTGTTCAGCCCCAACCATCATTTTGACGTGCTTGACGCTCTTGTCTCCCAAAAGTTGAGTAACTCGAGTAGCTTCTCTGCTTAAGGCTTCTAGTGCTTTAAGTAAAGGGGCTTTTTGATCCAAAGGCTCTCCGTTATATGAAACGAAGATACTAGGGATACATAAGACATTGTCTCTGATGAATGCAGGAGAAGTAATATCCCAATAGGTATAACCTCTGGCTTCAAAGGTCGCTCTTAATCCACCGGATGGGAAACTTGATCCATCGGTTTCACCTTTGATCAGGGCTTTTCCTGAAAATACGGTGATGGCTTTGCCTTTAGAATCTGGATCTAAGAAACTGTCGTGCTTTTCTGCGGTGTTTCCAGTCAAGGGTTGGAACCAATGAGAGTAATGGGTCGCCCCTAAACTCATGGACCAGTCTTTCATGGCTTGGGCAATCGAATCAGCGGTAGCGCGATCCAAAGGACTTTCCTTAGCGATGGCTGTTTTCCAGCTCTGATAGATCGCCTCCGGACAACGTTCTTTGATCACAGAATCACTAAACAGATGAACAGCGAAATCTTTGAAAGGGTGGTTACTCATAATGTGCTCCTTTAAATATAGAGTTATTTTACGCTATAAAATTATGAAATCAAGCACTAAATTGAAAAATTATTTGCTTTATTGAAAATAAAATTGAAAAAATATGTAAAAAGTAAAATTCATAACCTAATTATATAAAGAAAGATGAATAATTCACAATCTATGTCAATTTTAAGGCGCTGATATGAACACTTCGACTGTGGTATAATTTTCGTAAATAAGGAGAACCTCTATGAAATTTTATCGTTGTGAAGTATGTGGTTTGGTTTTAGAAGAAGGGCAACTAGAAGAAAACTGTCCTAAGTGTGGAGCCCCTAAAGAAAAGTTCGTTGAACTAGACTCTGAAGCTTCAGAAAAAAACGTCCGTAGTGAATTCACCAATGATTTGCATGTTCAATTGATCCATCTCTGCGAAAAATTGGAACATGTCGCTGAAGCAGGTATCAATGATAATCTAGACCCATCATGTGTCAAGATCTTCGTTAGAACCAAAGCTTACAGTAAACTCTTGAAACAATTGGCCAAAGCAGAATTGGCTGGTCATATCTCAAAAGGCAAGTGGTAAGAACCATTGAAGCGAACTTATGTTCGCTTCTTTTTTAATTGCTAAGGTGTGTTAAAATAATCCTATGAACACTTTCACTTTCGATGAGCTTAAATTAGGTCAAAGCATCTCATTTAAAAGCACGGTCACAAGAGACGATTTTGAGTCTTTTAAAGCCCATAGCCACGATATCAATCCTCTTCATAATGACGAAGACTACGCAAGATCTCAAGGTTATCCATCAAGGGTCGCTTATGGGATGTTGAGTGCGTCTTATTTTTCTACTTTGGCTGGTGTGTATCTTCCAGGTAAATATGCTTTGATCCATACGGTCAACTTAAAATTTCTTAAACCTGTCTATGAAGGTGATGAATTGACCATCACAGGAGAAATTGTCGATCTAAATGACACTTTTAAATTCATTGAACTTAAAGCCGTCATTCATAATCAACACAATACCGCTGTCTGTAAAGCACAGATGCAGATCGGAGTCTTAAAATGAGCCAAAAATTATTGATCTTAGGTGCTTCCTCTGAAATGGGTCTAGGTTTGATCCAAGCGAGCGATACTCTCTATGATGAGATCATCTGTCATTATCATGCTCATGATGATAAACTACGTGAACTTCAGAAATCGATGAAGACTCCCTTGATCACGCTTCAAGGAGATTTCTCAAATGAAGCAGGCATCTTAGGTTTTGTTGAGCAACTCTCTAAGATCGAAGGCATTACGCATGTCGTTCATTGTCCATCGATCCCAGTTGATCTAAAAGCTTTCAAGAAAACGAAATGGGATAATACGAAACAGATGATCGATGTAAGTGTCCATTCGATCTATGAAGTTCTAAAAGTGCTCTTGCCTTCGATGATGAAAACTAAAAAAGGCAAAGTTGTCTTTATCCTGAGTTCATATACATCAGGACTTGCGCCTGCCTTTATGAGTGACTACATCACATCTAAATATGCCTTATTGGGTTTGATGAAAGCCTTATCTAGCGAAATGGCGTCTCATCATGTATGTATCAATGCGGTATCTCCATCGTTGACTGAAACTGTCTTTCTTCAAAATATCCCAGCTTTAGCCGTTGAGATGAGCGCAGAAAAGAATCCGATGAAGCGCAATGCTTTGGTGAAAGATATTGTTCCTATGATCAAATTCCTATTGAGCGATGAGGCAGATTTCATTACAGGACAAAACATACTAGTATCTGGTGGTGAACAATAAACATAAAAAAAACAGAAACGATGTTTCTGTTTTTTAATCGAGTACGATGACTTCTGTGACCCCAGGGACTTCATCGATCAATAAGGCTTCAACGCCTTCTTTGATCGTATAGTCGATGGATCCACAACCTACGCAAGCCCCAAAGACCCGAACGAAAACTTTTCCGTCTTCGCCCATATGGTCAAAGGCTACGTCGCCCCCATCTCTTTGAAGATAAGGTCTAATCTTATCGATAACTTCTTGTACTTGTGTTTCTATGTTCATGTTTTATCTCAGGAAATACATCAGTGAGGCAACCAATAGACCAACGCCTATTCCACCTATGACTTCAAACCATTTATGTCCCAATACTTCTTTGACGCGTGTCATATAGATCGCATTGTCCAATTTAGCATCAGTTAGGATCTGAATGTCTCTGATCAACTGTTGGGTGATCTGGATGTTTTGACCGGCATAATAGCGCACATTGGCGGCATCATACATAACGATCAAGGCAAACAGCGCTGCAACCGCAAAGTTGGTCGATGAAAAGCGCTCTTGTAGGCCTACTGCCAAAGCCAAAGCGACCACGGTCGAGGTATGCGAAGAAGGAAATCCTCCGCTTTCCACAAACAATTTGGAATCCCAAACCTTGGTATTTTTATAGACGACCAAAGGCTTTAAACCTTGGGTCAAGAGATTGGCTACGATGGCTGCCCAAAACGGATACATATTTCCTAGCATTGTCTTTCCTCGCCTGTCATTATATCACAGGAACCAAAGCTGTGTGATATAATGACTACGGTAAAATGGATATGAAATACAGCGTAGGACAAATCGTAGAAGGCGTCGTCACCGGTATTCAGGCGTACGGAGCTTTCGTTCAACTGGATGCGGAAACCACTGGACTAATTCACATCTCCGAACTCTCGGAAGCCTATGTGAAAGACATCAGTCTTTTCGTTAAGGTGAAAGATGTGGTCAAAGTAAAAGTCTTAGACATCGATGAGAAAACTCATCAAGTAAGACTCTCTTATAAGGCCATACACGATACCCCACGTAAATCTCGACCAAAACCAAGTCGTGAAAAACAAGGTGATACTCTAGGGTTTTCTACCCTGGCCCAAGCCTTGCCTAGCTGGATCAATTCGGCAAAAAAGGAGAAACCATGAGCATCAAACTAGATTTAACCACTGCAGGCAATCCCGATCTGAGCGGCTATCAAGCCCTAGTAACCCAGATCCATCAAAAAATCCAATCCAAGACAGGCACAGGTTCTGACTATTTAGGATGGAGCACCTGGCCATTTGATTATGATAAAGCAGAATTCAATAAGGTCAAAGCTTTAGCCAAGACCATTCAAGAAAAAGCAGAAGTATTGGTTGTATGTGGGATAGGGGGATCTTACTTAGGAACGCGTGCAGCCCTTGAGATGATCCAAGGTTTATATCCTTCAAGAAAACTAGATATCGTTTTCTTAGGCAATACTTTCTCTTCGACCTATATCGTTCAAGCCTTAGATCGAATCAAAGATAAAAGCGTCTATGTCAATGTCATCTCAAAAAGCGGAACAACCACAGAAACAGCCATGGCTTTTAGATTGTTGAAACAATTTTTAGAAACCAAATACGGAAAAGAAGAAGCGAAGAAACGCATCATCGCGACCACAGATAAAGCGAGAGGTACTTTAAAGACCTTCGCTGATAAAGAAGGGTATGCGACCTTAACGATTCCTGATGATATTGGAGGTCGTTATTCAGTCTTGACTTCAGTAGGACTACTTCCTATCGCAGCGGCTGGGATCGATATCGATGCGATGATGGAAGGCGCTAAACAAGCTGCCAACGATTGTATGAGCGATGTTCTTGAAACCAATACTGCCTATCAATATGCAGTGATGAGAAGACTACTTGAAAAGGAAGGCAAAAGCGTTGAGCTACTTGTCTCCTACGAAAGCCAAATGGCGATGGTTGCTGAGTGGTGGAAACAATTGTTTGGGGAATCTGAAGGCAAGGAAAATAAAGGATTATTTCCTGCTTCTGTGAATTTCTCGACTGATCTTCATTCGATGGGACAATTCGTTCAAGAAGGTAAGAAGATCTTATTTGAAACCTTGCTTTTGGTTAAGAAACCTATGTTGGATATGACTTTCCCTGAAGATTCAGATAACTTAGATTCCATGAATTATCTATCAGGTAAGACCTTAAGTGAAGTCAATTTCGCTGCGATGAAAGGGACCTTGATCGCTCATCACGATGAAGCAGGTATCCCTAATATGATCTTGACCTTAGATGATTTCTCAGCCAAATCCTTTGGATATATGGCCCAATGGTTCTTTACGGCTTGTGGTATGAGCGTATACATGTTGAATGTCAATCCATTCAATCAACCAGGGGTTGAATTCTATAAAAAGAATATGTTTAAACTATTAGGAAAAATCTAAACAAAAGGACCGTAAGGTCCTTTTTCTATGGAAGTAAATTGTTGACTTGAGTCAATAGATCATTGATCTCATTAAGCAAATCATTACGATTGAGTTGGATGGCGATGATGGATTCATAGGTGGTTTTTAATGTTGCCCAATCTTTAGCTTCTATCAAGGCTTTGATGCCTGTAGATAAGGCTTGGATATCACCTTTGGTATCTTTTAATGCGGTGTATTTGGCTTTTAGATCTGTTGTAAGGGTTGTAAGTTGAGTTTTGATGCTTTCATCTAGGATGATCTCATTGTTTTTGATATCGATCAATTTGAGTTTGATTTGGGTTCTTAGTTCAACGTTAGATGCCCAAATGAGTTTATTTTCTAGTCTATTTTCTCTTAGTTCTACAACTTTCGCATGAGCATCTGCTCTTAATGGATTGTTAGATTCTCCTAATGCAGAAACACTGAGTGCTCCTATAAGTAAGAATAGTGTAATGCTTATTAATGATAGGGTAATTTTTTTCATGGGTTCTCCTTAATTATCCAATAGTGAGACATCTTCGATGTCATCTTGTGATTTTTGAAATCCATCCAATTCTTCTATGACTTGATTAAGATCTTCGATCATGCTTGTTTGGGCTTGATCTGGTTGAGGATCATCCTTCTTTATAAATCGACAACCTGACAACAATAAGAGGCAACATCCTATAACAGCACTTT
>Ga0247840_10010122_pt1 | contig 11888 bp, 3 predicted proteins | sample LaCruzMarch2015__FD_192404 | JGI IMG/M metagenome (GOLD analysis project Ga0247840, IMG submission 192404) | Freshwater microbial communities from meromictic Lake La Cruz, Castile-La Mancha, Spain - LaCruzMarch2015_17m | ecosystem: Environmental > Aquatic > Freshwater > Lake | place: Spain...
TCGAAAAATGGCGGGTAATCGCACGTTCCGGTCAATAGATTGGTTGAGCGGACGCTTCATTCCGGACTCCCACCTTGCTTTTTAGGTGGGAAAACAATATCTATCACGGTGCTTTGTGTATTCTGACTCGACGTGTGTGAAATGGACGCAGGAGATAAATCATGAAAAAGATCGTCTTAAGTGTGCTACTGGTTGCGGGTTTGTGTCTCACTGCGCAGGCGACCAGCGACAGCTGGAAATTAGATGCGGCTGGAGTTTGGACTAATCCTGCCAGCTGGACCGGAGGGAATGTTCCCGGTATAACCAATGGCACAACCAGCACAGATGTAGCGACATTTGCTGTCACGCTTACAACGAATCGGGTGGTTACAGTCGATGCCAACCGCAATATTGCTGGCATTACATTTCAAAATGCGGCCAACAAACCCGGAACGAACAACTCCACCACGGTCGGCTATACGCTCAGTGGCGGTACTATTAATCTGAGCAACGGCGGCCTGATTCAGGTTCTAGCAGAAGCAGTGGCGGGTACAGGAACTAATAATACAACAGTTGCTTCGCCCATTGTAATTCAGGGTGACGGCGGCTCAGCTACCATTAAAAATGATTCCTCGTCCGGTGCATCTGGACTATTGATTACTGGTACTATTTCGGGGAATTCCACGGCGGGAAACACCACCACGCTGACTCTTGAGGGTACGAGTCCAGCTACTGGCATTGGCGCAACTGCGCGAAACAACACGGTTGCTATTATCTCAGATGGAACCAATGGGGGAAATCTGAAGGTTGTTAAAAACGGAACAGGCCTTTGGACGATGGGCGTGGCCAGCACTTTTACCGGCGGATTGGATATTAACGGGGGCACTATCCGGTATTTCGGCTCCAGCTCTATCGGTTTGGGGCGGGGTCTTATCACCATAGGTAGTGCGGGTGCGACTCTTAACCATGCCAATTCAGCTTTTTTTACCACGACAAATGACTTTCTTTTTAACGGCAATCTTACCTTGGCTGGTGCCGCCAATTTCATATTTAGCGGGGCAATGAATTTGAACGCAGGTGTGCGGACAATAACAGTTAACGCCAACACCAACACCACGCTGTTGGGTACAATTTCCAACGGCAGTTTCATCAAGGCGGGCGCAGATCCTTTAACTCTCTCTGGCTCAAACACCTATAGCGGCGCAACGACTATTTCAGCGGGTGAGCTGATTGCGAATGCGGATCATGTGTTCAGTGGAACCACTAATATTACGGTGGCGGGTGCGGCGACTTTGACACTGAAAAACGGTGTTTTGAATGACTATATCGGAAAAAACGCCAAACTGGTTTTGAACAGCACCGCCATTTTGAATCTTAACTTTACCGGTGCAGACACCATTGGCGGACTTTCTCTGGACGGCGGAACCACCTGGATTCCGAACGGAACTTACACAGCCGCGCAACTAGATGCTCTTCCCGGCGCAACGGTCAATGGCGGTGCCAGTGCCAGCCTCACGGTAGGAGCGAAAGTTCTCCGGTTGATCAGCATTACTTCACCCTAGCTGTGATCTGCCACTTACTCAGACAGCGTCATAAAACTGCAACCTGCGTTGCAGTTTTTTATTTCTGCGCCCATAATAGACTGTTAAACAGCCAATTCCTTAGCTGTTGACGGGGATTCGATCCTTGCGTTTTTGGCCGGAAAACAATATCTATCACGGCGCTTTGTATGTTCTGACTCGCCGGATATAAAATGGACGCAGGAGATAAATCATGAGAAAGATCGTCTTAAGTGTGTTGCTGGTTGCGGGTTTCTGTTTTACGGCGCAGGCGACCAGTGATAGTTGGAAAGCGGATGTATCTGGCGCTTGGACTAATCCCGCCAGTTGGACTTTAGGAAATGTGCCCGGGATTACCAATGGCACGACCAGTACAGATATAGCTACATTCTCCGTTGCACTTACAACGACGCGCACGAACACTGTTGACGCCAATCGCAACATCGGCGGTATCACGTTTGGAAACACATCCACAAACCTTTATACGCTTAGCGGCGGCGGTCTGTTGTTGAGCAATGGCGGCGTGATTCAGACTGTTGCGGGCACAGGAAATCACAACGATACAGTCGCCTCGACCATTTCGATCCAGGGTGATGGCGGGTCAGCCACCTTTCGCAATGATTCTGTTGGAAACACAGCCGGTCTGCTTATTACCGGCGCGGTCAGCGGCAATTCCACGGCGGGGAACATCACCACACTATATCTTGATGGTGTGAGCGTCGCTGCAAGTGTTGGTTCTAGAAATAATCAGCTTGGCGTGGTTTCAGATGGAACGGGCGGCGGCAAGCTGACGCTTATTAAAAATGGTGCAGGACTCTGGACTGTTAGTTTTACCAGCACCTACACCGGCGATTTCTATTTTAATGAGGGGACGATCCGTGCCTTCGGCGCTGGCGGTGGGTATGGTAAAGGCACGCTCATCATCGGAACCAATGTCGTTTTTTCCCAAGCTAATTCCACTATGTCGATCCTTTCAAACAACGTTAAAGCGATTGTGAATGGCGATTTCACATTGACCGGCAATCCCAATACCAAATGGACATGGCCGATGGATCTCGGCTCAGCTATTCGGACAGTCACAGTGAACCATACCAATAAAACTTTTGCGGGCGTGATTTCGGGTAGCGGCGGGCTGACCAAGGCGGGCGTGGGCGAGCTGACTCTTTCCGGCTCAAACACCTACAGCGGGGCAACAACCGTTTCGGCGGGCGCGCTGATCGGGGACGCAGATCACGCATTTGGCGGAACCACTAATATTACCGTGGCATCAGCCGCGATATTGACGCTTACAAATGGAGTGCTGAACGACTATATCGGCAAAAACGCCAAACTGGTTTTGAACAGCACCGCCATTTTGAATCTTAACTTTACCGGCGCGGACACCATTGGCGGACTTTCTCTGGACGGCGGAACCACTTGGATTCCGAACGGAACCTACACGGCGGCACAACTAGATGCTCTTCCCGGCGCAACGGTCAATGGCGGTGCCGGTGCCAGCCTCACGGTAGGAGCAAAAGTGCTTCGGCTGATCAGTATTACATCGCCCTGATTTTTTGCATCGAACTGGGCATAAAAACTGCAACTTTGTTGCAGTTTTTTTGTTTTACGGCAGGCCGGGCGGGGGATTCGCACCTTGCATTTTTGATAAAAATACTATATATATCATTAACGATCTATGTTCTTAGTGGGGGTGTATGAAAACAATGCGGGAAGTCGGGCTGTCATGAAGAAAAGAGCCGTAAGTATGTTGCTGGGCGCTGGGTTGTGTTTTGCGGCACAGGCGGATAGTGACAGCTGGAAAACCAATGCGGCAGGCGGCTGGAACGTTGCCGCAAATTGGACCAGCGGGAATGTTCCCGGCTCTACCACACTTACCAACAGCGCGGACGTGGCGACCTTTGCCGTCACGCTCACAACGAATCGCGTGGTTACGGTGGACACCAACCGTAACATCGGTGGCATCACGTTTCAAAATGCGGCCAACCTTATGCAACCCGTGCCGCAGACAACGACAAATGTCGCGACCAGCGTCGGGTATACGCTCAGCGGCGGAAACCTGCGGCTAAGTGACGGCGGTGTGATTCAGGTTCTTGCCGGTTCAGGCACGAACAGTTCCACGGTCGCCTCGGGTATCACGATACAAGGCAACGGCGGATCGGCCACGATTAAAAATGACGCATCAGGTGAAAAAGCCGGCCTGCTGATCGAGGGTGCTGTTTCGGGGGCCTCGACGTCCGGAAACGTCGCTACGCTTTATCTGGATGGCGAAAGTACCGGGAATAATACGACTGCCAATATCGGGGATGGAGGCAACGGGGGTAAACTGAAGCTTGTTAAAAACGGTGCCGGCCTTTGGACAATCAGCAAGATCATCACCGCTAGCACGTTCACCGGCGGGTTCTATTTTAATGAGGGAACCATTCGAAGCTTCGGCGGCGGCGTCGGCCAGTACGGCTACGGCGCGGTTACCATCGGTACCAACGTCACCTTCATCCATGGCAATAGTGCTTCGATGTCCATTACAAATTCGATGGTGGTGAATGGTAATTTTACGCTGGATGGCGGTGCCAATACTACGTGGAGCGGGCCGATAAATCTTGGTTCAGTCACACGAACGATAACAGTGACCGCCAGCACCAATAATGTATTCTCCGGTGTGATTTCCGGCGTCGGCGGACTGGCTAAGTCAGGTGCAGACGATCTGATTCTTTCCAGCTCAAACACCTACAGCGGTATTACAGCGGTTTTGCAAGGCAAGCTGGTCGGAAATTCGGACGGAGCGTTTGGAACCAACAGAATTACCGTGGCGAGCGGAGCGACGTTGACGCTCACAAATGGTGTGGCGAATAACTATATTGGCGACCAGGCCAAACTGATTCTGGGTGTCGCCTCCACGCTGAACCTTAATTTTGCCGGTACAGACACTGTTGGCAGCCTTTCGCTGGATGGTGGAACCACCTGGCTTCCGGCCGGGACTTATACCGCATCGGCTCTTGGAGCCTCCGGTGACGGTAGTCTTATCGTGACGACAGAGATACCTTTGCCGACTCTGCCGAGCGACAATTTTTCCGGCACGCCCGGAGAACTTCTGGTTGGCAGTGCATTGAACTCCGGAGGAAGCTGGTTCGATACGCAAACAGATGGCGGCGGTTCGATGAGTGGCGACTTTATTTTTGCCAGTGGGGGCGGAGTTGTCGCCGACAACAATAGTTACGCCAGTGCTTACACCGCATTTAATGCCAGCCGCTATTCGCAGAATTTTACGAACGGATTTAAACTGAGTCTGACTTTTTCTGCAAACGGGTACACCAACGGCGATCTCTTTCTGGGACTGGCGGAAACCATTGATAAAGGGTATTTCCAGAATGTCGCCACGAATGATCTGATCCGTTTTGTCTATTACACGGGCGGCACAAAAACCGGGACGTTCGCGTGGAGTGTTCGTGATGAGAGCGTATTATTGAATAGCGACTCCTCCGCTCGTGCCGGGGCGCAACCGATCAATCCGACCGATGTCGTCCAGCTATCCATCACCGTTTATCCGAAGTTCGGGCTGATTTTTGGAGAGGCGACCAATGTCACTCAGAATTACCTGATTTCAAAGTCGCGGATAGGAATCAATACGCCCGGCCTGACCAATACGCTGTATGCCGGTATGGGCTGGCTTAATATTGCGACCAACTCGGAAGTTCCGGCAGTGATCTCTTCATTTGCGATCACCACCGCGCCGGAATTGACCGTTGCCAAACCGCTTTCGTTGTCGGCGACTTTGCCTCCGGTCATGACCGGTTTTGCGTTTGATGACATGACCAACGGGGTGGCCAACACCAATTTCGCCTACACATTAAGCGAGCATGCGTCGGTTGATATTATGCATGCCGTGAAGCCCACCGTTTATGACACGGTTCGCGCGACGTATCCCGAGAAAATCATCATCAAGCAGATGGCTTGGGGCGGAACGGCGGGGATACCGCTGGACACCATTTGGCCGGGACACTGCCTGATGAAGGCCGGGACGAAGGTGACGGCGGATGTGGCAGCGGTTACGAACAACACGGTTTTGACTCTGCAGGATTATACCCGGATCGTTTCCAAGCAAAGCACGATTGACAGTTTGGTTGCGACCGGTTCGGCTGACGCGTATGTGCTGCTGTACGGACTGGATGGGGCCGGGCGTCCGGACTGGTCGCGGGCGGAACATGTCAAGATGGTCGAGATAAATACCACCAACGGCACCCTGACGGTGCAGCGCGGTCAGCTCGAAAGTGTTCCGCTGGCGTTCACCAACGGACAGGCGGCCGTTGCGCGCCACATGATGTTCTGGACTCCTTCGCAGTGGGAGCTGAATCTGAGTCTGGAGTCCCCGCGCGGGGGTCCGTTCAACATGACGGGGGCGGAATGGTTCGGGCTGCAGGTGGCTCAGAACATTTATGAGGACGAGGCGGATGGCGTTGAGATGGATGTAGGCCGGTGGATGTGGGGCTATCCGGCGAATAACCCGATGGATTGTGACAACGACCTTGTGGCCGACCATGGCTATATAGACGGTATCAACAGCTTTGGATTGGGCGGACAGGTGTTGCAGCGGCAGTTGCGTGTACTGCTTGGACCGAACCGGATCGTTCAGACGGATGGTAACGACGCATTATTTGGGCAGCGCGGTTGGAAATACATGAATGGCGTTCAGCTGGAAAGTTTTCCGACCGGAGGTTATGACGTCTATTCCGAAAGATTCCGCCATTTCCGCCAATGGGTGAGCAGTGTAGATACTCAGCCAGCCTTCAGTTATGCATTTACCAAAACACCGACCACACTGTTCGGGCATGTTGTCGATACCAACAATAACAATGCGTCGTACGACTGGCGTTTCCGGGTCGGCTTTGCCGCCGCACTGCTGACCGACATGCCGCATCCTTTTGCCAGCGTGACCGACATTACTTTTGACCCGGCTAACCCGGATTATAACGATCCAAACATGCAGGAAGATAAAGGGTTTTACAAATGGGACGAATATGTTGGGGGCGACTTGAACAATTGGAAGTGGCTGGGAGCACCTCAAGGGGCCGCCGTTCAAATCACCAATAATGTGAGTAGCACCAATCTGCTGGCCTCAACGGTCTGGCGGTGGAAGACGGAATCAAACTTTGTTGCCAGCTGCTCCATCACAAATGGAGAATATTCTGCAGTCATCACCGCGATCCCGTCGAATACGTTGCCATGGATGGATAAAACCTATTATCCCAACTCGCAAGTTCCTAAAGCGCTTTGGTTTGGCACCCGGCTTGAAATAACCAACGGTGCGCCGGTGCTGGTGACTAATCGGGAATACACGCTGGAGTTTGAGGCGAAAGGCAATGATTCATGGACCGTCCACGGGGAGGTTTTTGATCGGGTTCCTCGTTCACTGACGATTGACGGGATATCGAGCAACGGCTTCCACAAACCGGCCTCGGTATTTTTGGGGACGAACTGGACTTCTTACCGGTTCACTATAATTGCAGACAGCAATACGCCGCCGCCTCTGGTCTTCGGCGTTTCAGAACAGATTGGCGATGCGTCCATTCGCAACATCCGCCTGTACCAAGGCGGCTCAGAACGGTGGATGCGGGAGTTTAAAAACGGACGACTCTATCTGAATATGACTCTGACCCCGTGGGTAGTGGATGTCGGCACCGGCGTGGTGCAGCGGCTGGTCGGAACGCAGATTCCCGAGCTGAACAATGGCGCGGTTGAAAACGGAACGCTCACGATTCCGGTGTGGGATGCGGTATACCTGCGCACCTGGACAGCAGACGCGTGGCGGTCGGCTTATTTCACATCGAACCAGCTGACGAACACTGCGATCAGCGGCGACTCGGCCGATCCCGATGGAGACGGCTTCAGCAACTATTATGAATATATTGCTGGAACCAACCCGACCAATGCGCTGTCACAGTTTTTTGTCGGAAGCAGTACTGACCGTACCAGGCTGAATTGGTCTTCAGTGTCAGGGCGGGTTTATGAAGTTTACTGGACTTCCAATCTGTTGAACTCTTTCACCCCTCTGCAGACAAATATCGCCTGGCCGCAATCGGTCTATACCAATCCGGTGCCGGGTGGAGCCGACCGAGGATTTTATAAAATGAAGGTGCGCCGTCCCTGAGTGACGGAATGGAGACTCTATGAGAACAATTTTAAAATTTACTGTGTTCGTCGGTCTGGCGGGATCGTGTTTTTTCGCGTCGGCGGCGACGGTTAACAAGACGAATAATGTTGATAATCTGAATCTCGGATCCAGCTGGGTCGGCGGCGCGGTGCCAGGCGGCAATGATACCGCACAGTGGTCGAATACCGTGACTAGCGCCAACACCGTCAGTCTCGGAGCCGATCTGGGATGGGCCGGTATTCAGGTTGTAAATCCCGGAGGCGCGGTGACATTCAGTGCCGGGAACACCCTTGATCTGGGGTCATCCGGCTTGATTCTTTCCAATGCTACTGAGGATCTCACGCTCAACTGCGCGTTAAACCTGATCTCTAATCAGAGCTGGAATGTCGCAAGTGGCCGGACGGTTTCTATCAGCAACAGCGTTTCCGGCACGGCTCTGCTGACACTGCCCGGTTCCGGAACAGTCACGTTTAACGGCGGAAGCGGTGCCATGTACACATTCGGCACTTCGGGTTCTGGCAATAATGCGCTGGCGATAAACGCCGGTACGGTGAATTTTCAAAGCGGAACTCTCACGCTTGGATCAAACAATAACGGCAATGACGCTGCGCATATCAACGGTAATTCAACATTCAATCTGAGCGGCGGGACGGTGAACAGTCCTTTTTATATGCGATTCGGCTCAGGTGCTACCGGAACACTCAGCACACTGAATGTCAGTGGAGGCATATTGAATAACACCGGCGAAATTCTTTGCGGGTTCGGCGGCACCGGCGGCAGCGGAACACTTACGATCAGCGGGGGGTTAGTAAATGCCCATTACTTGCGTTTGGGTGAAACCAGCACCAACGGAACGCACACCGTAAATCTCGACGGCGGCACACTGAAATCAGACAAAATATTCCGTAACAACGCGACGGCGGTATTTAACTTCAACGGTGGACGGCTCGTGGTCAATGCAAACCCGGTTTCGCCCTGGTTTGCCGCGAGTGTGTCGAATGTATTCATTAAGAACGGCGGAGCCATTATTGATACCGCCGGTGCAAATGTGACTATTGCGCCGAATCTTCAGCCGTTCAGCGGATCAACCGGAGGCCTGAGTAAACTCGGCGCAGGTACGCTGACGCTGTCGGGGACGAATACCTACAACGGAAGCACGGTCGTCAGAGAGGGTATACTGTGCCTCACCGGTACCAATTCGCTGCCGGGCTGGGCTGTTGCCGGACGCTATATGGTTTCCAACAGCGCAGTGCTGACGGTTTTAAATACGGTGGACGACGATGCCGTCACCGCGATTCTCGGCAGTGGAAATTTCGCCGCCGGTTCAGGGTTTGGTTTTGATACCACGGCGGGCAACCGGACCAACAGCAGTCTCATTGCCAATACGACCAATGGTCCGCTGGGACTTATTAAAGCCGGGGCAAATACGCTGACGCTGACCGGTACGAATACTTATTCCGGCGGCACGACGGTGCTGGAGGGAACGCTTGCTGTTACCAATGGCGGGAAGCTTGGAGCTTCTTCCGGAACGCTTGCTGTACTGACCGGCGGCACGCTGGATCTGAACGGCACCACCCAGACGGTGGGGGCTGTAACCATTGCCGGCGGTACAATCACAGATGGTCAGCTGATCGGCTCATCGTTTGACGGGCAGAGCGGTACGGTGGGTGCGATATTGGCCGGCAGCGGCGCAGTGCTCACCAAGTCCGGGTCTGGAACTCTGACGATTACCAACTCTGGCAACACCTATAGCGGCGGAACGGTGGTCAACGCCGGAACGCTCAATATAACTGCAGGCGCTCCACTGACGGTCGTCGCCGGTCTGGGGGGTGGCACATTAACCCTTAATGACGGGTCTACTCTAACCTTAGGAAACCGCTCCATTACGAACCGTATTGTGATCGGGTCGGGGCTTGCAACGATCGGTTCCAATGCAGGACTGAACGGCCCGCTCAGCGGTAGCGGCAGTTTACTTCATAGCGGCAGCGGAGACTTTAAGCTGACGCTCGCCGGAGACAATAGCGGCTTTTCCGGCAATATTACCAACACGGCTACACTTGCTGTGAAATACAAAAACTCGCTGGGAACCGGCACACTGTACATGAAAGATGAGTCCGGCCTGCACAGCTCGCTGGCCGCCAATTCTGATTTGCTCGGATTTAATGCCATCACCAATAATATCGTTCTGCTGGGTTCGGCGCAGTTCGGGGCAACCAGCAGCGCGAGTGATTTTGAGTTGAAAGGGGTTCTTAGCGGTAGCGGCGGCGTGATTGTGAATCATCCGCTGGTTACCGTGACACTCAGTGGAGTGAGCACGTACACTGGAGCTACCGAGATTGTAAAAGGCGGACTGATCATCAACGGCAGCTTGGCAAGCCCGCTGATCACGACGTCTTTTGTTACAAATACAATGCTGAGCGGTACGGGCACCGTGCAGGTGGCGGTGATGAATTCCGGTGCGACACTGGAAGTCGGCGGCAGCGTTCCCGGCACGATGAACTTCAAAGGCAATCTGATGCTGGCTTCCGGTTCAACCAACGTCATGAAAGTATTCAGTACTAATTCCTATGATGTTCTCAGAGGTGCGGAAACGAATGTGCTGTCGGTAAACGGAACGGTTGTTTTGGATTTCTCCGGCTACGTTACGATTGAAGAGGGCGATCAGTTTAATGTCACTCAGCTCTACCAGAACTGGAGCAATGTGGTGCCGGGTATCGGACTGAACGTAGCGGCGACCGGTCTGCCGGGCAGTTTTGCGATGGACTCTTCCACGGTAGCTTCCAACGGGCTGGTGACGATTGTTCCGGCGAATGTTTCTTCCTTGGTTTTACCGGAGCAGTTTCCGATTGCCATGACCTATCACGGGCCGACTCCGGCGACTAATACTACGATCACTGAGGAATTGGTGAAGTACCAGAATATTGAAATCATTGGTGCCGTGAACGATGGCAACTGGGATGCGACACGATCCACTTATCCAAATAAAATTGTACTCAAGCAGAGCGCCTGGGGCAGTGATATCGAGACGCCCAATAAATTGGACATCTTCCCGGGTCATTTGCTGCTGAAAACCGGCACGAAACTGGCGGCGAATGTATCGGCGACCAGTACGGTATTTTATGTGGATGATTATACAAAGATTGCGTCAACCCAGGGCGCCATTGACCGGGATAATGCGGACGGGAAACCGCTTTATGTACTGATCTATAAACTGGACGGTTCCGGCAACCCGGACTGGTCGCAAACGGAGCGCGCAATCGTAACCACGATTAATGCTGATAAAAGTTTTGTGCTGAGCCGTGCCCAGTTCGGCGGCACGCCGCTGGCTTTCGAGGCCGGCAAGACGGTGATAGCTAAACACATGATGTTCTGGGGCGGTCAGTGGCAGCTTAATTTCAGCCTGCAGTGTCCTCGCGGGGGGCCGCTTAATCTGACGGCGGCGGAATGGTTTGCCCGGGAAGTTAAGCGGACGGTTGAAGAGTCCGGTGCCGACGGCGTTGAGTTTGATGTCGCCCGCTGGGGGTGCGCTCCCGCCTGGGGTTCGATGGATTGTAATAACGACCTGATTACGGACTATGGATATATAGACGGAGTACAGAGTTTCGGTTTGGGCGGACAGGTTTTTCTCAAGGAACTTCGCAAACTGCTGGGTCCTGGGAAAATCATCCAGCATGACGGCAACAGCACCGGGATGCAGCGCGGGCGGAAATATGTCAACGGGGTCCAGATGGAAAGCTTTCCGAATGCCAATGATTACTCCACGTTTTCCGAAGCCTTCCTGCATTTCCGGCACTGGACAGAGGATGTTGAAACGTTACCGAAGTTCAGCTACGGCTATGTCAAAACGGTTACTACGACTTTCGCACACATGACTGACACCGACGGCTCCAATCTGGATTGGCACTTCCGGGTCGGCTTTGCCTCCGGCCTGCTGGCTGGCATGCCGAGCCCTTTTTCCAGTATTACGGACGCAGACTTCATTCCGGATGAAGATATAAATACGAACGTAACAACGGAGGGCAACGGCGGCGCAATTTTTAAATGGGATGAATATGTCGGCGGCGATTTGAATGACTGGCAATGGCTGGGACGGCCTCTCGGTGCGGCCGTTCAGGTTCTGGGCAATCTGGACAGTTCAAACCTGTTAGCCTCGGCGGTTTGGCGATGGAAAGTCGAAACCAACTTCAGCGCCACCTGTCTTACAA
>Ga0247840_10010124_pt1 | contig 11888 bp, 14 predicted proteins | sample LaCruzMarch2015__FD_192404 | JGI IMG/M metagenome (GOLD analysis project Ga0247840, IMG submission 192404) | Freshwater microbial communities from meromictic Lake La Cruz, Castile-La Mancha, Spain - LaCruzMarch2015_17m | ecosystem: Environmental > Aquatic > Freshwater > Lake | place: Spain...
GCAAAAATTAAATCAACAGAAATACAAATTACTCGGAAATAAAAATATTATTTTTGAGGGAGCAACTTATTCGTAATATACGGTCGGTTTTTTACCGTGAAAATCTATGATAAAACATAAAACCATCATTTGTGAACCATTATTGGAACGGATTAATTTATCCCAATGGTTGACTCCTTCTATTGAATCAGTGATTGTAGGTGGAGAGTCTGGTAATAATGCACGTATTTGTGATTATGATTGGGTACTTGACCTGAGAAAACAATGTGTTGAAAACAAGGTGGCATTTCATTTCAAACAAACCGGGGCCAGATTTGTCAAAAATGGTCACTTATATCAGATCAAAAGACAAGATCAACATTCACAGGCGGCTAAGGCGGGAATTGATTTTGATATTTGATTTTTTAGCAGGTATTACCCACCGGAACTTCGTTTTCTTTTACTAAGGTAATAGTGCCACAAGAAAAAGGTGGCGAGTGAACGATAAGGTTTCCATTTTTCAGAGTACCCGATTAATTCTTGTTTAGATACAACATGCGTTAGTTCCTTTATGGTATTGATAACTGCAATATCTCCGATTGGAAAAACATCCTTCGACTGTAAACAAAACATCAGATAAATATCAGTTGTCCAATCGCCAATTCCCTTAATACTTTTAAGCCGGTCTCTGATAACAGAAACAGGTAATTCCGGTAATCTATTCAGATCCAATTTCCCATCAAGTATCGCAATTGATAGTTCACGAAGATATTTGGACTTTTGTTTACTGATTTGACACATCCTCATTTCTTCATCCGATAGTTTCAATATTTCTTCTGGGGTAAAAGTGGGTAGGTATCCGTTGAGTTTATTGAAATGTGCGTTCGCAGATTGTAAACTCACCTGTTGTTCCAAAATAATTTTAGCCAATGTCGTGAACCCCTGTGGTCTGTTCCAATTAGGTGGAGCCCCATATAGAGCGTTTATTTTTGGGAAAATATCATCTAATCTGAAGAGTTCGTCAATGTCCGTTTGATTAACGATTGAATTCATAATTGTTCGATCGGTTAAGTCAAGGGTATTACCACCAAAGAGTTCTCGGTAATGAATAGAGATTAATATTTGAATTCATTGCAATTCAACCCTTACCATCAGTAAAGGTAGACAAAGTGAACATACCTATTTCGTTTTTGATTTCTGCCTAAGATAAAAAAGTATGGAATATTTGAACTAATTCAAACCCTTTGAACTCATCCAGAATTGTTCCTGTGGATCCCGGTGAATGATCAACCTCACATCAATACCAAATACCACCCGGAATTTGAGTTGATCCAGAACAACAGGAACAAATATTCACAAAAAAAAATCAGGATCTACTAATATTCCGTAGACCCCGATTTACCTGAAAGAAGCGATGTGGGAATCAAACCACACTATATATATTTAATCTTTGGAGTCTATTTCTCATTTTTAAACCAGTTACAGAAGTGGTAAATTTCCCCCAACTGTAGAATGATCTACTCAATTTCAATATTATTCATCATATATACTTTCTAAAAACCACTCTTGATTGATATTTATTATGAAATATTTACTCCAACTAATAGATAATCAATTACATGAAAAGACCCTACCCATGTATTGGTCTAATAGAGGAAATTTATAGAAGTAAAGGAAATAAAAAAATCAGATCAAATCGAATAGATTCTTATTTATTATGAAATATTTGTTCCAACTAATAGATAATCAATTACATGAAAAGATCCTACCCATGTATTGGTCTAATAGAGGAAATTATAGAAGTAAAGGAAATAAAAAATCAAATCGAATAGATTCCGAATTCACTCAAATCAATATCTGTATCCTCCTCAACTTCATATTTGACCGGAATCATCGAATGTATTTTTTTCAGTTCCGATTCCCAAATAGGACGCACCTCACCCATGAACCTATTTTCAAAATAAATTTGATCATGGCAGGTCAAGATTTTTATTTCAGGTATTTCCGTATAGAGGCGTTTACAAATGGTATTGAAGATAAAATCTGTTTCTAACTGTACCAACTCAAAGTACATGAAGTCCTTTCTGCCACATTTTCGGGTTGAAACGAAATCAAATATTTCAGGAAAATAGCATTTGAAAACATAGTTTGACAAGATATTTCTACTGTTATCCCCGTTTAACCAAATCATAAAATGTTCTTTTACATCCTGTTTTGTCATCGGAGGTTTTTCTTCCTCTGTGTTGTTAAACAAATCTTTGGATTTATCAAATCGAAATATCAGCCCCTTATAGAATGTTTCGTTCAGGACTTCTTTAAATAATTCTTTGGTGTCGTAATCCATTGGTATACCATTTTTTACCAGCCAGACTGTCAACCATAAAGGGAATGAATTCTTTATATCCAGTCCGACCAATTGATTCTCAAAGTAAATGTGGTTTTCCCTGACTTCTTTTGACAACTGGACAAACGGGGTAAATAATCTACCCCCATTATAGTTGAATGAATAGTTTTCTGTTTTTAACCGGTACAGATTGATGATATTGATTAGATATTGACGGAATTTGACAACCGGTTCCCCATCATCATTGTAGAAAAGTACGTTTTTTTGAATTGGGACACTCTTTATTTTAATGTCTTTGAAATTCGATACAATTTTTCCCATCACCATAGGATCAACATTCAATTTTTCAGGGTTGGATGTCTTGATGTCTGTATTCGCAAGTTTTAATCCATCTATTACTGCATATTGTTTGAAATAGTCTGTAAACATATACCCTTTACTATGTAACCCTTTTTCATAGGATTCATCTATAAGGATAATACCTCGATCCCTTAGACAGTTCAAATATTTACGATAATCGTTGGAAATATTGGAAAATTTCTTGTGATGGATTTTCACTGTCTCATATTCATTATAAACATATTTGGATGTAATTAATGAAAGAATACTTTGAAGAATATTGGTGGAAAGAATATTTCCGGATTCATCGGTAAATTCCTTTTTCGTTACATCCACCCCGAAGCTTTGTAAATTAAATTTGATTTTCATAGCTGTGCTTTCTATTTTATATCACAGCGAATCAAAATTGTTTTAGAAATATTCAGAGGTGTCCACCGGAAATACGCGTGGTTGCTGATGTATCCAAAAATTTATTAAACATTTCCATTTTTTTCTACTATAACTTGAAGTAATAACAATAAAAAAATGGAGGTATTTATGAATGAAAACACAATGGTGACGCCAAAAATTGGTGATTATAGAATTAAGGAAGTGAATATTGGGGTAGTAAATGAAATGGATTCTTGTATGATTATAGATCCCACTGAAGTCATTGAAGATTACAACCCGTCAATTTACTTTGATGGTGAAAATTGGCTTATTGATGGCAGCGTGTTTACTTCTGACAAAGATCTGTATGAATATGTTTATGGAGCTATTGAAAACAGAATTACTGATAGTTGTCCCGATGATGAAGAAACCTATTTGGTTATAGATGTATTGGAATTCGACCTTATAAATCTTTATTCTGATATGGTTTGGAAATTAAAAATGGAAGAAATATGAAAAAAATGAAAATTGAAAACACCGAAACCAGCAACCCGGAATGGGATACGTCAATCCTCAAATTTATGGGGGATATAAATATTGTGGAAATTAAACACTATAAATTCCGTGCGGAATGTGAACATGACGTAAATGAATTACGGATGGTATTGGGTATGAAATGTCTCAAAATGGTCAAAACCATTACGTATTACTTCCCAGACACCGATGTTGATTTATACACCACTCTATGTTTGGCTGAAATACGTGATGAGATAAGGACAATTAACGATGGGCGTGTCTTGCTTCAAACCATTGCACTTGCATCGAAATATAATGGGGAAAGGAATTTTGAGCTGGAATGAAAGTCAGCCTTCTTACAAATCTGAAGTGTTTTTAAAAGATAATTGTGGTTTTCAGAATTCTGAGAAAGCTAAACAATCGTCACTTTATAAACATCGCTCTTATTTCGTTTGATCCCCCGAATTTCAAACCCACCAGCTTCGGGAATATCTTCCAAGAAGTCAAATATTTCGCAGGATTTCGGTAGTGAAGAGAAAATCAAGGTGAACCTTACAGTTGCTCCCGGTGGAACCGCCATCCAGTTTGGAGCAATGGTAATATTTAGTGCATGTAGAAGCTTACTCCTGTTTCCTGACTCTCTATCAATAAGAACGGTTGAATTCCATATCCGAATATTTGTACCAAATGCTGTTGTGTGTGAGCAATGCACGATAACCACACCCTCTTCTTGAATCTGGGAAAGTAGTTCATCCTTCAGTCGTTTATCGAGTTTGACCGATGGAGTTACTGTTTGGGTTTGTGTCGGACTGGTTTTTGACATTCAACAAAAGAAATTATTTTCCAATTTCCTCCAGTATGTTGTGCCACGTCCATAATGTTTGTTGCTGCCTGTCGCTTGTAAACGGATCGTATGTTATCGCCATGATAAACTGTAAATATTCATAACCTTGCTCTGTCACCCGGTCGACTGAATTTAAACTGATGAACAGGTCAAATTCCGGATTAATATATGACCTGTAACCTTCAAGATAGGAGAAGCTTTTCCCATGGAGTTTATATGCATGTTTTTCATACCCCTTTTCAATCAACAGCCTGCCCTCACTGTCGGGTCCCATTGCCGCTGCGCAAGTGTTGACGATCTTTTCACCCAGTTTCACCTGCCTTAAGGCACTGCGGCTGATAATTTCGAATGCGTTTGTCTCATTCCAGTGCTCGAAAAAGGAAATTTCGAAAAATTGCCGGTTGTTGTAAATCAGCGGATGGTATTGATGTTTCGCCTGCTCATGAAAGGATACCTTGTCCAGTCGGATCATACGCATCAGGGGTATATAATCGAAAAAATCATGGATCATTCCGATAAATGGCGTGTAAATTCCGGCTTCTTCCCTGGATGTAAAAGCAAGTTGAAATTCCCCGCTCACCGGATGCACGCATAAAATGATTCTGAAATCATCCCTGGTCTCACATAGCCTGAATATTGGAAGTGGTTGATCTCCGAATGTTCTGCCTTCAGTGTACGAGTTTTTCGATACAGTAATATCTTCGAGGATCTTGATTTGAGTCAGCCCCTCTTGCTGAATGAAAGTTTCACTGAAAATTTCCCCAATCAACTCCATGCTCAAATCAGCCATTTTGACGCTGTTTGACGGGTTCAGGTTGATTTTTCCGTTATCATCTTTATTTTTTTCATCCTGCGAAAGATATCTTGTGATCCCATTGTTCCATTCAGCTATGCTTTTCGGCGGAAGATCCATGCCGATCTTAAAAGTGTATGATATGTATCTGCCAGACTGGCTGTTTGGCCCCTGGCTGTGAACAAACTGGTTGAACATCCCAAGAAAGGGAGTTTCGGGCAAAAAGAATATTTTTCGGATTCCAAACTTGAAATCAGATCTTTTGATTGCCCATGGCTGATCACAGAATTTTTCAATTTCCGTTTCCAGCGTTTTGAATGTGCAAATACTGGCGATTTTCCTCATGTTTTTGTGCTTTTTATTTAGGATCAAATTTATTGCCGATGGAGTTACTGTTGGGGTTTTTGTTGGACTGGTTTTTGACATTCAACAAAAGTATGCTTTGGATTAACATAGGATGATTTAAGGAAGGAAACCATCCTCATTTTTTATTTCTTCCCTGAGTTCCATAAGTAGGTTCCCTAGCATATTATTTCCATCTGTATTCCCATCGGTTTTGACCGCTCCCCAGAATCTATTTCTGATCGTCTTGGGTCGTGCCGAAATATCTTCGAAGATAATATGATCACCAGTTTTAACAAGTTTATCACTAAGATCACGGTGTTGGTCAAACTTAATCCGCAAACACAGCCTCATATTATCGATGTCTTCCATTGACATGGGTTCAACAACTCCTTTCGTCATATATTTCTTGGCCACCATCTTAGCTGACATTGGACTCTTCTTATTCCTTATCATCTCTCGGATTGTTACATCTTCGAACCTGAGAGCTTGAAATAGAGCTTCGCTGGTATGCCAGATTTGATCTTGATAAGTTATTGGTGCTGCAAACATATTCCCGAGCCAACCATAAGGTAATTTTGTCTTAGTAAACGAAATGTAGGCCATAATTGGTGATTTACATTCAAACGAATTTCATTAACTATTTAAAAATCATATCCCACGCCGTTTATCGAGCTTGACTTTGGGGGCTACAGATGGGAGTTGTGTCATGTAACAAAAGTATGAAAATCTGGGAAAGTAGTTCATCCTTCAGTCGTTTATCGAGTTTGACTTTTGGAGCTACTGTAGGGGGTTGTGTCATTGAACAAAAGTATGGAATTATTGAAATATGAAAGTAATTACATCACCCCATGATCCCTTCATCCGAAAAACTGAAATAATCACCCTTGCCGATAATGAGATGATCGATGACATTTATATCTAACAGTTTACCCGCTGCTACTAATTTCTTTGTCAACATTTCGTCACTGGTACTTGGACGAAGATTCCCTGACGGATGGTTGTGTGAAAGGATGATTCCGGCAGTGAAGTTGTCTAACGCGATTTTGAATATTTTTTTAGCATCCACCACCGTCCCCGATATTCCACCTTCACTGATGCACACGGTTTTTAAAAGCAGATTACTTGTGTTTAGAAGCATGATATAAAATGATTCGTATGGCTGGTCTTCTATGAATTTCCTGATGTGTTCAAACACCAATCTCGATGTATGTAACTGTAACGGTTTACCTTGTTTTATTTGACCGGAACGGAAACCAAGAACCCGTAATTGGTTGCATATCTTTTCGTAGTTACTTTCCATCTGCACTATTACAACCGAATTATCTTTCCCTAATTGGAATTCAAGATCAATTGGAACCTCACTATCACTATCCTGCTGTTTCAAACACGATAGGTAAAGCAGGTTCCGGGTCAGGTCAAGTTCCGTTTTTAAATTCTTTACAAGGGACTCTACATCTTTTAAGTAAGAATTGAGTTCGTGGAATTTTATCATCGGGACAAATATCCGGGGACAGTTTGGACAAAAAAAATTCTACCTGAAATCATGGGAAAGGTATATTATGTTCATATAAAAGAAAGAAAAAAAGATATATAGGAACATAATATACCTTTTTGAAGATCAAGAATTATGGTTAAAAATAGTTTGAAATATCACTATCGACAAGTGTTCCATTGAAATTGACATGAAAGTTTGTGTTGAACGAAACAAATAATTGGTCTTCAGTATATCCATGTTAAAATCACCGCATACAGCCAGAATCTATTCCTATAACACCGGTTGAATGATCATGTCAAGGTCAGTGTTTGATACCACCTGAACACTGGATTCAACCAGTCGTCTTGGATCAAAAAACAGTCAGTAATAAAATATTTCAATAAAAATAAAACTTGTTGTAAAACAACAGATATAATAATCTATCGGTATCCATAGTGGATTCCTAAAAATTAATCGAAATAAATATGACAAAAAACAGCATTTCCGGAACCTATGAATGGTCCGACAAAACCTACAACTTCCTTACGGGATGTAAGAATGACTGCATTATGTGTTATGCAAAAGAAAACAGTGTCCGTTTTAATCGCTCTACTACGGAAAGTTGGAAAAATGAATTCGTCAGACTCAAGGATCTGACAAAACGAATACCCAAGCACGATGGCATCGTGATGTTCCCATCCAGTCATGACATCACACCGAATCATCTTCCGGAAAGTATTATGATGATAGCGAACATCCTAAAAGCAGGAAATACAGTGTTGATTGTGTCAAAACCAAATTTAACGTGTATATCCAAAATTTGTGAAACCTTTACGGATTACAAAAACAGGATTATATTTAGGTTTACGATTGGCTCCACCGATTCAGTGATTTTGAAATTCTGGGAGCCATTTGCACCTGATTTTAATGAAAGATTGGCGTGTTTGCAATTATGTCACAGTTTAGGCTACCAAATCAGCGTGTCGTGTGAACCACTTTTACAAAAGAATGTTGATGAATTGGTAAACGCATTGAGCCCTTATATCAATGAAACCATTTGGATCGGGAAACCAAATCATTTGTTACACCGGGTACGGATGAATGGCCATGGTGATCCCGAAACAATACAAAAGTGTCATGAGCTGTTGGCATGGATAAACGATCCGGGTTTCATCCAAGAATTGTACGCCAAATACAAAGACAACCCCATGATTAGGTTCAAGAAAAGTTTCAGAAATGATTTTTTGAAACTGTAAAAAGCGGTTTGGGATCCATTTTCCGTCAAAATGGAACCCACTCTTTTTTATATATACTTCAATACAACGAATCAAATCCGATAGGGTTTTAAAAAATAATCAATTTATAACATGGATAAGATTACAAACAGCAGGGGGTTGGATCACCTAAAAAAAATAAAGAAAGGAGTAAAAATATGAGTTCAGTACAATTTGATTTTCAATGTCCCCATTGCGGGAATCCGAAAGGGCATGCGGAATCTTGGCCTAAAACAGGAGAAGATATGATTTTCTGCTATCGGTGTGGTTATGCGAAATCCCATTTTTTAATTCAGGAATTTTGGGAACTGCCCCCTAATGAACAGACAAGTGTCAAATTATTTGATGGCGAGAAATGGTGGAAAACGAAAGAGGATATACCTGTAGGGTTTGCACAAGTTTGGTATTTAAGTGGTGGCGGAAATAATTTTTCACTTCATAGTAAGGAACAAATTGAAGGATTTAAAGCTGCTTTCCAAATCTACTTCAATGACCCAGATGGGTATTTTCAAGTTGGACAGAACATTTTAACCGAGTTCAGGGATGGTAAATTCTTTGTAACACAACTTGAAACCATGACCACCAAAGAGTATTTACCCGAGGATTATTTCCGGGATGTGGTGGTGATTCCAGAAGAGTGATTTAGGATCAGATACAAATACTAAGGGTTAAATCCGATAGGATTTTAAAAAATAATCACAAAAAATATGGGTAAAATAATAAACAGCAGGGGATTGGATCATCAACTCCTTGTCCGATTAGATCAAAATATCATAGGGAAATTAAAAAATCACGCAATGGAAAACGATATGAGCATGTCGGCCATAGTTCGCCGTAGTCTCAGGAAATTCTTTGAGAATGAAGAATTGAAATTCGGTCAAAAAATAATAGGGATGAAATGAAAATAGAAATCAATAAACTTTTTCCACATCCAATGAATCAGCGGATATATGGGTATGAAGACAACTCAGAACTTTTGGAACAAATGAAACGCTCTAACAGGCTCAAATCGATCGTAATAACGCCAAATTTTTTAATAATTTCGGGACATAGGCGTGTGGAATGTTGTAAAACACTTGGCATCACTGAGATTGAGTGTGAAATAGTAGAAGGTGATTCGGTAAAATACATGGAAATTATGTTGGCAGAGAACGCATACCGGGTGAAAACCAACATTCAATTATTGAAGGAAGCAGAAATGTATGCGGAAATCGAAAAGCGGAAAGCGAACGAAAGACGAATTGAAACCGGAAAACAGAATCTGGGTCATGGCTCAGAGGAGTTCCCAAGAACTCCTCTGGTAGAAAAGGGAAGAACCACTGAAATTGTGGCAGAAAAAATCGGAATGTCGGAATCATCCTATAAAAGAGGTTTAAAGGTAATGAAGCGAATTGAGCAAGAAAATGATCCAATGATTGAATGGATATTGGGGGAGACGGTGAACGAAAATATTACTGATGCAGCTATACTCGCTGAAAAACCAATTGGGTTTATTCAGGATGTTATCGAACTAACGGGTGGTGACAAAGCGAAAATCCCATCCGCAATACGTGAAGTAGAACAATCTGAATTGAAACAGAAATTACACTTACCACCCGGTAAATATCAAGTCCTCTATTGTGATCTATCAAATAATCCACCGGAAAACCTTGCCAAATTACCCATCGGGGAAATTGGTGAAGCTGATTCAGTGTTGTTTATTTGGACTAAGCCAACAAAATTGTCATTGGCTTTACAACTAATAACGACTTGGGGCTACCAATATAAAACTTGCATGATCTGGTATCAGGACGTCTTCGCGGTTTCGGATAAAGCAGAAATACTGCTGGTATCAAAGAAAGGCAATCCACCTATGATACAGCAAACTTCGGAAGCTGGTGGTAAAACTGAAAAACCGGAACTGGTCAGACAAATGATTTCAGCAACTTATACGGGAACCTTAGTAGAATTGACATTTGGTGAATCTGATTTGGATGGATGGGCGATGTGGTAGTAAAATGAAAATCTTCAGTGGTGGAAACGGCTTCCACCACTGTTCGTTTTGGCATTAACAGATCAAACTACAACATTCCCAATTTCCATATTCATCCAATGATAATCGGCCTCCTGGTCAAAAATTATAAAGTTTAACTTTAATTATCATTTGAGCCTATAAAAAACATCTTTAATTGTTTTTACCATATTGTATTATCTTTACAAAATGTCATCACAAAACCGGGCCGATGAAAAAATCTATGTTCTTACTCATTTTACCAGGTATTCTCTTCATATTAGCAGGATGTCAGAAATCAGAATCATCTGATCCTCCCCCTGAAGTAAAAGATCCTTATGGAATGTTTACCTATACTATCAAAGCCAACGGGGTCGTATTATTTGTAAATACTTCAGAAAATGCAACATCCTATTTATGGGATTTTGGCGATTTAACCACCTCCACAACAAATTTGACCTCTTTTGAACATCAATATGTTCAAAACGGAACCTTTAAAGCCCACCTTACCGCTTATGGAAACGGAAAGTCGGCCGGAGCGTTTGCCAATCTCGAAATTACCTCTGTAGCCGGGGGTGTTCCCACAGTTGAGACAATTGATGTCACAGATATTTCTCAAACAGGGGCTACTTCAGGGGGTAACATAACATCGGAAGGCAGTTCCTTCGTAACGGCAAAGGGTGTATGCTGGAGCATGTCGCAAAATCCTACCATATCTGACAATAAAACCATGGATGGAGATGGAGGAATAAATTTTACAAGCAGCATTACGGGACTGACCGCGAACACTCCCTATTTTGTAAGGGCCTATTCTACAAATAGTTCAGGGACTGCTTATGGGGAACAAAAGAGTTTCACAACCACTAATGGAACTTCAGCCAACCCATGTCCGGGAATGCCCACAATCACAATAAGCCATGTAGCAGGCAATGTTGCCCCGGTTGACAAAACGGTTACCTATGGCACTGTTACAAACATTCCCGGAGAACCTTCAAAATGCTGGATAACCAGCAACCTGGGTGCCGACCATCAGGCGGCATCCGTTGGCGATCTCACCGAAGCTTCAGCGGGCTGGTACTGGCAGTTTAACCAAATGCAAGGGTTTAAACATGATGGAACCACCCGAACGCCAAACACAACATGGATTGATTGGATAAATGACGACTTTGACTGGCAGCCCGGCAATGACCCCTGCTCCCTTGAACTTGGCAATGGATGGCGAATTCCTACATATACAGAATGGAATAATGTGTTTGTGAGCGGAAGCTGGTCAAACTGGGATGATCCCTGGAACTCTGCCCTGAAACTTCATGCAGCCGGGCAACTTTTCAGTAATGATGGCACACTTTATCTGCGAGGTGCGAATGGAGAATACTGGGCAGGTACCCAATATAACAGTCTTAACGGATGGCAACTTCAATTCAATGATGTAAGCATGAAAACAACGTTGCACTCTCCCGGTAAAAGTAACGGGTTCTCCCTGCGATGTCTTAAAGCCTTAGTGCGCCCAGACGCACACTAAACGACCGGAAAGTAAATTCCGGTTAATATAAGTGAAGCTTGCTGTAATCAAGATGGTGGGCTGTAATGAACTGAATCAGAAAGGAATGAAACGAGCTGT
>Ga0247840_10010126_pt1 | contig 11884 bp, 9 predicted proteins | sample LaCruzMarch2015__FD_192404 | JGI IMG/M metagenome (GOLD analysis project Ga0247840, IMG submission 192404) | Freshwater microbial communities from meromictic Lake La Cruz, Castile-La Mancha, Spain - LaCruzMarch2015_17m | ecosystem: Environmental > Aquatic > Freshwater > Lake | place: Spain...
CGTGGATCGCCTGTTTCGACGCCGAGCTGTCTGTCGCCATACTTCTTCATGCGGCCGTTAGACAGAGCCATTTCCAGGGCGGCCGCAAAGTTGATGTAGGCGCCGCCACTGGTGTACGTGTCCCGGTTGGGCATGCGCGCTTCGGCGCAACCCGAGACCGCGTAGTCAAGGGCTTCTTCGAAGGTGGCGCCCTTGGAGACGTAGAGGGGCACGACTTCCTCGTCGTTGATCAGCTTTGGGAAGCCGGCGCCGTCTTTGATCGTTTCCGCGACATCCCAGAGGTAGCGTTCCGGAGAGCGGGCGTGGATGCGCGCGGCGAGATCCGGGTAGTGCAACGGGAATTCGCGCTTTGACTTCATGAACAAGTAAGTCAACTCATTGGTGGCGTCGCGGCCGTCCGGGGTCTGTCCGCCAATGGTGACCGCCTCCCAGTGCGCATAGCCTTCATTGAAGGCGCCGCCGGTGGGCGAGATGTACATGTCGATAAACTGAGCCATGCCCACCCACATGCATTCCAAGAGTTCGATGGCCTGCTCGTCGTTGAGGCGGCCTTCCTGGACGTCTTTTTTATAGAAGGGATAGAAATACTGGTCCATGCGGCCGTTGGAGATGATGGTGCCGGTCTTCTGTTCGAGGCGCGAAAACATCTGCGTGAACCACTGGGACTGCACGGCCTCGTGGAAGGTGCGTGCTGGTTGTTCGGGCACGCGTTCGCAAATGTCGGCGATGGTCAGGAGTTCTTCTTTGCGCTTGGGATCTGCTTCCTGGGCTGCGGTCTCGCGGGCGAGCGCGGCGTGTCGCTTGGCCCAATGCACGATCGCGTCGCTTACGATGACAATGGCCTCCAGAAAGGGCCGCTTCTCGACGTTATCCGCTGGACTCAGGGGATCAAGCGCGTCCATTTTGGCCAGAGCTTCTTCCTTGAGGCTCTTGAAGCCGCGATCGAGAACCTTGGCGTAGTCGTGGACCCACTGGATGGAGGAGCGGAACGAGGCGGTCTCGTTCACGACAAAGCGGGAGTGCAAGCCATCCGCGTCGTCATAGGTCAGCTTATGCACGTCGGGCGGCAGGGCCTTGTTCAGCGCCTCGTGAAAGGTCTTGCCCTTCCAATAGGGGGCGATTTCCTCGACGACCACGCGTGCGTCTTCCGGAGAGATGGTCGCCGGGGACTCTTTGCGATTGGGCAGCTCTTTGATGGCCAGATCAAGAAAATCGCCGTCCAATTCAGGATAGAGGATGCCGTAGCGGCCCTGGCGGCCGGCGCGGCCGACTATCAGTTGCTTGTCGTCAATATAGACCGTGATGTTCTCGGAGATATGCTTGAGCGCCTTGGCCCAGCGCAGCACGAGCGCCTGCCCTTCGGTCTGCGCCATGGATTGGGTAAAATATTTAGCGCGCTCAACATCGATCGAGGGTTTCACACCGTCGAAGCTCTCCAAGATGGTGAACACGCGGGTATGGCTGGCGCGGTACTTGTCTTCCTTGCCCTCGAACTTGTCCTGAAGGCGTTGTTCATGGGAGCTATAAGCCTCACAACATTCGGGAATAAACATGATCCACCCCTTTGTCTCTTATTGATGTTCAGTCTGTTTTTCGGGCGCAAAGACCCGCGCGCCTAAGAATCCCCGCGCGTGCGACGCCCGGTTCAAAAGAGATAGCAACAGCCATGCCGAATGTTTTCAAGCGGGGCCATAAAAACAGAATTATTCTGAACTAAGTGGAATTATGATAGCTAACCGACTAAAACATAAGAACTTTAAAAATAGTGTATATAAACATGACTAAGAAGTCCGCTCCCGTCTTACTCTAAAATAAAGTCCATAATATAGGCAGGTTGGAATGTACTACTGAAAAAAAGTAGGCTCTTTTGCATAAGGCGCAAACCACGCCGTTGTCGCTTTGGCCAGCAGAAAAAACCCACCAGAACGACGCATTTATGCGACGGTGAAACCGATGTCCATTAAAAAGTTATTATTTCGCACTATTGGCCTAAGTCGCATTTGTGCGACCTGGTGCATTTTTCTAGCCGTTTAGCGTAACGAGCAGACCCGCTCCTCAGGGACTTTCAGTTGTAATTTGCGAAAAATCGTCGCCCGGTTCACGCCAAAGAGCTTGGCCACCGCAGTGACAGAACCATGCACGTCAACGGCGTCTTGGATAAGCCCACGCTCAATTTCGGCCATGATATCCTTGAGGGGTTTACCGGCCGCGGCGTTGAGCAGCATGGGTTTCTGCTCGTTGAGCATGACGCCGGGAAGGTCGCAGAGCTCTACGACTTCACGCTCGCAGATGATGACCAGACTCTGGATCAAGTTCTCAAGCTCCCGCACATTGCCGGGCCAGCGATAGGATTTAAAGGCCTTCTCGACCAGGGGAGAAAAGAGGGTGGACTTGCGGTAACGCGTGGCGAACTTTTCCAGAAAATGTCCGGCCAGGGGCAAAATGTCCTCGGGCCGTTCGCGTAGGGCGGGAAGGTTGAGCACCGCCACCCGCAGGCGGTAATACAGATCGCTGCGGAACGCGCCTCGGTTGACTTGTTCCGCCAGGTCGCGGTTCGTGGCTGCAATGATGCGCACGTCGACCTTTCGTGCCTGCGTGGAGCCGACCCGCACCACCTCCTGGTCCTGGAGCACGCGCAGCAGTTTGGACTGCATGAGCAAGGGAAGATCACCGATCTCGTCAAGAAAGATGGTTCCTTTGTCGGCCATCTCGAAAAAACCGATCTTGCCTTTGCTCAGGGCGCCTGAAAAAGCGCCAGGGGTATAGCCGAACAGTTCAGACTCGATGAGGTTTTCTGGGATAGAAGCGCAGTCCACTTTGAAAAAAGGCCGGTCGTGACGCCCGCTCTGCTCGTGGATTTTGTGGGCCAGGATGTCCTTGCCCACCCCTGTTTCTCCAAGCAGCAGCACGGTGGCGTCGGTAGGGGAAACCCGGTTGAGTTGTTCAACCACGCGGGTCATGGCCTTGCTCGCGACGACGAGAGGAGACTGCTGGCCCATCGTTTTACTTAACTGGTCGAAATTTTTCTGGTATTTCTCGATGAGCCCGCGTTGTTCGGCAATTTGGTCCTTCATCTGGGACATGATGGTGATGTCGCGCGCGTAGGTGACCACCAGGGCCACCTCGCCTTGCTCGTCGAAAAGAGGGCGCCCGTTCAACACCATGCGCCGCCCGTGCATGTTGGTCTGGACGCGCATGATGGGCTTACCCGTGCTCACGATCTCCGGATTCAGGATGACGCTAAAGACTCCTTCCTCCTTGAGCTGCCTAACGTTACGCCCCACAAGCTCCTCGCGCTTCAGGCCGGTGAGCTTCTCATACATGGTGTTGACTTTGAGGGTGTCGCCGGCCTTATCCGTAATGTACACCCCGTCCTGGAGGGTATCGAGGATGCTGTCCAGGTGCAAACAGAGGAGTGACGCCCTGGAATCAATGTTACTCATGACGGTCTCCAAAGACAGTGTTGAGAACGCGGCGCGTGCCTGCGCTACGGATGCGCGGGCATTTCAGGGAAGAGTCGAAGTTGAGTGCAAGGACTTTCATGTGAAAAGGGCTCCTTCCGCGCTGGAACGCCCAGGGTGGACTTTCGTAAAAGTCGTGTTTGGGCTACTATAATCATTTCTTCCGTTAAAAACAAGAACCGCGCCAGCTGCGGGTGCCCGCCCTTGTCGCATTTCTGCACCATTGTTGTAATAATGCGACAATACGCCAAAGACCTCTCCACTCATGGAGAACATCTTCACTAAACAAAAGAAACCAAGGCAAAAGTGTGCATTAATGCAACTCTCGCACGTCAGGATCCCGCGGGACAGGGCTCGAACGCCGCACCCTCACGCCCTGAGCCCCCGTCCAAGGCCGTTTTCCGCCGCCTGCGACGCACAAAAAGAAATGGTATCGAACTTGCTAATAGTCACTCTATTCGGGCGCGAGTAAATCAACCGCCCTGTCGCTGATTCATGCGCGAGGTATTCTCAAGTGATGCTTGAGAAATCAGTGGGGAGAGGAAAATCCGCATCTCGCCATCGCACTAGCCGCTGGCGCGACCGGAGAACGCCTGTTCAAGGCATTATCACACAACCCAGGAGGTCTCAATGAAATCGTTTAGCCGCATTGTAGGATTTCTCGCTTTGCTTACGCTGCTGGTTTCAACCCAAGCCAGGGCGGAAAAATTCATCGTTGGGTATCAGCCTTACGACACGATCTCCTACCAGGCCATCGTCAACGCCGAACTGGGACTATGGAAGAAGTACGTGCCGGCGGGAACCGAGATCGAGTTCCAGGGCGCGCTGCAGGGCACGGTCGTGGCCAACAACATGCTCGCCGACAAGGCGCACATCGGCTACATGAGCGTCATGCCCGCCACCATTCTCTGCTCCAAGTTCGAGCAGGCCGAAATCAAGATGGTCGCCACTGCGGGCATGTCCGAGGGCACGCGCTGCGCTCTGGTGCTCGTGCGTAAGGACGCCCCTCAATTCAAGAGCAACGAGGAACTGGCCCAGTGGCTGAACGGCAAGGTCGTCGCCGCGCCTAAGGGCAGCGCCTCGGACCAGTATCTGCTGAAATTCTTCGAAAAGTATAACGTCAAGCCCGCCGAGTATCTGAACCAGTCCATCGAGGTCATCGGCACCAACTTCCGTATTGGCAAGCTCGATGCGGCCTCTTTGTGGGAGCCGACCCTGTCGCGCATCGCCTCTGACGTGGGCGAGGGCGTGGCGCGCATCGTGGCCGACGGCCGCGCCTGCGACAACCCGGACCTGGGCATCGTGGTCATGCGCAAGGACTTCATCGAAAAGTTTCCTGAAGTGGCCAAAGGCTACCTGCGCGCCGAGCTCGAGGCCCAGCGCTACCTGCTCGACCCCGCGAACTGGCAGAACGTGATTGAAATGGTCTCCAAGCACGCCACTGGCGTGCCCAAAAAGGTTCTCTGGTACTCGATTTATGGTCAGGTGCCGGCAGATTCCAAAGATCCCGTGCGCGAGTGGAAGTCGTTCTACTTCAACGAGCTCGAGAAGAAAAACATCGCCGAGATCGGCCCCTACCTGCTCAAGGACAAGCGGATCAAGGATCTTCCCAAGGCCGACACCGTGGACGACAGCCTCGCCCGCCAGGTGTTCAAGGACGCTGGTTATACGCCGGTCAGCGATAAGGTCACCCTCGGCGTGATCAATGGCGCCCCGGCAAGTGCCTGCCCCTTTAAGGATTAATGCGACCCCGGGCCTAGCCCGGTTCCGTCCCCGGCGGCGCGCGCAACGCGCCCGCCAGGGACGGCGAATGAGATAGCTGGCGAGCGCCCTGCGGCGCCGCTTGGCCCCCGAGTCCGATAGCAACACGCCCCTGGGCGACGATACGCTGGAGACATTCCCGTGACGAACGCAGCAGCAGCACCGACGACCGCGAGCGGGGGAAACGCGCCTACTTCCTGGGAAATAACGATTTTCTCCCTCAAGCAGTGGCTCAAAAGTTCCTCTCCTTATCTTAACATCATGGGCATCGCTGGCTTCATTTTGCTCTGGTACCTCACGACCGAGTACTTAAAGCTCCCCTGGTTCAAAAAGCTCCCCGGCCCTGTCGTAGTCTTCAAGGAATGGGTTTCCCCTGACCCCTCCTACGGAATATCCATCTACTCGCCAGAGTACTACGTCCACATTTTCAAGAGCATCTGGCGAGTGGCTCAGGCTTTTTGCCTGGCCACCTTATTGGGCGTGCCCATTGGTTTGTTCATGGGCTGGAAAAAGACCTTCAAAGACTTCACGTTCCCCCTGCTCGAGACTTTGCGCCCCATTCCCATGCTGGCCTGGGTGCCGCTGTCCATCCTTATGTGGCCCGGACGCGAAGCCTCCATTATTTTTCTGACTTTTCTCGGCTCTTTTTTCGCGACTGTGCTGAACACGCTGCTGGGCGTAGAATCCATCGACGAGGTCTACTTCCGGGCCGCGAGTTCGCTCGGCGCCAAGCCTCGCCAGATATTCTTCAAGGTCATACTGCCGGGCTCGCTGCCCTTTGTTTTCACGGGCCTGCAGATCAGCATGGGTTTTGCCTGGTTTTCCCTTGTGGCTGGCGAGATGCTCGCCGGAGAGTACGGGCTCGGCTACTTGATCTGGAACTCGTTCATCATGGTGCAGTACCCGGTAATCGTCATTGCGATGGTCACCCTAGGCGTGATCGGCTGGCTCTCCAGCGCGCTCATCCGCATGGTGGGAGACCGCTTGATGCAATGGAAAGTAAGAGAGGACGCTCGATGAAAACTGGCGCTGTTTCTCCCCCCTCTACCCGCGGACAGATTTCCATCCGCAACGTTACAAAAATCTACGACCCAGACGGAGCCAAGGTGCTCGCCGTGGACAATTGCTCCATGGAGATCGCAGCGGGCGAGTTCTGCGTGATCGTTGGGCCCTCGGGCTGCGGCAAGACCACCCTGCTCAACGCCATCGCCGGATTCCACAGCATTACCTCGGGCGAGATGCTCATCGACGGCGAGGTGTTGTGCAGCCCAACCAAGAAGGCCTCCCCTGGCTCGGACCGCATTGTGGTCTTCCAGAACGGCGCGCTGTTTCCCTGGTACACGGTGCTCGAAAACGTGACTTTCGGGCCTGTGGTCCAGGGCCAGACGAGCGAAAAAGAAGCCAAGGACAAGGCGCGCGAGATGCTCGCCCAAATGGGGCTGCAGGGCATCGAGAACAACTACCCGAGCGAGATTTCCTCAGGCATGCGGCGCCGCGTGGAAATCGCGCGGGCCATGATGAACGACCCGCGCGTGCTGCTGCTCGACGAACCTTTCAGAGCCATGGACGCGCTCACCAAAACCGTGGTGCATCAGTTCCTGCTCGACGTCTACGACAAGAGCAAGAAAACCATCTTCTTCATCACCCACGATCTCGAAGAAGCCATTTTTCTGGGCTCCAAGGTCTACATCATGACCACGAGGCCCGCGAAGATTAAAACCATCCTCGATGTGAACATCCCCCGTCCCCGCGATTTCCGCGTGCTCTCCTCCGCGAGCTACATCCGGCTCAAAAAGGAGTGCATCGAGGCCGTCCACGAGGAAGCTCTCAAGGCCTTCGCCGCGGGCGAACGAGAAATGGCCTAGCGCCACAACTGGCAAAACCTACGGAGATATTCGCCATGGCACAAAGGTCCAAGCACGGTATCAACTTAGTAAAGCTCAAGAAGCAGGTCTTCAGCCTCACGACCTTTCGCGGCATCCTGGCCATCATCATTTTCACGGTGCTCTGGGAGCTCTGCTCGCGCTTCGGCGTGCCGATCGTCGGCAATGTTCCCCCGCCCTCGTCGGTGATCAAGGCGCTTGGGCAGCAGCTGGTCAGCAAGACCTACTGGTTCTCCTGGTATGACAGTTTTATACGCATTCTGTCTGGCTTCCTCCTCGCGCAGGTCCTTGGAATTCCGCTTGGCCTGCTCATGGGCGTGAACAGAACCGCGCGTGAACTCATCTACCCGGTTTTCGAGATCATGCGGCCCATCCCCCCCCTGGCTTGGGTGCCCATCGCGGTTATTTTCTGGCCGACGACGGAGCTCTCTATGATGTTTGTAACCTTTCTGGGCGCCTTTTTCACGGTCGTTCTGAACATCGTCGGCGGTGCACGCAGCATTGACGCCCGTTTCATTCGCGCGGCGTATTCGTTGGGCTCCAACCGCTCGGACATTTTCTGGAAGGTCATGCTGCCGGCCACCCTGCCCAGCATTGTTGTGGGCATGACCGTGGGCATGGGCGTCACCTGGGCCGTGGTCGTGGCCGCCGAGATGATTGCCAGTCGTTCGGGCCTGGGCTTTCTCACTTGGCAGTCTTATGTGGCGGGAGTGTACCCCCTGATCATCATCGGCATGATGAGCATCGGCATCGCCGGCTACATTTCCTCAGCCCTGATCCGTATGATCGGCGCCCGCCTGACCCCCTGGCTGCAGACACATTAAGGAGCGCCTTCCATGAGCGAGATTAAATTAACCCCCGGTATGCGCGCCGGCGAGATGATCGTCGACAACGTCTCCAAGGGCTTCGGCTTGGGCCCTATGCACAAGCAGGTCCTCTGCGACTGCTCCTTTACCTTGGAGAAGGGCAAACTCACCGTGCTGATCGGCCCATCGGGCTGCGGCAAGAGCACGATCATCAACATTATGGCCGGCTACGAAAACCCGGATTCAGGCAAAATCCAAATCGACGGGCGCCCCATCTGTGGACCGGGCCCGGACAGGCTGGTCGTGTTCCAAGAGACTGCCCTCTTCCCCTGGATGACCACCTTCGAGAACGTGAGCTACGGCCCCCGCGTGCAGCGGAAGCTGTCCAAAGAGGTTTACGAAAAGGAGACCCTGAAGCTCCTGGAGATGGTAGGGCTCAAAGATTTCAAGGACAAGTACCCTTCGCAGCTCTCGGGCGGCATGCAGCGGCGCGCGGAACTCGTCCGGGCCATGATCAACCAGCCCAAGGTCATGCTCATGGATGAGCCGTTCCGCGGTCTGGACGCCATGACCCGCGCGCTTATGCAGGAGTATTACGTGCGCCTGTTTGAAGAGCACCAGGGCACGAACCTCTTTGTCACCTCGGAGCTGGAGGAGGCCATTTTCCTGGCCGACAAGCTGTTCATCCTCACCAACAGACCTGCGCGCGTGAAGAAGATCATCGAAGTCAACCTGCCCAGACCCCGCCAATTCAGCATGCTCACCTCACAGGCGTACCAGGACTGCAAGCAGGAAGCACTCGAACTGCTGCACGAGGAGGCCATGAAATCCTTTGCTGCAGGCGCGGTCAATGCCGCGGACTTCCTCGAGGCTTGCTCCCAGATGGGACAGGACCAGGCGGTTCCTACCTGCAAGAGCGACGACGAGGCCAAACACTAGGCCGGAATATTCGGGCAAACGCGGCTGACGCAGAGCAGAGGCCGCCAACGGAGACAGAGACAATGGCCAAGCGCATCATCACCGAAGCCGATATTCTCGCGGCCAACGACAGCGGGGTAAAGGTCCTTATTATCAATCTCGGCGAGGATCTCGTCACTGCGCAGGCCCGCGACACCGCGCAGGCGCTGGGCGTCACGCTCAACGAGGGACAGGCCGGCGCAAGCCTGAGCGGCGCTGGGCCGATACAGGAGTCCCTTACGCCTGAATCGGAAAGTCACTCCGCGCGTTCTGCCAACGTGTCCGATCTGGCGCTCCAGATCGCGGAAAGCTTGCGCGGCAGAATCCCTGCGGGCGTGGACGGGGCGCAGATCGAGCGTCTCGTGCGCGAGGCCGTGGCGGCCAGGACGGCCGCCCCCGCTCGAACTGCGTCGGCCAAGGCCGGTTCGGGCGCCAGGGATTGCGGAGTCTGCTTCATCGACGGCGCCAAGCTCCTGGCCGAGAACGCGACAGCGGCCGGAGTCAAGGAAAAGGCGATTTTGGCCGAAGCGTTCGGCCGCCCAGGCGAATCCAAGCTTGCGGCCGGGTATCTGGTCTGGGAGCGCGCCTCCTTTAACAGAGTGGTGGACGCGCCTGAAATCTGCGTGGTCATCGAGGGCGAGCTGCACCTCACTGTGGGCGGCGAGACCCTGATAGGCAAACCCGGAGACATGCTCTACCTGCCGCAGGGCGCCCAAGTCATCTACAGCACGCCGGCGCGGGTCAAGCTAGCTTGCGTGGGCTATCATGCATAGGGGCATGAACATCCTTGAGCGCTGCGAGCGGACCTGCCGCGAAAAACCAGGCGTGGTCGTCTTTCCAGACAGCCTGGACGAGCGCGTTCTGGACGCGGCGGTGCGGCTTAAGGAAGCTGGGCTGGCCGAGCCCGTGCTCGTGCATTCGCCCTTCGCCATCCGCGCAAAATTGCGCAAATCCCATTTGAATTCCGCAGGCCTGCTCGTGGTTGACCACGCGAGCCCCTCCGTGGCCGCTCGTAACGCCGAAGAGTATTTTGCGCTGCGCCAGGAGAAAGGGAAGCCCGTGAGCGTGGAGGAGGCCGAAAAGTCCATGCGCTGCCCCCTGGCCGCCTCGGCCATGATGGTTCGCCGAGGCGAGGCCGAGGTGGGCGTGGGCGGAAACCTGTCCTCCACGGCGGACATACTGCGCGCGGGTCTGGCCATTCTGCCCAGAAAACGCGGAGTCAAGACCATATCCAGCTTCTTCCTCATGATTTCGCCCAACGGCCAACGGCAGTTCGTGTTCGCGGACTGCGCCGTGGTTCCTGAGCCTACGGCCGAAATCCTCGCGGACATCGCCGTGTCTTCGGCCGGGATGGCCCGCGCACTTCTCGACGAAGAGCCCCGCGTGGCGCTGCTCTCCTTTTCGACCAAGGGCAGCTCGGACCACCCCAGGGCGGCCATGGTGCGCGAAGCCGTGGAGTTGATCGCGCAGCGCGCTCCGGATCTCGCTGTTGACGGGGAGTTGCAGTTCGACGCTGCGTCCTTGCCTGAGGTGGCCGCGCTCAAGGCGCCGGGCAGCATTCTGGGCGGAAACGCCAACGTTTTCGTCTTCCCGTCCTTAGAGGCCGGGAACATCGGATACAAACTGGTGGAGCGTCTCGCGGGCTATACCGCCGTAGGGCCGTTTCTCCAGGGGTTTGAAGGCGGCTGGCACGATCTCTCCAGAGGCTGTGCGGCCAAGGATATTTACAAAGTCGCCGTAATCGGGCTCTGCCTGCGGCGCGGGCAGCCGCTTTCGTAACGGCCTAGCCCACTCAACCACGTTCAACCAACCTTCAGGAGGTGTCGCATGGATTCTATGGATGCATTGGGCATGATCGAAACCAGAGGGCTGACCGCGCTCATCGAGGCGGCCGACGCCATGACCAAGGCCGCGCGCGTGCAACTGGTCGGCTATCAGCAGATCGGCGGTGGGCTGGTCACCGCGATGGTCCGAGGCGATGTGGCCGCTTGCAAGGCTGCTACTGACGCCGGCGCAGCCGCAGCCAAACGCGTGGGCGAAGTGATCGCCGTACACGTTATTCCGCGTCCGCACGGGGATCTTGAAGACATTTTCCCCATCAAGAAAAAATAAGCAGGGAATCAAGCGACAATGAGCTCAGTCTGCAACCCCATGGACGCGTCCTCCCTGCTCAGCGCGGTGCGTCAGGCCGGCGTCGTGGGCGAAGGCGGTGCGGGATTCCCGGCGCATGTCAAATACGGCGCCAAGGTCTCGCTGGTCATCGCCAACGGCTGCGAGTGCGAACCACTGTTGTACTCGGATCAGCGCATCATGGCTGCGGACGCCGCAGCCGTCGTGCGCGGGCTTGCGGCCGTTATGGCCGCTGTGGGCGCAGGGCTTGGGGTCGTCGCCATCAAGGCCAAATACCAGGAGGCCGCGCAGGCGCTGCAAGCGCCCGCCACAGCCGCAGGCATTGAAATCGCCCGCCTCGACAACTTCTACCCGGCCGGAGACGAACAGATCCTGGTGTACGAAATTACCGGCCGCACCATCCCCCCTCTCGGTCTGCCTAAGGACGTGGACGCGCTCGTAGCCAACGTGGGCACGCTCGCCTCGGTCAGCCGAGCCCTGGACGGCGTCCCTGTCACGCGCAAGACGCTCACGGTCACCGGCGAGGTCGCGCGCCCGGCCGTTCTGGACGTCCCCATCGGCGCAAGCCTCGCGGCCTGCCTGGAAATGTGCGGAGGCCCGACCGTGGACGACCCGGTTTACCTCCTGGGCGGCCCGATGATGGGCCGCTTCCTTGACAACGCACAGGCGCTGTCCGAGGCCGTGATCACCAAAACCTCGGGTGGGCTCATCGTCCTGCCCCGCGGGCATTTCCTGCACGAGGCCGCGACCCTTTCCCCTGAGGTCATGCGCAAGCGCGCGGCCACGGCCTGCATCCAGTGCCGCTACTGCACTGACCTTTGCCCCCGTTATCTGATCGGGCACGCCTTCGAGACCCACAAGGTCATGCGCGCCTTCGGCGCTGGCG
>Ga0247840_10010127_pt1 | contig 11884 bp, 6 predicted proteins | sample LaCruzMarch2015__FD_192404 | JGI IMG/M metagenome (GOLD analysis project Ga0247840, IMG submission 192404) | Freshwater microbial communities from meromictic Lake La Cruz, Castile-La Mancha, Spain - LaCruzMarch2015_17m | ecosystem: Environmental > Aquatic > Freshwater > Lake | place: Spain...
GTGTGTGAAAACAAATACTAAATTTGCTGTTTTTAAGTTATCATTGCGTACAAAGTTTTAGCTATAGTTGTGAAATTCAGATACCGTTCGCTTATTTTCACCGTATGCGTTATTTCGGGCCTTTTGGGCCTGCAGTCCTGCCTTCCTGAGCGAAAAATCGCAAATGGTTTTATTCAATCGTCAAATGCGCTGAATTTGCTTGTTCGTCCGCCGGACCTTGTTTTTAAATACAATCACAAAGGGGAGATCATCGAAGGGTTTGATTCACTTTCTGCCGATCAGCAGGATTCGGCATTGCTGGTCTCCAGCCGATATGTACAGTTCCTGAACGACAGCATCCTGCTTGAGTCATACATGAATCAGTTTATCGGAGAACTGCGGGCTTCTGGGTTTAACGTGTACCTTGCTGATGCCATCGATTCGTTCATGACCGATAAACCCCAGTCCTATATTCTTGATATTTCGCAGATCCAGGTTGATGAATATTTGTATCCGTTGCTCGATGAGGAAGATTATATGGATACGACCTATTACAAGCAATTTAATCTGAATGCAGTGGATTTCAGTTGCTGGTTCGAACTGAGCAAGGCCAATACAGCAAACGCTAAGAAAATGCTGCTCTATTCAACGGGCACTGCCTATGATACATTCGATGGCCGGTTTTTCAATGATCCCTTCACAGGAAATGTGCGATATAAATACAACATCGACTCTCTGAAAACAAAGGATGTTTATACCATGGCCACCTATCTCGGAAAAAAACATGCCGGATATTTATTTGATTACTTTATGAACCAGTATATTGCCAAACATCTGCCGGAGGGCATGCGGATGATAGACTATTTTCATTACGACCGGAAAAAGCAGTCTTTTACTTCGGCGTACGATGAAAGGTTTGAGATACTGGGGAGCAGATGATGAATTAACTTTTCACCCCGTTACTCCTCGCATACGGCGTCGCCGCCTGGCTCCCGAATTCCCCTTTCAGAAATTTAAAGTATCCTGCTATTGCAATCATGGCGGCGTTATCGGTTGAATACTGAATGGGAGGAATGAAGATATTCCATCCGAATTTATCCCGGGCGTTTTCGAGCGCCCTGCGCAATCCTGAGTTTGCCGAAACACCCCCGGCAATTGCAATATCGGGCCAAAGTGACATCGGATGACCGGCACGGATTTCATCCATCGCCAATTTACATTTCAGCATGAGTATCTCAACAATGGACGACTGTATCGAGGCCGAAAGATCCTCCTTGTTCTTTTCAATGAAATCGGGATCTTTTTTTAATTCATCGCGGATAAAATAGAGAAACGAGGTCTTCAATCCGCTGAAACTGAAATCAAGTCCCGGAATGTTGGGTTTTGAAAAGGTAAACCGCCGGGGATCGCCCTGCTGTGCCAATTTGTCGATGAATGGGCCGCCGGGGTAAGGCAGTCCCATGATCTTGGCCGCTTTATCAAAGGCTTCACCTGCGGCATCATCAATGGTTTGGCCGATGATCTCCATATCGAAATAATCGCTGACAAGCACGAACTGGGTATGGCCTCCCGACACGGTCAAACAAAGAAAAGGGAACCGGGGGATGGGATTTGTATGATCGGCATTCCTGATAAAGTGGCTCAGAATGTGAGCCTGCAGGTGATCGACCTCCAGCAGCGGGCGGTTTAGTCCAAGTGAAAATGCCTTTGCGAACGATGTTCCAACCAGGAGCGACCCAAGCAGGCCGGGTCCCCTCGTAAATGCGATGGCCGAAAGTTGATTTTTAACTATATTTGCCTTTTGGATGGCGGTTTCAATTACCGGGATGATATTTTGCTGATGTGCTCGTGAAGCCAGCTCCGGGACTACACCCCCGAAGTTTTTATGAACATCCTGGCTGGCAGTAACATTCGACAAGATAACATCGTTGAGGATAACGGCTGCTGAGGTGTCATCACATGAAGATTCAATGCCGAGGATATAGGTTTGCATAATTAAAAGCGAAAGTACCATAAAAACAGCCTCAAAAATACTGCTTTATTTTGTCGTCGTGATTTTTTCGCTGCTAATCACCCTTTATCTGATATTCAGGAGTGATGCAGTTCAAAATCTGGCGGTGCGCCTGGTTGCCGACCATTTGGCAACGGGAATGAAAACCGAAATCAGAATCAGGGGGTTAGCTCTTTCATTCAGCAAAGGGCTGGTTGTAGAAGGTATTTCAATCCGTGATAATCGTAACGACATTCTTTTTTCGGCTAATAAATTAGGACTCAGACCAGGTGCTTTTTCCATAAAGAAACGCAATCTTAACATAAATAAGGTCTTCATTGAAAAGGGGATTATCCAGTTGATTACCCATCGGGGCGACAGTGTAATTAACCTGCAGTTTATCCTCGACTATTTTTCTTCAACCGACACGACATTTGTTGCCGACACCACAACATCTAAACCGTGGGGGATCTCAATATCAGCGGTCAGTTTGAAGGATACCAGGTTTCATCTGCAGGACGAGAATGAGCCTTTGGCTACGGAAGGGATGGATTATACCAACATCGATGTCTCGGGAATAAACCTTGATCTGACCGATATTGTATTTGACGGAGATACCATCAATGCAAACATTAAGCATCTGGCGGCGAAAGAACGTTGCGGTTTTGTGCTTCACAACCTCAGCGGGGAATTCGAAGTCGGTCCACGGTTTTTAAAGGCGCATAACCTGAGAATTCTTACGGACCATTCTGATCTTGCATTGACTTTCGATTTTTTATATGACCAATGGAACGCATATAACGATTTTCTGAACAAAATAACCATTCAGACTAAGATAGAACCGTCGAACCTTGACTTGCAGGATATCGGTTTCTTTGCACCTGAACTTTTGGTGATGAAGGACCGGATCCGCCTTTCGGGCAACATCAAAGGAACGGTGAGCAATTTCAAAGCCCGCGATTTTCGTTTTGAATTCGGGAAGAATACTTTTTTTTACGGGAATATCAGCGCATTGGGATTACCTGATGTGGAGGAGACATTCATCGACATGAATGTTAAAGCAATGAATACCAATAAGCAGGATATCGAATCGTTGCTGATCCCAGGGGATATGCGACGGATAGCGTTGCCTGCATTGTTGGAAAATATTGGCGTGGTTAGTCTGAAAGGAATTTTTACTGGTTTTTACAATGACTTCGTAGCCAATGCGAAGGTTAATACCAACCTTGGCAGTATTGGGATGGATCTTTCGTTAAAAAAAATGAAGGGGAGCAAACTGATCAGTTACAATGGCCGGTTGAACGCAGGTGCAGTCGATCTTGGAAGACTCACCGGGAACCCTGAATACCTTGGAATTGTGACCTTTCTTGCCGATGTAAATGGAAAAGGCCTCAGCCTAAACGACGCCGATCTGAAGATGAATATGCACATTGATTCTGCTTTTCTTAACAATTATAACTACAAAAAGCTGAATGTCACCGGTACACTTGTTGATAAAAAGTTTACCGGCCTGCTTAATGTTGATGATCCAAACCTGCGCCTTGACTTCAACGGGCTTATTGATATGGGAGATTCAATACCGGATTTTGATTTCAGAGCGCAGATCCACCATGCACAGTTGTTTAATCTGCACCTGCTTAAGCGTGATTCCATTGAAAATCTTGCCGCCAGCCTGAAAGTGAATTTCAATGGAACAAACCTTGATAATATTGATGGTTCCATCAACATTGACAGTACTGTTTACAATGAAGGAAATAAGCGGATCACCATGGATAGGCTTTCATTACTGACAAGGCAGGATACTGCCTCCGGGAAAAGCTATCATCTTCAATCCGATTTCGTGGATGCCGACATCACCGGTAACTTTTCTTTTACTGCCCTGATTCCCTCGCTGACCGTCTTTTTTCAGAATTACCTGGCCTCCTTTAATATGAACGATTCATTGATTGCCCTTGGTGAACTGCAATCAAACCAAACGATGAACTATGAGTTCCGTTTTGGCGAATCGGATGAAGTTACCAAGGTGTTCCTGCCATTTATGCGTATTGCCCCTAATTCTGAATTCAGCGGCTATTACGACGAGGAAAAGGGAACCATTATCCTGAAAGGAAGCGCCCCTGAGCTGTTTATCAATAATATCGAACTCAGTAACTGGTACATTGACGCTGAGAACAGCATGAAAGAATTATCAGTTAAGACTGGCGCTTCAACGGTTTACTTCAAAAAGGCAGATAAAAATGATTCACTTGAAGTAAAGATTGATTCATTTCAGTTGGTTTCCAACATACGGCAGGACAGTATACATTACAAGGTAAATTGGTTCGGGAATTCCAACCCCAGTGAATTCGATGGATTTGCCAGTTTCAGGAATAGCCCGTTAATCCAGCTTAAATTGAATAACTGCCATGTATTTCTGAATGAAAAATATTGGACAGTTGATCCCGAAAACTATGTCAGGATTGATACTTCATCGGTCAGTGTCTCTAAATTGGCCTTTTTTTCCGGAGATCAGTACCTCAGGCTTCATGGTAATCTCTCAAAGTCCGACACTGATACTCTGACCATTGGTTTTAACCGGGTGGATATTTCAAAACTTGATCAGCTCATTGGCAGCGACCAGGTTGATCTGGATGGAATTCTTACCGGGCAGGTTAAGGTAACGCAGCCATATTCAGATATTACGGTATTGTCTGATTTGCGCATCGATAAATTCAGGTTCAATAAAGAAAGTCTGGGTGATGCAACCTTCGATATCAGATTTGATTCAGAAGCATCCAGATTTGATGTGTTTTCACAAATCTATTATACCGGCAACAGTGGTACAAACATTCCATTTTCGCTCTCTGGCAGTTATTTTTTAGATAAGCGCAATCCTCACTTTGATTTTGAACTGTCATTAAAAAACCTGAATTTACGGATGCTCGGTCCATTTGTTTCTGACTTTATGTCGGGTGTAAACGGGTTGGCGTCAGGTAAGGTTAAAATTAAAGGGAGCCTTGATAAGCCATTGATTACAGGTCAGTTAAAATTAATGCGTACCGAATTTAAAATTAACTACCTGAATGTTCCCTATTCCTTTGCCGATGTCGTCACCATCGATACCAACGGCTTCTTCTTTAAAAATATCATCCTCTACGATTCCCTGAGCCATCAGGCAATATTAAACGGAAGTATCACGCATAACTATTTCCGTGACCTGCGGCTTGGACTGAATATTGAGATGACCGATTTTGCTGCTTTCAACAATACCCGTCTGCAAAACAATATTTTTTACGGAAACGCACGCGCTTCGGGGAGTGCAAGTGTTACAGGCCCGCCTGAGAATATCAAAATTACTGTCAAGGCAACGACCGGCGCCAAAACGCATGTGGTGATCCCGATTGACCTTACGCAATCGGTGGGGCAAGCCGATTACATTATCTTTGTCGAATCCGAAACAGATACGCTGGCTTTTGTCAAGGAAAAGCCGCAGTTAAATACGAGTGGGCTCTCCCTTGATCTTGGCTTAAGGGTAAACCAGGATGCAGAGGTCGAAGTTTTTTTCCCTGATCAATTGGGCAATTTAAAAGCCTCTGGAACCGGAAATTTTTTAATGGGAATGACTCCCACAACTCCCTTTACCTTATCGGGTACATATACCCTCGCCAAAGGTTCATTTCTTTTTCAGTTTAAAAATCTGCTCCGGCTGCCAATGTCAATCAAGGAGGGAAGTACAATCAGCTGGAGCGGCGATGCAGCGGATGCCAATTTGTCGGTAAGCGCTGTTTATAAAACCAAAGCTCCGCTGAAGGGGCTGACGACAAACCCGGAAGAGGAGGGTATCAGGATTCCGGTTGAATGTATCATCAGGCTGGGGGGAAAGCTGCTGAATCCTGACATCACTTTTGCCATTAACCTGCCTAACGTGGAAGAAAGCATCCGAAACCTTGTGTATTCGAGTATTGATACCAACAATCCTACTGTGGTCACTGAGCAAACAATCTATCTCATGGTTCTGAACCAGTTTAAACCGGTCGTTGCAACTTCCAGCACAGTTGATGTGGGGGCAACCTCCATGTCGCTGGTCACAAACCAGATCAACAGCATGTTGTCCCAGATTACGACAAACGTAAATGTGAATATGAACTATAAACCGGCCTCAAGTACCACAGCGCAGGAGTTTGATGTCGGTATATCCACCCAGCTTTTCGATGACCGCCTGTTAATTGACGGAACATTTGGGATGAATTCCTATACCAACTCTTCTGTGCAGCAAACAAGCACCATTGTTGGAGATATCAACATCGAATACATCCTTACCAAAAACCGGCGATGGCGGGTTCGGGCTTTTAACAGAACCAATACCTTGAATATCCTGAATAACAATGCTCCCTATACGCAGGGGGTCGGTATAAAATTCCAGCGGGACTTCGTAAATTTCAAAGATCTCTTTTCGATAGGAAAAAAGAAGAAAGAGAAGTAAGTAGGGAAGCTGGTAAGTTGGTAAGTTGGTAAGCTGGTAAGTTGGTAAGTGGGTAAGTTGGTAAGTTGGTAAGTTGGTAAGTTGGTAAGTTGGTAAGTTGGTAAGTTGGTAAGTTGGTAAGTTGGTAAGTTGGTAAGTGGGTAAGTTGGTAAGTTGGTAAGTTGGTAAGTTGGTAAGTGGGTAAGTTGGAGGATGAAGGACTTAAGTCTGCTTCGAAAAGGCAATTTAACGGAAAACCGGACACTGAGCGAAGTCGAAGTGTCCTTATTATCAGGTGTTTGCATCCTTCGACTCCGCTCAGGATCCATTTGATCGGACTTTTCGGAGTAGACTCAGGACTGTTACAATTTTAAATGTAGAGATTTGGCCTGTTGACTAATAAATATTTTGTATCAAATGATTGAGCGGCATGATGCCAGAACGTATGATTGTTCTCAGTCGATTAAACAACACTTATTTCTTAAAAAACTGAAAAATGAAGAAGATCATTTTATTATTCACTGCGTTAGCATTGCTTGCTGTTCCCTTATTTTCGCAAGTAGTTATAAATCAGTCTGATATGCCTTCGGCCGGGGATACGCTGCGGGTGAGTGTCACCAGCTTCGTGCCAGCCGGGTATGCCCAAACGGCGATGGACACCACATGGAATTTTATCGATCTTGATGCACTCGATCAGCGGGTCGATACTTTTGTATTGGCCACTGCAACCCCTGCGCTCTACCAGTTGATATTTGTGTTACTTGGCGGCGCCAACCTGGCCGCTCCCTTGAGGGATATTCCCGTTCCGGGTTTACCCATCACACAAGGCTTCACTTTTTATAAAAACAGTTCAAGCGCTTTCAGCAACCTGGGTTCGGCCTATACCATCCAGGGCTTTCCTTTACCTGCCAAATATGATAATCCCGACAAGATTTATAAGTTTCCGATGCCTCCGGGTGAAACATGGTCTTCAACCTCGGCTTTTTCCATTGCGGTTCCCGACATGTTGTATTACAGTACACAGCGGATACGTTCAAGTGAGGTAGATGGCTGGGGAAATCTTATAACCCCGTTTGGAACCTTTGCAACAGTCAGGGTAAAATCGACATTAAATATTCATGACAGCATTTATGTCGATTCGCTGGCTATCGGCTTTGGATTTGACCGGAACATCATCGAATATAAATGGCTGGGAAATGGATATGGAATTCCATTGCTTCAGATCAATGAGGAGGGACCGCTGGTTACCGCCACCTACCTCGATTCATGTCGCATGTCTGCCCAGCCCTTGTCGGTCACCCTGGGGCCCGACACCACAGTAACAGTGGGGACCACACTGACCCTTCATGCAAAAGTAAGCTACGGAACACCGCCATACCAGATCATCTGGAGTACGCTTGAAACCGGAGATTCGATAACGGTTACCGTTCAGGATGCACAGACCTATAGCGCCGTTGTGCTTGATGCGATGCAGAATGTCGCCATTGCCCAAAAAGTGGTTTCTGTTTATGGTGTGGGCATCGGCGAACGAAATGAAGGCGAAATGAATATCTATCCCAATCCGGCAAGCGGAACAGTCAACATAAGGTTACCTGAAAAGTTCACGGAGGCCGATTTGCAGGTACTTACGATTCAGGGAAAAATAGTCAGAGAATCTGTCGTATATCCATCCTCAGGTGAATTCAACGCCGATCTCACCAGCTTGCCCGAAGGTGTTTACCTGATAAGGATTTTAGCAAAAAATAAAATCTATTTCGGTAAAATCCAGATTTTCAAATGATATGACTCCCAGTCACTCGTCACTTGTCACTCGTCACTTGTCACTTGTCACTCGTCACTTGTCACTTGTCACTCGTCACTCGTCACTCGTCACTTGTCACTCGTCACTTGTCACTTGTCACTTGTCATTCCTAATTCCTACCTCCTCACCCGTCACAATTTCATTTAGTTAGCACTCCCCTCATGTCCTTCACAGTCTATCGCTCTTCTGCCGGTTCAGGAAAGACCTTCACACTGGTAAAGGAGTATCTGAAGATGATACTGGTCAAGCCTTCCGATTTCAGGCATATCCTGGCGATTACCTTTACCAATAAGGCTGCCAATGAGATGAAGGAGCGCGTTTTAAAGGCCCTGACCTCCCTGGCGCAGGGAGATCAATCGACAGATAAAACCATTTCGGAGACACTCCTGCCGATGCTGGTAAGGGAGACGGGTCTTACCACAACAGAAATTGCACTGAATGCATCGCAGTCGCTCGAAATGATCCTGCACAATTATGCTGATTTTGCGATCGGGACCATCGACAGCTTTTCCCATAAACTCATCCGGACTTTTGCCCACGACTTCGGCTTGCCGGTCAATTTCAATGTGGAACTGGATGCCGGCGAACTTCTTTCAACCTCCGTCAATCTGTTGCTCGACCGGGTTGGGGATGATAAGGATCTGACCAGGTTGCTGGTAAAATTCATGGAAACCCGCATGGATGAGGAGCGTGGGTGGAAAATTGATGAAATACTGACAGATTTCGCCGGACTCCTTCTTGAAGAAGATGGCCAGGCAGGGGTAGGTAAACTGAAACATCTTAGTCTGGAAAAATTTCAGGCCATCGCAGAGGCCCTGTTTGAGAGAATTAAGGAATTCGAACACAATGTCCGCGAAATTGCAAAACCGGCCGCAGCTTTGATTCGTAATCACCAAATCCCGCATGATGCATTCTTTCAGGGAGCCAGTGGCATCGGAAAATACTTCGACAACCTGGCTTTGGGGAAGTTCGAAAAGCTGGAACCCAATTCATATGTTCTTAAAACCGTGGAGGAGGATAAATGGTTTGCAGGAAAAGCTGATGCCTCAGCCCGTGCTGAAATTGATACCATCAAGCCCCAATTACTTGATTTTTTCGAAAAACTGCAGGCATTGATCACGCTTCATAAAGAAGACTATATCCTGCGAAAATTGCTGTCAAAAACGATCTATCCATTGTCGGTGCTGAATGAGATTGAAAAGGTGCTCCATGACTTTAAAAAGCAGAACAACCTCATTCATATCTCCGAGTTCAATTCCAGGATCGCCGGTATTGTGATGAACGAACCGGTTCCCTTTATCTATGAGCGGCTGGGCGAGAAGTACCGGCACATTCTCATCGATGAGTTCCAGGATACCTCCGTACTTCAATGGATGAATTTCATACCCCTGATTGAAAATGCGTTGGCCGGTGGTTATTTCAACCTGGTGGTGGGCGACGGGAAACAGGCAATCTACCGGTGGCGAAGCGGCGATGTTGAACAATTCAACGCATTGCCTGCCATTTCCGGAAGTGACCATAATCCCATGTTAAAACAAAGAGAACAAGCGCTTATCCGCTATTTTGAGCCGGTGGACCTCAACCGGAATTTCCGGTCGAAAACAGAGATCGTCAGTTTTAATAACCGCTTTTTCAGGGTAATAGCCGATCGGGCGCTGACTGCGGGAAAGGAGAAAATATTTGAGGGGCTAGAACAGCTGGTTGATTCAGGGAACACAGGAGGATATATACGTCTTGAACTCCTTGAAGGCGACGAAGACGAAGATCTGAACTACGAACTGGTTACACTTTCCAGGATACTGACGATTATTCGTGAAGCAGCTCAGGATCATTTCAGATTACGAGACATGGCCATCCTGTGCAGGAGCAATAAAAATGCAAGCGCCATTGCCAGGTACCTGCTTGAACACGGCGTAGATGCAGTGTCGTCAGAATCATTGCTCATCGCCGGTTCGCCGAAAGTGCGGTTTATCATCGCGTTTCTGCGTTTCCTTTTTGAACCGCGGAATGACATTGTGATAGCAGAGATCAGGATGCACCTGAACCAAACCGGGTCGCAGGATTTGAAAAACTGGCGGTCGATGCGCGATGACCTGGCGATGCTGCCTGTTTATGACCTGTGCGAAGAACTGATCCGAAAATTCAGTCTCAACACGGAACCCGATATCTATTTGCAGTTTTTTCTTGATGCAGTGCTTAAATTCTCAGTGAAAATTTCCACGGGAGCTGTTGAATTCATCGAATGGTGGGAGAAAAACAGGAATAAGTTATCGGTCGTGGTGGCTGAAGGCATTGACGCGGTAAGGGTGATGACGATCCACAAAGCCAAAGGCCTGCAATTTCCTCTGGTAATCCTCCCTTTTGCCCAGGAGACACGCAAAAATACACGGGAGTATATTTGGGTTGACCTCGACCCGGCAGTTGCCCCGGGACTTGAGACAGCCATCCTGAAGAGTGAGAAAGGAATGGAATCAACGGTTTATAATCCTTTGTACATTGATGAGCGGCAAAAGTCGATGCTCGACCTGGTCAATATCCTCTATGTCGCCATGACCCGGCCCGAGGAACGACTCTACATTCTGACAAAATTTCCACCAAAAAAGAGGGAGGAACCTGATTCATTGCCCACTTTTTTTGATTTTTATCTGAAGAACGAAGGCTTATGGGTTGAAGACCGTCCTTTGTACGAATTCGGGACGAAGGGAATTTATACTCCCCAAACTACCGGCGATGAATCTGACACTATTCATCCCGGCAATGTGATCAGCAGCGACTGGCGACAAAAAATCGAAATCAGGATGCGTGCACCTGAAATGTGGGACATGGAGCAGCCTGGCGGGAAATCGCAATGGGGAAACCGGGTGCATACCTTGTTGTCGTGGATTAAAACCGGCAATGATGTCAATGCTGCTTTGGAAAAGGGGACCCTGACCGGGTTAATCGAACAGGATGACCGGGAAAATCTTAAGGAAATATTGTGGTCGGTTATCCACCATCCGCAGCTTGAACGATATTTTAGTCCTGAGGTTGCCGTGAAAACCGAAGCGGAAATTCTGATCCCCGAAGGCTCATTTTATCGTCCCGACCGGGTGGTGTTCGATGGCGACCGGGTGACCATTCTCGATTACAAGACCGGTAAGCCACGAGAGAGCCATGCTGAGCAAATCAGAACCTATGCGGGTCACATCGCTGCGATGGGATACAGCCAGATCAACCGGGCGCTGGTTTACCTGGAGCCTGAAGTGCACGTTGTTAATGTTTAATTTTGAAGGGGCAACATGAGTCCCGTATGGAAATGTTAAAATCGTGAAAAATAACAGTGTGTCATATTGACCTCATCCCCTAACCCCTTCTCCTTCAAGGAGAAGGGGGATACATGCTCCTTTTTTTATTGTCTTAAATAGCTGATCAGGGTTTTTAAAAACAGACTCCATAATAGATGAAATCAAATTAATACCAGATGCAAATGTTGGACACCGGGAAAAAACTAAGTGAATTATACAAGACCTGGAGCGGGGCGTTGCCGTTATCAGTAATCAGTCTGCCTGGTTCTGGATCTTACAGAACCTACTACCGCATGCAGGGCGTGCAGGGTTCGGTTCTTGGGGCCCACAATGACGACATTCTGGAGAACAGGGCCTTTGTCTCCTTCACGAAACATTTCCGCAGCCTT
>Ga0247840_10010133_pt1 | contig 11881 bp, 4 predicted proteins | sample LaCruzMarch2015__FD_192404 | JGI IMG/M metagenome (GOLD analysis project Ga0247840, IMG submission 192404) | Freshwater microbial communities from meromictic Lake La Cruz, Castile-La Mancha, Spain - LaCruzMarch2015_17m | ecosystem: Environmental > Aquatic > Freshwater > Lake | place: Spain...
AACCAAACCCCGCGATCATCCCGGTCCAAGTCGCACCCAAAACCGCTCGTAAACGTCGATCCGCCGTCCCATCGGGATTAACAGCCCCGCTTAGGCCGTGAAGGATCAGGTAATACACCCCGGCCCCCGCAAAAGTGGACGCCAACCCCGCCACAAGATAAACCACTTGCTGGAAAGGAGAAGCCCCCAAAACAAAAGCGTCAAGCCCCACGGGAACCCCAGACACAGCAAAAGCCAAAAGAACCGGAGCCAAAAAGAACAGCGGTTTGAACAACGCCCACACCATCTCTTCCGCCGCTCCGATGGCAAACAAGTGTGCAGGGGTCCAATTCTTCTTCAACAAACCCAAAGACACCAACCACCGCCGCATGGCACCAGAGGCCCCCGGTCGGTTTGAGTAATCCTCATGCTCATCGGGTTGATTTGTCCTCTGGAAAGAAGACATCACTCTCACGAAAGAGAGATACCATAGAAAGAGAAGAAGAGACAGAAACATTATCGGATGCTCTTTGAATCTCAATGGATTGACACTTGGAGACTCAGAGGGAGGAGGTTGAGTTTCATACCCAACCTCATTATGTCCATTTATACTTTCAAGTTCAATTTCATGCGTAAATGAACGCAAGGCCTCACTTATTTCTGTGGAAGAATCATCACGGAAGTTACTAGGGAAAAACAGTGCGGTAACCATCACCGACACATAATTTTTGGCCCCCTCAAAAAATCTCATAACGGGAGAAATAAAGACCTCGGCCCGGACTCTTTTTTGTTCCGTCCGTTGCCCTAAAGAAACGGCCATGTCCGCCCGTCCGTGCCTAATGGCCGCCCACCAAGTGCTCAACATATAAGCGGTGAGAGCAAGCACAACCACCACCCCGCCAGCTCCTAACTGAAACATCAACCAGAGAGACAGTAACCCCGGAACAGCAAACAGAAAGGCGGTCATGGCCGTTTCTGTGGCCTTTTTTGAAATTCCCCAATCACGCTTAGGAGCCTTTCCATCGGCTTGGACAACGCCGGAAAAATAATGAAGGGCATGATACACCACCATGGACCCCACCTGAGCCGAGGCAACACCTATCCAAAAATCAAACGCCGATGTCCCCGAAACAAATGAGAGGAACCCAGACAAGAAAGAAGAAAAATCTGTCACAGGAACACCCGACGTTGCAAAAGACACCAGCGCCGGAATCAGAAAAAAGAACGCCCGAACCACCCCCATGAACACTTCCTCCGCCTGACCAATCCGGCGTAAATCCGTTGGAGCACTTTCTTTCCCAAGGGCTCCAATAAATCGCAGGAACCAACGCATGGCTCCAGAGGCACCGGGCGTTCCTTGACGCGCTAGGTATGCTTTTAACTCCATACTTTGGTAGGGGCCCATCTGTTTACTCAACACAGAGCTGACCCTATCGACCGAGGGAAAAGAATCTTCGGCTATTTGTTGCAAATACAGGGACACCTCTCTATCAATAGATCCTTTACGATGATGCTTTTCAAAATCAACCCAAAAAGCATCAGGCATATTCTTGAACATCCCCTTCAAACGTTGAATTTCTGTGTAAGGGATATAGCCATAGGTATCAAGTCCCACTTTCGTTTCCTGGCTAAGGTGAAAATATTCATCCATTAGACCGCGTAATCTTGGCGAATAACCAGACTCATTCGCAATAGCTTGGCATAGGTCCTTCGGAGGGTATTTGAGAAAAAAATCAGCCCATGGATCAGAAGAATCAGCGAATTGGGACAGCGCCCCATTCATGAGACCTTCCTTCATTTGTGGAGGCATGCTATTCCCTATTTTCACAACATTCTGAAGAAAACCCAGAATATTGTCATAGGATACGTGTTCATTGGAAAAAAGAGAGGAACCTGTTAAATTTTTATGACTGTTCAATAATTCGCGGTAATCTCGTTCAAACGACGAAAAGGCTGCCTCATCAAAATACAGGGGCCTTATGACCGTTGGCAGGCTTTCCACATTCGAATAGGTTTTCCCCGAAAAATCCCAAACCAGCGAAGAGGCTTCATCAGAACCCTCAAACCTGATGACCCCCATCGTAAACAAGCGACTGAAGACAGACCGGACAATGGCATCCTCACTAATTTCTCGTATCGGCAGGCCTAGCGCTTGGCAAGCGGAAGGATAATCTCTTTCCACCAAATCCAGCGCCTGTTTATTAACCCTAAGTTGAGAGTCTCTCAACACCGCGTATAAAGACTCCTCTGGACGAAACACGGGCCCGGTTTGACTTTCCAAGAGATTCCACAGGAGAGAAAAGGCTTCTTCCGAAGCGGCTTCCCTGATCGTATGCTCCCACCAATCGGAACTCCAAAGTTTTCCATAAATAGCCCTTAAATGGGTTATTTCGCTAAGAAGACCAGCTTCTTCTTCACCCGACATGGCTGTCCCATGGGGAACACCGATTTCTTTCATTTTCTCAAGATCAAAAACATCCGCTCTATCTAAACCGCCTCTATCCTGAAGAATACGTAAAGCAGATTCTTCATGACGGTTCACAAAATTAGACCCCAAAAAGCACTCGAGATCCTTAAGGCTTTCTGCTGGATCACGGGACAAATCGAGAAACTCTTGATAGCGACTGGCCATTTCCAATAATCTTTTTCGGCCACCCAATTTTTCATAAAACGACTTTGGGTTTTCAGTGGCATCAAAAACAAAGGATTTGTAAACATCGGGAGAAACTCTCGGGCGAGTAAAAAGGTCAAAATCGTTGTGCAAATAGGCGTAAACAAATTTGAGCATTGAATCGAATTTTTCACTCTCATTCTCACTCTCCATGAGAAGCGTATGTCTCAAAGCAGAGAGACGAGCGGTGAGAACAGTGTCTTCAATCTCTTCCAACTGCCTGTCAGTTAACGGCTTAAATACACTGGTGAACAGATCTGGTCTGTTTGCCCCATTGAACCAATCCAACAACGACGAAAGGGACAAGCCTTTCCCAATGTCTCTTACAACAGCTGTAATTTCAGTATACGTCGCCCCACTAATATTAGTATTCAATATTCGAAATACGGAACTTTGGTCATCCAGGGACATAGAATTAAACGCAGAAATACAGGCTTCGTTTGGTGAGATTTCAATAGCACGGGCCTCTAATAGGGCGAGAAGACGGATTTTATTTCGGTCCTCCCGAAAATAGCCCTGGGTTATTGTCTTTCTAACAGGATCAAGATCCATATTAAAAACGGCGGCTCCGATTGCCGCGGCAATCGCGTTTTCTTGCTCCTCAACATAGACTTTCATCGTCGGCAACACACGGTTGGCAACGATGGCCTGGATTCGAGTGCGACGAGCCGCAGGAACTTTCTGAGCCCGTTCAATGGCCTGAACATAGTAGGCGTGCCCTACGGTGGCGAGGGCGGACGCTGATAAGAGGGATAAAAGGCTTGACACGATCTGGGCTATTAAGTCCGGAGAGGCAAAAACTGAAACGGCCACCATGGGCAAACCCACAACCACAATACACCCGGCCATCCCGAACAGCGCCAACTCTAAAAAAACCAATGTTGGACTTCGCTTCATTTTTTTTGCTAGGTTCATCAAATCATGCCGCTGTCCGAATAGAAGAGAAAAAAGGACAGAAGCCACTGCAACAGCCATCACCACAGTCGTAAAGGACTCTCCCGCTAGATATAAAATCAGAGTGATCCCGGCGGGGATGGCGTGAAACATCGTTTCCCTGGCGTAGCGACCTAGGGACAATTCTTCTGCCCATGATTGGACAGAGGCCAGTTTTTGTGTGATTCTTTCACGTAAAGTGAGGCCCCGGTGTACCTTATAGAACTGACTTGTTCCAACGTTAAGAACGCCCACCACTTGATCCCGAGATTGTCGTGCCCGTGTTACCATTGTTTCCCAAGACAATCGAAACTCTGAAATTCGGCCACCCATCATATCCAACATGTTTGTTAGAAATTGTCGCAGTTCTGTGGTAGACTCTTCTCTGCTCTTATCTAACTTTTCAACCCCAGTTCTTGATTGCAAACCAAGAACTTCCACCAAATAAATCTTTTCCCCCGCGATCAGCTTGTCCAAGGGAACCGGGTCTTTAGCCAGCACGTCCATGTAGTCGGAGTGTTCGGGGATCTCTTTGATTTTGGGGGTGAGGACCACGTAGGAAATTTGTTTGCTTCTCAGCAGGGCGGTCAAGCCTTCGGTGTGGAACCCGCCGGCGATCAGGACGGCGGAGTCCGTTTTATCGGCGGTCATTTTTATGAGCAGGTTTTCCACCAAAGCGTGGTTCCTCATTTCTGCCTTGCGGCAGAAATCCTCAAAGGGAGTAAGAGACGGCATCACCGTGTCCGGTAAACCAAGCTCAGCGGGCAACAGCACCATTTTAGACTGCACCGCTTGATACTTTGTCCAGTCGGCCATGGTCATTTCGTGGTGGAATAGTTTCGTTAATAGGGCCAGCTGGCGGGAGAGATCCACCAAGCGACGCTCTTCGGGGGTGGTCACCAAGGCGTCTTGGGCGGTGCGTTCCAAGGTATCCAACTCGTGGATCAGGTGGTTTCGGTCAATCTGTTCGGCCAATAAAACGTAATTGATGTAGGAAGACACTTGGCCGTAGCGGTGGATGTCCACCCCGTTTTGCGTGCACACGTGCCGGAGGTTCCGATGGTAATCGCCGTAGCCCATTTGGCCGGAGCGGTAAGCCAAACTCTTATTGACCAGATCCTGCAAATCGTTGTGGGACAGTTTTTGAACCAGAGTTTCCACCAATCGAAGACGGTCGGCTTCCACGGCCTTGAAGTCCAAGGTCTCTTCCCATTCGAGAGCGTTCAAAAGCAGACGAACGTTGGGAACATCTGGAGATGTTTTGTTGAAAACCTTGCAGGTTCCATAGAGGTAACGAACGTAGGAACCCAAATTTTCCCGACGGGCACCGTAGGCTTGGAAGTGACGGTCGTAGTCCAAGAGGGGTTTTGAGTAGTGCTTTTTTTTCAGCCCATGGGCGGCGAGAGTCAGCCGGTCCAAAGCGACTTGGGATTGGGGGCGAAGGGAATAGGCCGCCCGCAACGCTTCCACGTTGCCCCGGTACAGTTCCCCTTTTTCAACACCAAAAAGGGTGGGCTCTTTGGGGAGGGTCAGGCCCGCGTGTTCCGATCCGGTGATCAAACCCTTTTTTAGGAAAAAATCCGCCACGTCTTTCACATTTTGGGCGGGGTAGGCCCGGTAAGTGTCCAAGGCAAAAGTTCCGGCCGCCCCTTCCAACCCCACCAGATTAATGCCTCGGCTTTCTTCCAGCACCCCCACCAAGGCGGAAACGTTTCGCTGGGCGTCTTCAATCCCGTGAGCGTCTTGAATATGAACCACGGTGAGGGCACCGGCTTTGGGCGATACATAGATGTCACCCACGTCCCCATAAGGCAGGACCGCTTTCATCCAGTCGTTCGGTGAAGGCTCGTCTATCGCCGTCCCGCGGGCGTTGGGAAGCGACGCGGGCACCGTTTTCCCCATGACGGCCGAAACCGCGGGCAATTCAGACGCGATCTGCCGAGCCGTTGGGGACACCCCGGCGGAAGCCACCAAAAGATTCGGGGCTTTCTCGCCCGAGCGAAACTTCACGGAATTTTCTCTGCGTTCTTTCCAAAAATCTTTCTCCCCGGCATACAACCCGGCGGTGTTTGTCCAAAGAAAAGCCAGCGCCACCAAACCGCCCACGGTTTTTTTAACCGAACGGATTTTTTCCATACGTTTTCCTCCAGAGAAATCTTGAACTTACCACCAGAGAATAGCAAACGGTTCTTAAGATTTTCTTAAGATCTTGTAAAAAACTTGTAACTTTTTTACCCCCCCCACCGAGAGATGACCCTAAAAACGGAAGTTGAATCTTTCTGAAAAACGAGACAAAGAACTGACAGTGTTTCGTTTTACTCTCAATACAACCAACAAAAAGAGTCACCCAATGGGTGAATTTAAAAAAGCCTTTCATGTTCGTCATCCCGGCGAAGGCCGGGATCCAGCTGTGTGCTCGATAAAACGATTGTCGAGAAAGGGAGGGATGAAACTTGACCGTTCGGTTTTGTTTTAAACCCGAATTTTGCAATAGGCGTGAGGACCGAGACGAAGGAGGCTGAGATAGTTTCGACGAAGAAAGTGAAGGCCATGGTGGTTCCATGGACGAACTTTCTGAGGAAGAAAATGTCCGGCCTCCTTCGTCGAATCCCGCGTCCTATTGCAAAATCCGGGTTAAAGATAAATCCCCCCTGCCCCCCCTTTGTCAAAGGGGGGAAAAGACCGGTTTCCAAAGCGTGTTTCCCCCCCTTTGAAAAAGGGGGGCTAGGGGGGATTTGCCGTAAGTTTCTTGGAAGTGGCCACCCCGGAAAAATCCGGGGCACACGAGGCATGAAAGATGCATTATATTGCACCGTTTGGCCACTTTCTTTCTAGTCTTTAAAACTACGTTTAAACGTCTATTTTAACCTAAAAACGGAAGTTGAACCCCGATCGAAATAAAGAAAAGCATTGATAGGATTTTATTTTATGATTTATTCGATGGCGAAAAAGATTCACCCAATGGGTGAATAAAAAAGAATCATAGAAGAAATAGAAAAGTCTTCCGGCAAATCCCCCCTGCCCCCCCTTTGTCAAAGGGGGGAAACTGTCGGGACACGTGATTTTCCCCCCTTTACGAAGAAAGGGGGGTACGGGGGGATTTGAGAGTTCAACTTAGGTTTTTAGGTTTAACCCAGATTTTGCATTAGGACGCGGGATTCGACAAAGGATGCCGGACATTTTCTTCCTCAAAAAGTTCGTCCATGGAACCACCATGGCCTTCACTTTTTCGTCGAAACTATCTCGGCCTCCTTCGTCTCGGTCCTCACGCCTAATGCAAAATTTGGGTTTAAACACTGGACCCCGGTTTTCGCCGAGGTGACGAGTCTTTTCTAGCTTAAGTTACTGGCATTGCCCGTACCCCCTAAAGGGGGGAAAAGTCGTTCTCCCAAAGATGTCCCCCCCCTTTGACAAAGGGGTGCACGGAAGCCCAAAAAAAACGCCCACCGGTTTCTTGAAGAGAAACCGGTGGGCGTTTTAGAAGACCGAGACGATGCGTTTTTAGGCTTTGGACACCATGTATTTGAGCAGGTCCACCACGCGGTTGGAATAGCCCCATTCGTTGTCGTACCAAGACACCAACTTGAAGAAACGTTTGTTCAGTTCGATGCCGGATCCTTCGTCGTAGATGGACGAGGCGGGGCAATGGATGAAGTCGGAACTGACCACTTGGTCCGAGGTGACTTCCAAAATACCTTTCAGATACGTTTCGCTGGCTTTCTTCATGGCGGCGGAAATTTCTTTGTAGCTGGTGTCTTTTGTTGTTTTCACCGTGAGATCCACCACGGAAACCGTGGGGGTGGGCACTCGCAACGCCATCCCCGTCAGTTTGCCTTTCACTTCGGGCAACACCAAAGACACGGCTTTCGCGGCCCCGGTGGTGGAGGGAATAATGTTTTGGGCGGCGGTTCGGCCCCCTTTCCAATCTTTCTTGGAGGGTCCGTCCACAGTCTTTTGGGTGGCCGTGTAAGAATGAATGGTGGTCATCAGCCCCTCTTCAATTCCAAACCCTTCTTTCAGAAGGACATGAACGATGGGGGCCAAGCAGTTCGTGGTGCAAGAAGCGTTCGAAACGATGTGGTGTTTGGACGCGTCGTATTTGCCTTCGTTGACGCCCATGACCACCGTGAGGTCTTCGTTTTTGGCCGGGGCGGTGATGAGAACTTTTTTGGCTCCAGCGGCCAGATGCCCTTTGGCTTTGTCCGCGTCGGTGAAGAGCCCGGTGGCTTCGATCACCATGTCCACGCCCATGTCTTTCCAAGGAAGGCCGGACGGATCTTTCGCACTGACCACGCGAATTTCTTTGCCGTTGACCACCAAAACATCGTCCTCCAATTTGTCCGCTGAGGATTTTTTGGAGGAAACGGTGCCCGTGAATCGGCCTTGGATGGAATCGTATTTAACCAAATAAGCCAAATTGTCCGCCGGAACAATATCGCCCACGGCCACCACATCGAAATCTTTTCCGAGCAGTCCCTGCTCCACCAACGCACGAAACACCAGCCGTCCGATACGTCCGAATCCATTGATCGCTATTTTTACAGCCATGTACTGCCTCCTTGGGATTTTAGAATATTAATTGTCAAAACATTTTAGATGATGGGGATGGGCAACGTCAAGCGTCCAAAAGCCCGGGACCGGGTTTCCCCGCCAAAAGATCGGCCACACGCTCCATCAGTTCAATGGTGTCGGCGGGTTTGGACAGGAAATCGTCCCCCCCCACATCGCGGGCTTGACGACGATCCGCGGCGAAGGTTTTCGCCGATAAGAAGAGGATTTTTATGGTGGCTGTGGACGGATCGCTCTTGAGGCGATGGCACACTTCGTACCCATGAATTTCCGGAAGCATCACGTCCAACAAAATCAAATCGGGTTTTTCCAACGCCACAGAGGCCAAAGCGGCTTGACCATCGGAAGCCGTGCGAACGGTGTGCCCTTTATTTTCAACAACAAAACGCAAAAACTCCTGATTCGTTTCATCGTCTTCTACAATTAATATTTTAGCCATGGTGGTTGTTATTATAAGTCTTGAAACGCCTCCCGTCAATTTGGAAATTTTGTGGGGATGTGTTATTCTATCACCTCTATGGAACTTCCTTCCGTTTATCAGCCCGCCGACACCGAGGCCAAATGGATTTCTTTGTGGGAAGAGAGGAACTTATTCTCCTCCCAGCCTGACGACGCTCGCCCGGCTTTTGCCATCGTCATCCCCCCCCCCAACGTGACCGGGTCTCTTCACATGGGGCACGCGTTAAACAACACGCTCCAAGACATTTTTATTCGCTGGCGACGCATGAAAGGAGACAACACCCTTTGGATCCCCGGCACGGACCATGGGGGGATTGCCACCCAAAACGTGGTTGAAAAAATCCTTAAAAAAGAGGGCAAATCCCGTCACGATTTAGGTCGAACGGCTTTCTTGGAACGGTTGTGGGCGTGGAGGCAAGAATCCGGGGACACCATCCTGCGTCAACTTCGGTTGCTGGGCTGTTCTTTGGATTGGAGCCGAACCCGTTTCACCATGGACGACGTGAGTTCCCGGGCTGTGCGAACCGCTTTTGTGGAATTTTATCGGCGGGAACTCATCTATTTAGGCGAACGGTTGGTCAATTGGTGCCCCCGTTGCGCCACAGCCCTTTCCGATATTGAGGTGGAACACGAGGATCGCCCGGGAAAACTTTGGCTGATCCGCTACCCCTTCGCTCGCCACCCCGACCGAAGCGTCACGGTGGCCACCACCCGCCCCGAAACTCTTTTAGGGGACACGGGCGTGGCTGTTCACCCGGACGATTCTCGCTACACGGGCTTGGCCGGCACCATGGTGACTCTTCCTTTAATGGATCGGTCCATCCCCATCGTGACGGACGACGTGGTGGATTCGGCTTTCGGCACAGGGGCGGTGAAGGTCACCCCGTCCCACGACGCCACGGATTTAGAGATCGGGCGTCGGCACAAGCTCCCCCATGAGATGGTGATTGGTTTCGATGGACGAATGACCGCCCGAGCCGGCCGTTACGCGGGGCTCACCGTCCAAGCCTGCCGAAACCAGGTGGTGGACGATCTCAAGGCCGGTGGGTTTTTGGTAAAAGAAGAAGATCACCGCCACGCCGTGTCCACCTGCTACCGATGCGGAACATCCATAGAACCCTTGGAATCCAGTCAATGGTTTTTAAAAACATCCGACATGGCCAAAGAAGCCGCTCGAGCCACGGAGGAAGGGCGAGTCAAAATCCACCCGGAAAGCTGGGCCAAACCTTACGGGGCGTGGTTGACCAACAACCGCGATTGGTGCATTTCTCGTCAAATTTGGTGGGGGCATCCCATCCCCGTTTGGTATTGTTTGGCGTGTGGGGATTACTCCGACGATAAGATCCGCAAAATCCGCGAAGACCCTGAATTTAAACTGGAATCCACCAAGTCTCTTTTAAGGGAATCGGCCAAGCGGGCCCTTGTTCAGGCCGAGCCCCCGGCCCAATGCCCGGATTGCGGTGGAACCGACTTACGCCAAGACCCCGACGTGTTGGACACGTGGTTTTCTTCAGGGTTGTGGCCTCTCACCACATTGGGGTGGCCCGAAGCCACAAACGACTTACGCTATTATTACCCAACGGCTGTTTTGGCCACGGGCCATGAAATTCTCTATTTATGGGTGGCCCGCATGGTGATGATGGGGCTGGCGTTTACGAACGACGTCCCTTTTCGGGACGTTTTTATTCACGGGATTGTGCGGGACAAACAAGGGCGGAAGATGTCGAAGTCCCTGAACAACGTCATTGACCCCTTGGATATTATGAAACAATACGGAACCGACGCCTTACGCTTCGCTTTAACCGCCGCCGCCGCCCCGGGCCGAGACATGCAACTGGCCGACGACCATTTCGTGGGGGCCCGTAACTTCGCCAACAAAATATGGAACGCCTCACGTTTTTGTCTCAGTCACTTGGACGGGTTTCGGCCCCAATCCCTTCCCTTGGATCAAAGAGAAACGTCCGACCGATGGATTTTGCAAAGGCTCGACGACACCGTTAAAACCGCCGACGATTTTCTGGCCCACTTTGATATGGCCCAAGCCGCCCGGGTTCTTTACGCTTTCTTCCGCGGGGATTTTTGTGATTGGTATATCGAACTGGCCAAACGACGTTTGTTGGGAACGAACGTTTCCCCCATCGCCCGCCAAGCGGTTCTTCAAACCTTGGCCGAAGTGCTGGACGGGGCCCTTCGGGCCCTTCACCCGGTCATGCCTTTTGTCACCGAAGAACTGGGGCAGGCCCTTGGACAAGCGTTGGGGCAAGCCCCAAAACAGAGTTTATTAACCGCCCCACCGCCCTTAAGAGACGAGACCTTTCCCCCGGGGATTGCCGACGATATAAAAACCATGGACCTTTTAATGGCCGTGGTCACGGCCACACGCACGCTCCGATCGGAAATAAACGTACCGCCCGGTCGCCCCATTCCGGTGATCGTGGAATTGGGGCGGGCCTCGGCTTTTACAAAAAGGGTATTGACCGAACGCGGGGACGACGTGACCCATTTGGCCAAAGCCGCCCCGTGGACCTTAACGGAAAACGCTCCCCGCCCCCGGCAATCGGCCACCGCCGTGGTGGCCGATGTTGAGATTTTTTTACCCTTGGAAGGATTAATTGATTTTGACAAGGAAAAAGAACGGTTGCTTAAGGAATTAACGTCTTTGGAAGCCGACATGAAACACTTGAACGAACGGCTGGTCAACCCGGATTTCATCGCACGGGCTCCCGCTGAAAAAGTTCAGGACATCCGCGATCGTCTGATCGAACGAACCACCCAAAAAGAACACCTCACCCAACACCTCAAATCGTTGGAGTAAAGACAAAAAACGTAACGACTCAGCCCTCCCGAGAGGGGCACGATCTTTTCCCCCCTTTACGAAGAAAGGGGGGTACGGGCAATGCCAGTAACTTAAGGCTCGTCTAATAGGCGAAGGCCGGAGTCCAGCCGTGTGCTCGACAAAACGATTGTCGAGAAAGGGAGGGATGAAACTTGATCGTTCGGTTTTGTTTTAAAGATAAATCCCCCCTAACCCCAATGCCAGTAACTTAAGGCAAAAAAGGCTCGTCATTCCGGCGAAGGCCGGAATCTAGGAATTGAAACTGGTTATTAAACAAAGATTTTACAGACTTCCAAGCAACTTCAATCAAATCGGGATAGGGGCGGGGCAAGTTGTTAGCCATGCCCCGACCCCTCCCACACCACCGGACATGCGGGTCCGCATCCGGCGGTTCAGAAAGTAGCCTTCATCAATCGGCTAGGCGGGGTACGCCA
>Ga0247840_10010135_pt1 | contig 11881 bp, 9 predicted proteins | sample LaCruzMarch2015__FD_192404 | JGI IMG/M metagenome (GOLD analysis project Ga0247840, IMG submission 192404) | Freshwater microbial communities from meromictic Lake La Cruz, Castile-La Mancha, Spain - LaCruzMarch2015_17m | ecosystem: Environmental > Aquatic > Freshwater > Lake | place: Spain...
CCAATCTGCTTCCAGAGAAAACGAAATTTCGAATTGCGATGGGTATAATGATTCATCTACAGTGGCTACGCAGAATCTCTTCGACTGCATTACCTATGCGGGCAGGCGAGCGGACGACAAAGACCCCTGCCCTCTCTAGAGCAGAGAACTTACTCTGCGCTGTGCCAGACCCTTTGGAGATAATGGCGCCAGCATGTCCCATGCGCCTTCCTGCCGGAGCAGTCGCCCCCGCTATGAAGGATGCAATTGGCTTCTTGCGGGCATTAGCCTCTATCCACTCGGCAGCCTCTTCCTCAGCGTTGCCTCCTATTTCCCCTATCATCACTATTGCCTCAGTTCCCTCGTCACGGATGAACATCTCGAGGCAATCTATAAAATTCGTCCCGTTAAGAGGATCCCCTCCTATGCCTATGCATGTCGACTGGCCTATACCTAGCTTTGTCAACTGACCAACGGCTTCATAGGTAAGAGTCCCTGAACGAGAGACGACACCCACATTGCCTTTTAGATGTATATGCCCTGGCATTATGCCTATCTTGCACTCATCGGGCGTTATAACACCCGGGCAATTCGGCCCGATCAGCCTTGTCCCTGAGCCTTTCAAATAGGCATTAACGCCGAGCATGTCCCTTACGGGAATACCCTCCGTTATGCATACGACAAGAGGCACACCGGCATCTGCTGCTTCAATTATCGCATCAGCAGCGTATGGGGCCGGAACATAAATCACGCTAGCATTAGCTCCGGTCTCTCGCACAGCTTGCTGCACTGTGTCAAAAACTGGTATGCCCTCAACCTTAGCGCCAGCCTTGCCGGGGCTCACGCCCGCAACCATATTGGTGCCGTATTCTCGACAGGCCATGGTATGGAACATACCTGCCTTGCCGGTCATACCTTGAGTTACAACGCGAGTTTCTTTATTGACTAAGACAGACATGTCGCAAGCCCCTCCCTATCTGCAACCGCTCGGACTATTTTCTGGGCAGCCTCATCCATCGCCTCTGCCGTAATAATATCGAGGCCTGACTTCGCGAGCATATCCCGACCGATAGCAACGTTCGTGCCCTGCATACGAACAACCACAGGCACACCGATTCTAAGCATAGTTGCCGCTTCAATTATCCCAGCGGCAATGACATCGCAGCGCATGATGCCGCCGAAAATATTTACCAATACTCCCCTGACGCTCTTATCCTGAAGTATGAGAGTAAAGGCTTGGGTAACCATCTCTGTTGTCGCACCACCGCCGACATCTAGAAAGTTCGCTGGCTCTCCACCTGCTTGCTTGATCATGTCCATCGTTGCCATTGCCAGACCAGCACCGTTGACCATGCAACCTATGTTGCCATCTAAAGCCACATAGCTGATACCGACTTCCCCTGCGCGTATCTCCCTGCTGTCAACCTCATCGTAGTCCAGATAGGCGTAAGCCTCTCGCTGCCTAAAAAGCGCATTATCATCTATGGACATCTTCGCATCGAGACAAATGAAGTCCCCTTGCGTTGTCTCTATCAGCGGGTTGATCTCTAAAAGCTCCCCGTCTAAATCGCAGAAGGCCTCATAGAGAGAGTGCAAAACTTTGCTGAGCTTGCTGGCTTGAGCCTTGGTATTGCAGCCGAGAAACGCGGCTATCTTCCTGCAGTGAAATTCTCGAAGCCCAGACTCAAATGCCACTTTCACATTTAGGATTTTATCAGGGTCCCTTAGCGCAAGCTCTTCGATCTCCATACCGCCCTGTGCGCTCACGATAAATGCAACACAAGCCTGTGCTCGATCGACTAGCAGGCTCAGGTAGAACTCCCTCGCTATTAGGGCACCGCTCTCTACCCAGACCTTGCTCACTAACTTCCCATCAGCTCCAGTTTGTGGGGTGACAAGACGCATACCGAGTATTTCTTCAGCCACTCTATGCGCCTCATCTGAGGACTTAACGAGCTTCACACCCCCCGCCTTACCTCGGCCACCGGCATGAACCTGGGCTTTTATGACAGCGACTTCAGAAGCTAAATTTACGTATGCCTTCTGCGCCTCTCTAGGTGTGTGCGCTAAATACCCCGAGAGGACAGGCACACCGTACTTACGGATCAGGCTCTTTGCCTGATACTCATGCAGGTTCATTGTGGGATGCTCCTTGTTGCTGACAAATCAGGGAATACAGCTTATCAGTTCCCTGACTTTACCTGCGCTTACGTCTAGAGCTTGCTTCTCGGTAGGGCTGAGATCTATGTCTATCACTCGCTCTACGCCGTTCTTACCGATCACCACGGGGACACCCATGTAAATGCCAGTATGGCCGTATTCCCCATTTAAGAAAGCTGCGCAAGGCAAAACCTTCTTTTGGTCGAGCAAGTAGCTCTCTGTCATTTCCAAAGCAGCTGCGGCAGGGGAACAAAATGCAGACCCAGTTTTAAGCAAAGCGACGACTTCACCGCCTGCACATCTGACACGCTTTTCTATAGCATCCAACTTCTCGGCACTGACTAATTTAGAAATCGGTATCCCCTGAGCAGTCGTGTAAGAGCGCACAGGCACCATGTCATCGCCGTGACCACCTAGAACAAAGGCGTTGATGCTCACTGGAGAAAGTCCCGTCTCCTCTGCGAGGAAAGCCCGATAACGAACGGAGTCCAAGACGCCAGCCATGCCAACCACTTTATTATGAGGGAAGCCGGTCTCTCTTTGGCATAGAGTCACCATGGCGTCTAATGGATTAGAAACTACGACAACGAAACTATCCGGAGCATTGTCCCTGATACCGTGTGCGACTTGAGTCATGATCTGAGAGTTCTTACCTATAAGGTCGTCCCTGCTCATCCCAGGCTTCCTAGCTAGCCCAGCCGTAATGATACACACATCAGCTCCAGCCAAATCTTTATAGTCATTCGTGCCACGAACAGAGACCGAAGAACCCAGGATCGGTACCGCATGGCTTATATCTAAGGCTTTGCCCTGAGGCAGCCCCTCAACCACATCGAATAAAATAATATCTCCGAGCTGCTTCGCCGCTGCGAGTAGAGCCAAGGTCCCGCCTATATTACCAGCTCCGACCAATGCGATTTTTTTGCGTTGAGGTATTGCCATAGTTCTAGTTCTCCAAAAAAACACTCACCTCTAAATTTAAATCAGGGTCAGTGTTGTTATTTCTAAAATTGCCCGCTTGGCCTCAAGGCCAAGCCAAAAACAACTGCGCGTATTTAACAGAAAGCGATGCCGATCCGGCATCGTCTACCATAAACCAACGCTCGAGTTTCCTCATTACCCACAGACCTGGTAATTCTGATTCGCGATGGGTATATACTGCTCGCACATCAAAATCTCGGAATATGTGCATCTCCAGCGAGCAGTATATCGCGAGGCCGGATGGCCTCGCCAATAACAACATACGCATCGCAGATAATGCGCGGCCGACAAAGGTCGCGTCCAATTTCAATAAAGGTTCGATACTTGCTCAGGATCCGCAAAACCGTAATTCTCATTCGCGATGGGTATATAGCCTTTCCCGATGGACGAGTCGTGCAGAGCGCGGCACATTAAAGTCGGGAATCCCCTATTTGTAAACACCACATTTTCAAGACCGCCCAGAACTCAAAACACAAGCTAAAAATGACTACATCACAAGACACCTATACCCCAGGAGTTGCAGTCGTATTAGTTGCACCTCAGATACCTCCGAATACAGGAAGCATTGCGCGCACCTGCGCGGCGCTGAATTTACAACTGCATCTAATCAAGCCACTCGGATTTGAAATCTCCGACAAACACGTTAGGCGCGCTGGCCTCGATTACTGGCCTTGGGTAAAACTCAGCGTCCACGATTCCTGGGAAAAGTTTTTGCAGGAGAGCGGCTGCCTCCCTCATCAGCTATATTTCTTCACGACTAAAACATCTAAGTCTTATATAGACGCAACCTACAAAGACGGAGACTTCCTTGTGTTCGGCTCTGAGACCACAGGCCTCTCAAGTTACTTTCATTCCAACTATCACGACCAAAGGCTGACCATCCCGATTGACAATCCACACGTGCGCAGCTTAAATCTAGCCAGCTCGGTGTCGGTAGCTGTTTATGAAGCCAGGAGGCAACTCAGCGCAAACAAGATTACCTCATAACCCCACTGCTGCAGAACGTCATAAAGCAAGGGGCAACATCGAATCCCTTATTTCAAATAACAAAATAAAACAAAGAGTCATATGAGTTTTCCGAAACCTTTTTACCGCTGGCGTCCACACCCTTGGCATGGCTTAAGTGCAGGCCCTGATGCACCTGATTTCGTCTCAGCATTTATAGAGATCACACCCTTCGACACGATTAAATATGAGATAGACAAAGAGACTGGATATATGCGCGTCGACAGACCGCAGAGGACGTCATCTCTTCCGCCAGCCCTTTATGGATTCATACCCAGAACCTTTTGTGGAGATGGAGTTCATAGGCTTGCGCCAGGATCTAAGAAGGCAGACGAAGATCCTCTCGACATCTGCGTAATCAGCGAGCGCCCGATCAATCGCAACGAGTGCATACTCAAGGCCAAAGTAGTCGGTGTAATCAAAATGCTAGATGGTGATGAGGCCGACGACAAAATAATTGCTGTGCTCTATAACGACAACATCTGGAGCCAAGTTGATGAAGTATCGCAGTTACCCGATGTGACCGTGATGCGGCTCGAGCATTATTTTGCAACTTACAAAAACATTCCTGGGGAAAAGCCTCACGTCTCTATAAATGGAATTGAGGGAGCGGCCCAAGCCAAACTTGTAATCCGCGCAGCTATGCGTGACTACGAGGATCACTATGGTGGGTGATGTGGTCTAGTTCCTGATGGCGCGCATCAGGCGATTTCCAATGTTGTCTTAACCATGTCATTTACGGTTTGCACGACTTGGGAACTCGCCTGATAGCCTCTTTGGAATCTCAGCAAGTTCACAAACTCCGTAGCGAGATCCACGTTGGACGCTTCTAGTTTACGGCCGTCCACTTCACCTCTGCCGTTTTCATCAGGTCGCCCTAAACTGATTGCCCCTGTATCTTCCGTCTCCTGAAAGAGATTATTACCTTCTCGGCGCAAACCATCTTCATTCGGAAAAGCAGCAAGGGCGATCGTGGCGATAGTTTGCGATCCTCCACTATCTAAATTCGCGATTACCTCACCGTTGTTGTTAATCTCAACACTAGTGATTGTTCCCGGTATCACACCATCTGTAACCGCACTAGTTACGGCTGAAGCCTGAGCCATCTGCGTCATACCGCTTAAGTCTATGGTCACATTGCCTGCCGCAGAACCATTAGACCAAGTGGTAGGGAATGCTATTTGAGCCTGGGCATTAGGGTCCTGGGTCCCGTCTGGGAGAAAGGAAAGAGTTGATGTCCCTATAGATTGAGGAGTCCCATCAGTCCCACCGACATCTGCCTGGTTGATGTAAGCGTCAACAGTCCAAGTCCCTGCGCCCGTGTTTGAGAAATGCAAAGCGACATCGTGTTCAAAACCAAGAGAGTCTACGATGCTTACAGTAGATGAGTAATTTGAAGATGCCACGATTTGATTAAACGTAGTAAGCGGATTAGCCAGGGCTGGCCCGGGGATCGAGCTCGCATCTAAGTTACCGCCTAAGGTCATAGCTGAAGTGGGCACAGGTGTCACAACGACATTGTCTAGGTCGATCACCACAGGAGTGTCTGGACTGGCGGCTGTATACCCGAGCACCGAATAACCACTCTGACTCGATAGATACCCATCGGAGTTAGTAGTGAAGTTTCCAGCTCGTGTATAAAAATTCTCAGTGCCATTAGTAACGACAAAGAAGCCTTCACCATTTATTGCAGCGTCGAGTCCCCTACCGGTAGAGTCCAAGGAACCCTGCATGTGAAGACTAGAGACGTCCCCTGCACGCACTCCACTTCCGGTCTCCGCTGGAGAACTAAACATGGACCCCTCGCTGTTTGAGACCATAGTCTCGAACTCGCTGCGTTGAGTTTTAAATCCAGGGGTATTTGAATTTGAGATGTTATCTGCAATAGCCGATATGGCTGTCCCGTGACTGTTGAGGGAACTCTCACCAATGGCGAAACCACTAAAAAGTCTCATATGGACACCTGTTATAAAAACGCCAAATCATGAAGAGGCACTAAGGAATCTCGGCAATTACTGCCGATGCGATACCGAATCTTCTCACCTAGCCAGTATAGTTAAATCCATATCCGCAAAAATAAACGAGCTCTACCTGAGACTTAGAAAGATCCTTAATTTACTAGATCGAAATAGAGAGCACCCGAGAAGTAGTGAATGCAAGTGCGGTGCCAACGACCATGAGTTACAGACGTCACGGCTCATTAAATGTGTGGCTTTGCCCCAGGCCCCAGGGCTTTTTAAGGCATGGGGCCAATCTATCAAAATGGATGCAAAGCCTGGGGTTCTAGCGACGTCATCCAAGACAAGCCGCTCCCGCCCACCTGCTTAATGACGGAAAGAACACTCCACCTTCAGACAGTCTCTTATTTGTCCAATCTTTGGGGTCCCCCTCAGGCGTCCGCTCTACGGAAGCTAAAGAGTTAAGAAAAAATTATATGTCTGCTCTTGCCAAAACAAATGCCAGTGAACAGATTTCTTCTGCCTTCATGTTACCTGTCCACGCATCGGGATTTGGTGCTGGACATACCGAGCGAAAATGCTGGAGACGACAGGGGCGCACCTGCGTTGGGCTAAGAGCTGGGTTTTCGATCGGTAAATAATAGCGACCGAACCAGCCAATAAGGAGGAATGACAATGACACTTTCACAATACAGCAAGAGGCGATTGGCCGATGACTTTAATGAAAGCTTCAATGCAATGCTTTCTGAGTTGTTTGAAACTACGATGGGTCTACCTGCCGCTGTCCGCAGTGAGGCGGCATGGTCCCCGCCAGTAGACATCTATGAGGCGGGTGAGGGCTATGTCATAGCGGTGGATCTGCCTGGTGTAATGGCCAACGACGTGGAGATTTACGTCGAGAACGGCGTGCTGATCCTCAAGGGCAAAAGAGACCTCGAGGATCACGAAAAAAGGCTGCGGGTAGAGAGGGCGAGGGGATCATTTCTAAGGCGATTCTCTCTTCCGGAAGCAGTGAATGTGGATGGAATAAAAGCTGAGAGTAAGGACGGTGTATTTTCGATATCGCTTCCTAAGCAGGCGGTAGTGAAGCCGAAGAAAATCTCCGTCCAAGTCGCGGCGTAGCTTTGCCCATACTGATCAGCCAATACGATCGGCCGTTCCCCGCTGCAAAGTCCTGCAGGCATTTGCGCGGTGAGGAGCGGCCGTTCGGTGCCGCTACTGGTGAACGAGCGTGGTGGTACCTTTTGTGTCCTGAGATCGGCCCAAGATCAACGCGAGGCCCGTTTAAGATGGCGCATGCTATTTTGGCGCCTCATGTGGCAAACAGACTACGAATGTGGCACCGGCGCCAACTTCACTGCTGACTTCTATTCGTCCTCCGTGAGCGTCCATTATATTTTTCACAACGTAGAGACCTAGCCCTGTGCCTTCAACTTCGCTGTGCCTCTCAAGTCGAGAGTACCTCTCAAATAGGACTTGGCGCCGCGCTGAGTCTACACCTGTTCCTGTATCTTCAACTGATATGCGAACTTCACGGGGATTGCTTTCTGCAAAAACGCTTACGCGCCCACCTTTGCTTGTGAACTTAACAGCATTGCTTACAAGATTTGCGATGACGCGCATAAGAGCGATCTTGTCCGCATAAACTTCGAGGTCTTTAGGGCAATCCGTGCACATTAGAGCAACACCCTGAGCTTTAGATACAGGCTCGAAGTCCAACATAACATCTTCTAAAATATCGGCGAGCACGTATTTGTGGGGCCTTAATATCAAGACTCCGTCTTGAATTCGGTTAGCGCTTAGCAACTCATCGATGAGCGTAATACACTTGCGAGCACAAGAAGCGATTCGAGTCGTCAATTCTCTACCATGATCACCAATCTCAGGAATGTAGTCTAGCAACTGGCTACCAGTAAGTATGGCTCCAAGCGGGCCTTTGAGATCGTGAGTAGTAGTAGAGAGTATATCTCTCTGGCGCCTCTCTCTTTCCTTCCGACTTGTGACATCCCTTACCCATAGGACTTTACTTCTTGAGCCACTGCGAATATTCGCTCCGGAATAAAGACCGTGGGATGGAGCTCCAGCTAAAGTAATCTCAAAATACCGTGTCTCTTTTTCTTCGTTCATCTCGAGAGTAACGCTCAATTCTGAACTCCAAAGGATGGACAGGTCGTTTGCTGCAATTCTTTGAATAAGCCCCTGTGCAAGTTGGGAGTCATATCGAGAGATAAGATCCACGACATTGCTACCGACTACGTTTGTTTTTTCCCCAGATGAAACCTGTGTGACAAAAGCATCGAATGTGTGGTTGGAGAAAATTACTTCCGCGTTCTCGTTAACAATAGCCAACCCGTCAGAGGCAGTATGCGCGGCAACCCAGAAAGCATTGCGTTCTTCTTGTAGCCTAAGCTGAGTTTCTAGCTGGAGCTTGCGCTGAGCGAGACGCTTTAGCACAACATCTAAATGCTGTGGAAAACTAGGTGTGAAGTTCTTGACGATGTAATCCCAAGCACCTGCGTTCACCGCAGCCACAACATCGTCTAGGCGACTTGAGCTTGTAAGGACTAGAATGGCAAGCTCCGGATGCTCTCTTGACACCTGGGCTATCACTTCCATGCCCGAGATGTCCGGTAAGTTCAGATCACAAATAAGCAAATCCAGACCCGACTGTTCTATCGCAGCGAGAGCTTCGGCTCCCGTCCCCACTGATTTTAAATCGACGATCATCGGGCGAATCGCTCGGCTGAGCAAACGCACATGCGCAGCCTCATCCTCTACGAGGAGGACACTGCGAAAAGGCGGGGTTGAGAATAAACGAGATGTCATATACTTACGATGCAGTGAATAAAGAGATCGGTGCCGGAGAACAATTTAGGGTAACCGTTGAGGTCCTCGGTAAGTTGGGCCTCATTGGCGTAGATCACAAGTAGCTCTATACCCATCGCAATTCGGAATTTCGTTTTCTCTGGGAGCAGATTGGGGTCATATTTGGAAGTTGCGATTGAGCCAACCCACAGCAATACTGAAGTATTGCGAGGATTGGCGATTGAGTAACTTTCAAATATGACCCTAAGATGTTTTCAGAAAGACGAAATTTTGAATTGTGATGGGTATACATTCAACGGAGAAATTTATGGTTAAACCAGATCATTGGATCCGGCGTTGGGCTGAAGCCGGTGGAGTTAGCCCCTACGATCCCGCTCATATTAACCCTGCGAGTTATGACATCAGACTTGGCAACCATTGGATCTGCCCGACTAGGGAGCCCGAGGAGTTTAGCGCTCAGGAGATCACACTCTTTCCTGGAGAAGTAATTCTCGGTACCTCATTAGAGATCGTTCGCCTACCAAGAGACGTCGTCGGAGATCTTAAACTGAAAAGCTCCCTGGGTAGGTTATGGCTCAACCACAGCTTGAGCGGATGGATTGACTGCAATTTCCAGGGACAAGTCACCCTAGAGCTGCAAAACCTCGGCCCACATGCAAGAAAACTTTCAGCAGGTATGCGAGTCGCGCAGATTGTATTCCACCAAATGGAAGCTCCACCAGACATAGCATATGGTGAAGGAGATACTGGGCATTACCAGGGACAAATGGGCACAACTCGCGCATGGTCGGATAAGTTCTTCCCTTCAACCGCAGGGAGCATAGATTTATCAACTTCAAAGGATCCAGAATCATGAAGTCATCCAGGAGCAATAACCGTTCAGGTCCTCAGTCCGTTGGGGCATCATTGGAATAGATCGCAAGAAAGGTCGTAATAGGAGGATTACAGCGTAACGCATTCTATTCTTCGTCTTCGACAGGTTTTCTTGCAGATCGGCTTAGCTCCACTTTTATTGGCGGCCCTGCCAAATCCAGATGTATGTCCCTCTGTGGAAACGCCATAACTATTTCCGCATCTGCAAACGCCCTATTGATCATATGGCGTAGATCGCTCTCAACGCGCAGAGCCTCGGCAAAACTTTTAAGAGAGAGCCAGAAACGAACTTCAAAGATTAAGGCACTATCGCCAAAGTCCGCAAATATAATTTCGGGCTTGGGATCTTTTATAACAAACCCATGTTGCCCAACACTGCGCATTAGTAGATCGCTAACCTTGCGAGTATCAGAACCATAGGCGACACCGACCCTGAACTTGCGCCTCGTGCTGTGATCCGATCTAGTCCAATTGATAACGGTGCTTTCTACTAGTGCGCTATTGGGAACAAAGACCTGTGAGTTATCAGGGGTGAGCAAGAGAGTGCTTCGGGATCCTATCTGCTGCACCCTACCGTATATGCTGTTGTACTCTATCGTATCTCCCACGCGCAGAGGCTGCTCGGCAAAGAGGATCATCCCGCTGAGGAAATTGTTAACTATATTCTGGCTACCAAAACCTAAGCCTATAGCGACGGCACCGCCTACGAAGGTAAAAGCTGTTAGTGGTATGTGGACTATATTGAGGGCAACGACAACGACAATTACTATCATTAGGTAGTAAGTAATAGACTCAAACGCTGCAGCCGGACCGCTAGCCACATCGAATTTCTTAACAAGAAAATTTCCGAACCTAGCCGCTATATTTCCAGACAGCCAAAAACCAACCAAAAGCAAAACAAGCACCACTGAGACTTTGCCAACAGTAAGCGGGGTCTCGTCTATGTTCCATACCTCGTAATTCCAGACCTTATGCAGACCCTCCCAAGATGCCTGCAAAATAGACAGAACAGGAAGGCTTCCACCTTGAATCTTTGCTTTGGTTTCAGCTCGGACTATGTCTATTAAAGCCAATGCATATCGGATCTCAGATATGTGATCTTGGCTATCATTAACAGCTCCATCTGAAAGCTCTCTTATTTTTGTTTTGAATTTTTCTGGAGTTGTAATTAAAGCGGATCCTGCTCTAAGAATACTGCCTATGCGTTGGTAGTATTCGTCTAATTCTGCTGACAAACTCTCGCTCAAAACTCCAAACTCATCCAGACGATCTCGTGTTCGCAATGAAGAAGGATCTTCATTCCAGATGCTAAAACGGTAATCCCATATTGTGTTGAGTTTATCTAAGAGCTGAACCTCAGCTCTTAACGCATCCAGTTGGTAGCGCAGAATCAGAGTAGGTAGGAATTCGGAGAACCCGGAAGAAGCCTCATTAGTTGCCTCAAATTTCCTCTCCCATGTGCTAAAATTCGTTTCGGTCTTTTTTATGTTCTCGCGAACCCCATCGAGTCTATCTGAGATGTCTTTCTTTATTACATCCAAGTCCTCCTGCTTAAACTTAACCAATCCCGTTAGCCTTGCAATCTCATCAAGAACAACCTTCTTGGTTTCATCACCGGCAATGTAAATCTGCTCCGTGACTTGCAGTTGTTGCTTGCGAACTTGCAAGGTCAGCCTAGCAATTTGTTCGTCAAGCTGAACAAGCTCAAGTTCCGCTAGAGACTCTGCGCTCTGATCGGCCTTTGCCTGCAGCCTATCTTTGATGAGACGTCTCTGCTTCTCCTTATCCTCGAGCTCACTAGTCTGAATCTGAATAAGTCTCTCCATGGACTCTTTAAGCAGAAAGCCCGAGCCCTCCCGAGCTCCCTGTTTTAGTAATCCCTGCTCAAGTTTTGCCAATCGCAGAAAGGAAAGCTCCTCATATGTAGAGGTAATTTCCTTGACGATTTTTCCTCCCTCTTCTTGAGCACGTGAGCGCAGATGTTGTGCTTGTATTAAGCGCTTATTGGAATCTTCTAACTGGAGACAAAGTGAAACTATCTCCTCGAGCTTGACTTGCTTTTGCGTCAATAACGCTCGGGCGTCCCCTTGCTCAATCAG
>Ga0247840_10010140_pt1 | contig 11875 bp, 7 predicted proteins | sample LaCruzMarch2015__FD_192404 | JGI IMG/M metagenome (GOLD analysis project Ga0247840, IMG submission 192404) | Freshwater microbial communities from meromictic Lake La Cruz, Castile-La Mancha, Spain - LaCruzMarch2015_17m | ecosystem: Environmental > Aquatic > Freshwater > Lake | place: Spain...
AGCCGGCCCACCTGCTGGGGATCGAGATTGGTCGCGAATTTTTCCGATACTTCGTAAAGCAGGCTTATTTCTTTATATTTTTCCAACGCGTCGCGCAGAATCGCCTTCTTGTCGCGCTCTATGCGAACCAGATGCGCGAGAACGCTGGCCAAGCCTTGAGCTGCCTCGCAGCCACGGACCTCCCCCAGAATCTCACCATCGAGCGAAACCGGATGCGCCGCAGCGCTCAAGGCTTCCACCTCGCCGTCATGCAGCAGCACGCGGCCCTGCGGCGAAAGCACGCAGCACCTGCGACCGAGCAGATGATGCACCTCTTTCGCTAGGCACCCTATGTCTTTTTTGGCTAAGACCCGTTCAAGCGTCATCATCCGCGCCCTCCCGCGCCTGGCGTTCCAACGGCAAGCTGAATGAAATAATCGTACCGCCCGCTGGATTGTCATGAACCCATATCCTGCCCTCGTGGCAACTGACAATGGCCTGGCAGATAGGCAAGCCAAGGCCGGCGCCGTGAGGCTTGTCGGTCATGATGTCGCCCAGTTGTCGAAACTTCTGAAAAACAACCAGCTTGGCCTCGGCCGGAATTCCCACGCCCGAATCGACCACATCCACGCGCAGCACGCCCGCTTCAACCACCGCGCGGCAGACCACGCTCCCCTGTTCCGTGAATTTAAGGGCATTGGCCAAGAGCTTGAGCAGCACCTGGAGAATCCGCTCGCGGTCCGCCACCACAACCGGCAGCGTCGTGGGGATTTCGGAGCGGAGTTCGACGCCTTTTTCCGCATAGCCGGGCTGCATCCGGACAAAGGCCTGGCCAATGACCGCCGACATGTCCATTGGGGCGAAATTCCAAACGATTCTCCCTGTTTCCAGCTTGGACAAATCCAGAAGATCCTCGATCATTTCCCGCAGCCGTTCGCTCTCCATGGAGACGATATCCAGCGTTCTCCCAGTCTGTTCAGCGACCTTGCGGACCTTGCCCTCAGCCTCGAAAAGATAGGGCCACAAGGTCTTGTGAAACCGTTGCTGGGCCACCCGCGTGAATCCGATGATAGAGGTCAGCGGGGTGCGTAATTCGTGCGAGACATTGGCCAGAAACGACGACTTCATCCTATCGAGTTCGAGCAACCGTGTGTTCGCGTCCTTGAGTTCGCGCGTCCGCGCCGCCACCTTGCTTTCCAGCGAAAAATTAGACTCGATAAATTCCCGGTTGAGGTCGGCGAAGAGGGCCACGGCTTCTTCCTTTTCGCGTCGCATATGGTTGAGCCGATCGGTCAACGCCAGGGACAAAAGCAGTATCTCCACTGCCGAACCAGCCTGCGGCGCGAAAAGAGTCCACGCGTTTGACTCGAAGAGCCCATACAAACGGGTAAAAAACGTCAAAGCCATTCCGACAAGCAGAATACTCATCGCCGCAAAAAAGTATCTTGCCGGTTTGTATCCCTCGCGCAGGCTCAATATCGTAGCCAAAAAAACGAATATCACCGAGACGAACGCCAGATGCCCATTGATCCGGATGGCTGCGGCGTAGGGAAGGGCCACGGCGACGACCATGCTCAAGGCCAAAACCGGCTGGAGGAAGAATAACACCTTGTCCAGACGGGGGAAATTGGTTCTGGTATTCAGAAACGCCCTGCACAGCGCGACCACGGCCATGGCCGCGCAACACAGCAGCACGGGCAAGGCCTTGTCAGCCCACTGGGGATACGCAGGCCAAAGATACTCGAAAGCTGTGCCCCGCAACGCCGCCTCGAAAAGCCCGAAGCTAAGAAAATGCAGGCCGCAATATAGATAGTTCGCGTCGCGCAAGGCCATGTAAATGAACAGAGAATACACAGTGAGGACTAAAATCATCCCGTAATAAACACCTGAAAGCATCTGCATGTTGTGGTCGTGGGCCATGAATACCTGATGCTTCCACAGTTTGACCGGCACGATAAGCGACGAGGTCGTTTCGACGCGCAGATAGCAGACCTGCTTCTTGTTCTTTTCCAAGGGCAAGAAGAAAATGAAGTTCTTGTTTCGCACCTCGCGCGCGTCGAAAGGCAACTTTGCCCCGGCTTGCTTCATGATGTATCCCAACTGCGGGTCGGGCCAGAAAAGTTGGACGTCTTGCAGCAGGGGATAGCTTACTTCCAGAAGCCATTGGGTCTCGGCCTTGGACAAATCCTCGATGGTGAATTGCAGCCAATAGGCAGAACTCGTGAACCCAGCATTCAAAATATTGTTATGAAGCGGAACGAAGCTGCGGGCTTTGGCCTCGGAGCGGACGTCAAACAAAGAAAGGGTTCGCGTCGGGTCTTCGAGCACCAGGACAGGTGGCCCCAAGGTCTTGCAGCTGTCCGCTTCTTCGAGGATAAAAGACGTCGAGACAGGCGCAGCAGCTTGGGCCAGCGGCAGCACGGCGCAAAACCATGCCAGCAGCGCCGTGGCGAGGCCCAAGAGCATGCGGTACGCGGCGTCGGGTGCATAAGTCTGTTTCATGACCTTGCTCAGGCGTCGAAATCGATGACCATGATCGTAAAGTCATCTGGAAAAGGATCTCGGCCGTATAATTCGTTGGCCTGCAAAAAAAGCCTGTCCATGTCCGAGAGCACCTCGTCGCAAGGAAGTGCCATGAACGCCAGGAAATCGTCGAAAGGCCAGACTTCGCCGTTGGGTTTCTCGATCTCGTAGACGCCGTCCGAAAAAATATACAACGACGCAGCCCCTTCGATCGTATGCGATTCAACGCGACAGGGCAAATCTACCTCGCTGCCGATGAACAGGTTCGTAGTTTGCAACGCGGTCATGCTTCCTTTTCGGTGCGGCTGATGCGAAAACAACAAGGCCGGGGGGTGACCAGCGCTGGCGTATTCCAGAACCCGCGAGCGGCGGTTGTAGACGCCGTACCAAAGGGTGAAAAACATTTCATTCTGCCGCGTCATGGGAAAGTGCGCGTTCAAGGCGCATAACACCTGGTCCGGACGACGCAAATCTACATCGGGCAGGGTGTGCGTCCGGAGCAGATTGAGCGCCGAGACAGACAGCAACGCCGCGCCCACGCCGTGGCCGCTGACATCGAGCAGGTACATGGCGAAATGCTCGTCGTCGAGCCACTGGTACCCCAAAGCGTCGCCGCCAAGAGAAGCCGACGGGACGAAACGCCAGTCCACGCGCAGCGGCCCGGATCTGATCGGTTGCGGCAACAGGCTTTTGACGTAGGTGGCGGCGTCGTGCAATTCGATTTCGAGACGGTCGAGCGCTCGCCGCAGGTCGCGGGTCCGTCGCGTGACTTTGTCTTCCAATTCTTTATAAAGACGTGCTGTCTCAATGGCCGCCGCGGCCTGCGAAGCAATGGCCGACAGCGTCATGAGGTCACCGGCCCGGTAGGAAAGGTCTCTGTCGCTGCTGCACTTGATGACGCCGATGACTACGTTTTTCACTTTGAGCGGCGCGCACATCAGCGCGCTGGCGCTGGCCGCGCCAAGCCCCTCGCGCTGGTCGTCGGTCAGGTGGTTGATGATCTCGGCCTTGCCCGAGGCGAGCACGCTGCCGACAACACCGATCAGTTCGGCCTCTGGCGTTCGTGGCTTCGAAGCGTTGTCCCAGGAAGCGAGCACCTCGAGGGCTCCGCTTTTTTCGTCGATGGCGAGCACGTCGATCCGGTCTAGGGCTATGATCTTCCTTGTCTCTTCCAGGGCCAGGGCAGCAGCTTCGCGCGGGTCGAGGCAGGCAGCCAACCGTTCCGATATCTCGTAGAGGAGATTTATCTCCTTGTATCGTTCCAGGGCCTCGCGCAGGATGGCTTTTTTGTCGCGTTCGAGCAGTAGCAGATAGTCCAGCAACGACGCCGTCAAGCGCGCGGCCGGACCGCCCTGCACCGTGCCCAGGCGTTTGCCGTTGAGCAGCAGTGCATACTCCTGGCCCACAACGCTGTCTTCGCCGAAGAGCAAGGCGCCGGTATCGTCGCACACCGCAAACGACGCAGCGGCGACAGTGGCTATCTCGCTCAGCAGAGCCGCGATTTCTCGCCTGGCCAGGAATCGCTTCAAGGTTTTGGGCATGGCCTTCGGCAGCCTCGCTGGAAAATTATAATTATGCTGAGGAACACTCTTTAGTAGGCTATTTTTCTTCAAAATTCCATACCAAAATCGCCCACTCCCTAAATATCAAGCACTTAAAGTTGTAAGCATCCACTTTCATTGATTTTTTAACTAACCTCCCCCTTTACTCGTCTACCTTCCACAAGCTAAATTATATCAATCATTTCAAAGTATTGACGGTATCTGAGAAGTGATTGAGCTCTGCATCTCGCTTATTGCCCTTGGCTTGCGTTGCGGGTATCAGTTACGATGAAAAAACAAGACGCGCGGCCGCGGAAGCAACACAAGGCCTCGCGTTCGCCAGCCAGGGAGGCGCCGATATGTCAGATCCGCTTTTGCCGCGTCATATCTACAGCTTTTTGAGCAGCAAGGCCTTGGGCCAGCCCGAAGTCCTGAAAAAAGTCTCGGTGGCCATCTACAAGCACATCAACGGGCTCAACGCCGGCAATCTCCTGCTCATCGGCAACAGCGGCACCGGCAAGACCACGATCATGAACGCCATCCAGCAGTTCTTCTATAACTACGATTTCCTGAAAAAACACCGCGTCATGACTATCATGAACGCCAACTTGCTCGGCGGTACTGAGCCCGGCGATGTCGACGTCACCCGGCTCATCAAAAACCTCGAACACGCGGTCAACAACACCTTCGGCTCTTTCATTACCGACGACAAGCTCAAGGAATACATGGAATACGCCACGGTCTGCATCGACGAGGTGGATAAAATCTCAGCTTCCATTTCAGGCAAGGTCAACGTCTCGGGCATCAGCATACAGCAGGCCATGCTCACCCTGCTCGAAGGCGAACGCATCCTCTTCGAAACCACGCGCAGTGACCACGGCCAGACGCGCAAAACCAAGATTCCGGTCGATACCTCGCGCATGCTCTTTATCTGCGGCGGCGCCTTTGAAGGCCTCTACGACCAAATATGCGACCGCATCCAAAAAGGGCTCGACGACCGCCGCATGCAGACCATGACCTCGACCGCACCAGATGGCACGGTCCGGACCTACGAACGTCTCGTACTGCGCGATCAAATACGGATATCCGATCTCTTCAACTACGGCATGGTCCCGCAGTTCATCTCGCGCTTCCACTCCATCGCCGTACTCGAAGATCTGGGCGCCAACGAACTCAAACAAATCCTACTCACTGCCGACGACTCGCCGCTCAGGCATTCGCGCGAGTACTTCAAATCCATGGGCGTGGAACTGCAAATCACCAAGGACGCCCTGGATCTTATGGCCAACTACGCCGTGGAAAACACCCGCATCGGCGCCCGCGCCCTGCGTGAGGTCTTTACCAGGATCATCGCCACGCACGAGTTCGATCCCTTTTCCTCGGACAAACTGAGCAAGACAGCCTCGTCCATGGTCCTCACCATCGACAAAGACATGGTCGCCCGCGGCTACCATCAATAACGTCGTCGCTGGAAAGATGGTGAAATTAAAGTGAACTCACCCCGAAAAGTACTCTATCTCAGTGGGGTATCGTGGCAATGTCAGTTCTTTTACCTCTTCTACCCCCCTACCCTTCTACCCCGCGGCCAGCTTCCAGACGAAACGCATCATCAGCCCCAGCACCGCGATGAACGGCACAAGCACGATAAGAAATTTGATAAAGAGGTAGGCGATGCTCGAAAAAGGAATGTCGACATCGACGATAGCCACGGGCTGCGGCCCGGCCGCGTCGGCTGCGCGAGGGGAGAGAAACTCGCGTTCGGCCCTACCGGACCGCTCCTGGCGAGCGTTGCGTTCCATTTTCTCGGGGGGGGCTTCGCGCCCCATACGGTCTACGCGCTCCTCGCGGCTCGGCCGGTCGCCGCGGCCCCGCAAGCCCAATGATTCCTCGGCATCGACATCGCGTTCCGCAGTCCGCCCGCGGGCGTCCTCGCCCTGGCTAAGCGTAAAGAGCGGCCGTTTCTTGTCATTTTTTTCCGCCATGATACTCCTCCTGCCGCGTCGTTCTGATCGCGACGCGCAACAAATATATAGACAACGACGCCAGGGCAATTTATTTTTTACGCCGTCGAACACAACTCCAAGGAGAATCGCGCATGCATCATTTCGAATATAGAAACGGCGAGCTGTACGCCGAGGATATCCCGGTCAGCGAACTGGTCCAGGCCTACGGCACCCCGCTCTACATTTACTCTGCCGCCACTTTTCGCCGACATTTCGAGGCCTTTGACTCGGCCTTCGCGGCCTTGGACCATCTCACCTGCTTTTCGGTCAAGGCCAACTCGAATCTGAGCGTGCTCAAACTGCTCCAGGACTGCGGCGCTGGCATGGACATCGTTTCGGGAGGAGAATTGCATCGCGCGCTCACGGCGGGCGTGCCGCCGCAAAAAATCGTCTATTCCGGCGTGGGCAAGCGACCGCAGGAAATAGCCCAGGCCCTGGACGCTGACATCCTCATGTTCAACGTCGAATCCATGCAGGAACTCGAATCCATTGACCGCATCGCCCGCGAAAAGGGCAAGGTCGCGCGCATCAGCCTGCGCATCAACCCCGACGTGGACCCCCAGACCCATCCGTACATCTCGACGGGCATGAAAAAGAACAAATTCGGCCTGGACATCGACCAATCACTCCAGGCCTACGCCCTGGCCAAGGAACTCACGGCCATCGACCCGGTCGGCATCGACTGTCATATCGGCTCGCAGCTCACAAACATCGAGCCATTCCTCGAAGCCCTAGGCAAGATTATCCTCTTTGTCGACAAGCTCAAGGAACTCGGCATCGAGATTAAATACTTCGACTTGGGCGGCGGCCTGGGTATCACTTACAACGAGGAACAGCCCCCCCACCCTTCTGAATTCGGCGAGGCCTTGACCAAGGTGCTCAAGGACCATCCTATGACGCTCGTGCTCGAGCCCGGCCGCGTCATCGCCGGCAACGCTGGACTGCTCATAACCGAGGTCGTGTACACCAAACAAACCCCGAGCAAGCATTTCGTGATCGTAGACGCGGGCATGAACGATCTGGTCCGGCCCTCGCTCTACAATTCCTACCACCGCATCGCCGAGGTCACTCCGCGCGGACGCGACGCGCTGACCGTGGACATCGTAGGCCCGATTTGCGAATCCAGCGACTTTCTGGCGCGCGACCGCGTGCTCCCGGCCGTCATCTCGGGAGAACGTCTGGCCGTGTTCTCAGCCGGGGCGTACGGCTTTGTCATGAGTTCGCAATACAACTCCCGCCCACGCGCGGCCGAACTCCTGGTGGACGGATCGACCGTACACCTGGCCCGCAAACGCGAAACCTACGCCGACATGCTCGCCCTGGAGCTGGACTCTATCCGCTCACTTTAAGAATAAAATACGCGCCTCAACCGCCCGCGCGGGTGGTTGAGGCGCGTATTTACTGTCAAAAAGCGTCAACGACTGGACAACGCCGCCAAGCGACTTACATTTTCTCGAAGAACTCCTTGTCCGCCTGGCACTTGGGGCAAACCCAGTCCTCGGGAAGGTCCTCAAAGGCCGTCCCGACCAAAATATTATGCTCGGCGTCGCCTTCCGCGGGATCGTACACGTAACCACAAGGGCATTGATACTTGTCCATGGCATTTCCTCCTGATTGTTTTTCCAGATGGCGCTCCATATCACGCTAGCAGGCAACTCGAAAATGATTTTTTAGCCCCAACCGCGCTGCAATGATTGTTGACTTCCTCTACAAAAATGCAGCATCGTCTGTCGTTCACCAACGCAGGGACCCATCATGCAACACGCGCCTTCACCACACTCCTCCGAACCATCGCCACGCCTGCCCGTGAGCGCGCAGCGCGCGTTCATTTACGCGCTGGCGCTGCCTGGGCTCGGCGAATACTACGCCGGCGCCCGGCTCCGCGGCGCCCTGACCTTTCTGCTCACACTCGGCCTCATGGCCTGGACAACCAAAATCAGCGTCGACACGCTGCAAAATCTGCTTCTCGGCCAGGGCTTCGCTCAAACAAACGCTCTTGACATCCTAGCCTTTCTCGCACTTTATGCACTCTGGCTCTGGGCCATGTTCGCGGCCGTGGACTGCGCCCAGGCTCAACGCCGGCGCGACGGCGATGCCCCCCAGACCAGCGTGGCCTGGGCCGTGACCTTTTCCTGGCTCTGCCCGGGCGCAGGCCAAGCCTACGTGGGCAAAAGATTTCTCGGACTCTGCCTGCTCGCGGCCGCGCTGCTCGGCACTGCCCTCGAAATTCCGATGTACAGACTCGTCAGCAATGTGCTCGAGCCGCTCATCAACAGCCCCCAGCACACAAACCCCGTAGCGCTGATTGCACTTGTCAACGAACTCTTCATCCGCATCCAACTCAACCTCGCGACCGCCTGTAAGGATTTGACCACTTACGCCTCTATTTTTCTCGCAGCCCACGCCCTACAAAGCAGTTGGCGTAGCCGATTTGCCGCAGACAGAAACCCAGATTTCACCTTTTCCGAAGCGCCACGCAATGACAAATCCACCCGACCAGCCCGCCCCGGCCCGCGACCGCCCTTTGCCCGCTCGACCGAAGGACGCGTCCTCGGCCTGGCCGTCCTCGGCTGGATTTGCCCGGGCAGTACTTACCTGTTGATAGGACGCACGCAGCTTGCCTGGGCCACCCTGGCCGCTTACGCTGGCGCCAGAATCTGCATCTCGGCCCTGCTCACCGCCGATCTGGTCTCGCCCCTCTTCGCCGATGCGCTCATATGGGCGCCGAGCGCCCTCCGACTGGCCGCTCTCGTCCATTCCGTCATTGTCGTTCTCAGTAAACCCGCTACAATCCCTTCCACATAGCCTGGAATTTCCGCAGCACTCCATGTTTCGTCGCTTATCCTTTTATCTCGGGCTGCTCATCGGCATAGCCATGCTCGCGCTGCTCGGCTTGGTGCTTCTCTTTCGCTCCTACGCCAAACAGTTCGACCCCGCAGCCTGGCTATCCTTACAGATTGGCAGGCCAGTGCTGGTCCGAGGCGGGATCGAATATTTTTACTTCCCCTGGCTCGGCCTGGCGCTCAATCAAATCGAAATCGGCAATCCTCCCGGTGCAGAGGAAAACAGACCCTTTCTCACTGCAGACACAGTCAAAATCCGTGTCAAACTGCTGCCTCTGCTCTTGAGGCGCGAAATCGCGCTGGACCGCGTCGCGCTCTACAATCCCTCAATTGTCTTGCGGCGCTACGCAGACCGACGCACAAACTGGGACGACCTGCTTGGACATCCGCTGTTTGTGGGCTCAGTCGATCCCAACTCCTCGAAAATCGGAATGGGCTTGATGCAGACCATCAGCCTGCGCGGGCTCGACGTGCTCAACGGCAGTCTGGTCTGGGACGACAGCGCCAATGCCGTTCAGACCCGCTTCGACGCCATCCGGCTGAATACTGGCGAGGGCTTGAACTTCCATTTCGAACTCGACTTTCATTTCACCAGCCCCTCGCACAACCTCGAAGCCCAAGCCCTGCTCGCTGGCGACTGCCGTCTGGACCGCCAGCCCTTTGACCTGACCCTTTCCAACACCAGCTTTGGACTCAAGACCACGCTGCATCACTCAAACGCCGACTACGTGGCCACAGCAGCGGGCAAGGCCGACTTCGCCCTGGCCGCACAGGAACTGACCCTGAACGCCGCCACTGTCGAGGCCGCAGGATGCAAATTCAGCCTCGATGGCATTATGAAGCGCGTGCTGTCCAACGACCCGGACATTCAAGGCAAACTCGTCCTCATGTCAGTGACGCCTGACACGTCTTTGAAAGGGAAACTCAGTCCGGCCCTGTTCAAACGGTTTTCCGCTCTCAAAGCCGAAACCGCCTTTGGATTTGTCTCAAAGACGCTGACCCTCACCGATCTGAAAGCCACGGCGCCGGATTTCACACTCCGCGGCCAAGCGAGTTGCGAGTTCGCTGCCACGCCGCGGGTGCAAGCCGCCTTGGCGCTGTCCAAGCTCGATTTTGACGAATTGTTTCTGGAATCCCATACCCCTGCCTCGAACCGCCGCGCGGCCGACGAGCCATTCATTCCCCCCTGGCTCGCAGGCCTGCGCCAGGTTCTCACCGGCGAACTGGCTCTCGACGTCGCGGAGGTCAAGGCGCGTTCGGCGCTGGCAAAAGACGTGGCGTTCAAGGCCTCGCTCGCACCGGAGAGCGCCGAGGCCAAAGTACGGGTTGGACAGATTTTCGGCGGCAAGGCCGAGGCCAGCGCAGAATGGAAAAAGCAAGATCTGACCGCCACGCTCAGTCTCGACCACGTCCAGGCTGGGCCAATCACCCAACTGTTCCTGGGCCGCGAGGCAGCCAAAGGCCAGGCAGAACTCAAACTCACGGCCTCGGCCACGGGCGATTCGGTCGCCGCGGTCGCTTCTTCGCTCCAGGCCAAGCTCGACCTGAATATGTCCCAACCGAGCTTCCACGCAGCCCCAGGCGCGACCAAAACAAAAACCGCGACGGCTCAGAAACCCGCGCCCGATACTGCCACAGGCGCCGCCACCGGGACGCTGGCCACGAGCAGGCAAATATTTGCCGGCGACAAAGCCCAGCTGTCCCTGACGCTCGGGGCGCCGCAAAAAAACGTTGCGCTAAAGTACCCTTTCGCGGCCTATGGGCTCACGCTCGACTCCCGTTTCGAAGGCGTTGTCTACGGCCAGCCAACAGGGCCAGCTCCAGCCACGTCGTTCGGCGTGTCGCTCAACGGCAAGGCCCTGGTAGACACGCAGGACCTCAAACTCGCCACCCTTGACCAGACGCAAGTCAAGGCCCAGTACCGCGTCAAACTCCCCAACGCAAAATTCTACGAGGCCAAACTTGCGGCCGTGGCCGACTACAATCGCGAACGCGACACCGTGCTGCTCAAGAATCTGGCCTTCACCGCGCCCAACGGCAAGCTCACGGCCGAGCTCGACGTGCGTAACATTTTCAACCAGGAACAGAACCCGCTGACTTATTCGGGCAGCATCTCGGTTCCGGTTCTGAGCCCGCGCGCTGTGGTTCAGGGCTTCGGATTCGAGATGCCCAAACTGGTCGGCGACTACTGCTTCCACACCTTCGGCATCAACGCCAAGGTCCGCGGCGGGCTCGACAGCGTGGCCCTGGAAAACATCAACATGCTCTGGGACAAGACCACTGTCACTGGTCGCTATAGTCTGACCGCGGCGAGCGACGGCGGCCCGCCCTTTTCGCGGTTCGATTTTAACATCGATACTTTTGACCTCGACGCCTATTTTCCGCCCAAGAAAAAGGCCAACGCGCCGGTCACGCCCGACGACGAATGGTTCCTGAGCATCCTGCGCACGCTCCCGTTGCTGGGCGACGTCTCTATCGGCGCCTTCAAGCTCTACGACCTGACGCTACGCAACCTCAAGGCGCGCGGCGAAGGACCCGCGGGCGCCATCCGTGTCAAACGCGTCTACGGTGGGTTCTACGAGGGCACCTTCGACGGGCGGGTGGATTTCTTTTTTGCCCCGAACAACGTTTTTTCCCTCGACCTCGACGTGGTGGCCAAGGACTTTCAACTCGGCCCAGCCGTTCACGACCTGGGCGGCGGCGATTACGTAAACGGCGCCTCGCGCTTCGGCTTGATTCTGAAAGCCACGGGCAGCAACAGCCGCGCCTTTGTGGGAAGCATTTCCGGCCAGGCCGACTTTGTGGCCAAAAACGGCTACTGCATCCTTGGCAAATCCGAGCCAACCCAGATCGCAAATCCCTTGGGCGAGATGGGCAAAATTGGCCCTCAGCCCGCCCAACCGGAAAAAAAATACGAGCCCTACCGCACGCCCTTTACCCAAGCCAAAGGCTCCTGCACCATGCACAACGGCTTTGTTCGCAACGA
>Ga0247840_10010141_pt1 | contig 11873 bp, 12 predicted proteins | sample LaCruzMarch2015__FD_192404 | JGI IMG/M metagenome (GOLD analysis project Ga0247840, IMG submission 192404) | Freshwater microbial communities from meromictic Lake La Cruz, Castile-La Mancha, Spain - LaCruzMarch2015_17m | ecosystem: Environmental > Aquatic > Freshwater > Lake | place: Spain...
GTGCTGGAGGTGGACCGGGACCTGGCCGGCGCCATGGGCATCAGCATGGCCGACCTGGGCGCGAGCCTCGCCGGCATGTTGAATGAGGACTATGTCAACTGGTTCAGCCTGGAAGGGCGCAGTTATAAGGTCATCCCGCAGGTGGAACAGCGCTTCCGCAACGCCGCGGCGGACCTGAAGGACTATTACATCCGCACCAGCGCCGGCGAACAGGTCCCATTGAGCACCCTGGTGAAGATCCGCAACGAGGTGGAACCCTCCAAGCGCACCCAATTCCAGCAGTTGAACTCGATCACAATCTCCGGTGTCCAGGCGCCCGGGGTGCCCCTGGGCGAGGCCCTCGCCTATCTGGAGGAGCAGGCCAAGGCCATCTTCCCCCAAGGGGTGCGCTTCGACTTCAAAGGTGAATCACGCCAGTTCAAGAGCGAGGGCACGGCCCTGGAGGTCACCTTCTTCCTCTCGATCCTGATCATCTATCTGGTGCTGGCGGCCCAATTCGAGTCGTGGCGGGACCCCTTCGTCATCCTGATGTCGGTCCCGCTGTCCATCGCCGGGGCCATGGCCTTCCTGTTCCTGGGTTTCGCCACTATCAACATCTATACGCAGGTGGGCCTCATCACCCTGATCGGCCTGGTGACCAAGAACGGCATCCTCATCGTGGAGTTCTCCAACCAGTTGCGGGCGCGCGAGGGCCTCGACAAGCGTGAGGCGGTCGAGCGCGCCTCCACCATCCGCCTGCGCCCCATCCTCATGACCACGGTCTCGATGCTGGTCGCCATGGTGCCGCTGTTGATCGCCAGCGGCCCCGGCGCCGTCAGCCGCTTCGACATCGGACTGGTCATCGTCACCGGCCTGGGGATCGGCACCCTCTTCACCCTGTTCGTGGTGCCCGCCTTCTACATGCTGCTCTCCCCCGCGGTGCATCGCGCACCCGGGCTGGCGACGGAACTGCCGCCGGCCGCCGCGGGCGGGACCTGACGCTAACCCAACGCCATTAAGTTGATCGCTGACGGCGGGGCTTCTCGTTCCCACGCTCAAGCGTGGGAATGCCGTGCGGGCGCTCCGCGTCCGGTCTTGGCACAGGACGCCGAGCGCCCGCACTTGCTCCCACGCGGGAGCGTGGGAGCCAGGAAGGATACCGAATTGAGTAAACTGTCCCCGGAACTCCTGCGCAATGCTGTCCGCCGTCAGGATGCGCTCCGACCAGATCCGCAGGTCGTCGCTGCCGGCGGTTTCCACCCGATCGCGGCAACGCTGCACGACGTCCGTGCCGAACTTTTTCTCGATCAGCCACAGGAGCAATGCGGCCTCGCCTTCCCGGAGCCCCCGCTGGTGCCCCCGCTGGAGCCCCCGCCGGAGGCCCTTCCTGATTCCCGCACGTTCGACAGTAGTGATATAGGGCATCTGCTTGCTCGCCTCGAAGTCGTAGAGGTCTTTGCGAAAGGCGGCCTCGGCCTCGGCGGGGAGATGGATCATCCAGTCGATGACCCGAAACAGATCCAGGATCGTGCCGCGGTCATAGCCGCGATCATACTCCAGAACTTCGCGTCCCCAGAACTACCCCGGACCGGCTCAAGTAGAAGCTCAGGAGCCGGCCGCGGGATTGTCGCCTTTCAGCAATGCCTTGAGGCGCTCAACCTCCGCGAGGGCGGCTTTTTCGTCCTGCCACGCGGCTTCTTTGGCCTGCCGCTCGAGCTCCCGCGCCGCGCGCTCTTGCGCGAGCGCGGCATCCTTCTCCGCCAGCACGGCATCCTTCTCCGCCAGCACGGCCTCTTTCTCCGCCAGCACGGCCTCTTTCTCCGCCAGCACGGCCTCTTTCTCCGCGAGCGCGGCCTTTTGCTCCGCGAGCGCGGTCTTTTGCTCCTCAAATGCCTGCTGAGTCGAGCGTCGTTCCCGTTCGATGGCGCGCTGTTGGCGCAGAAAATCCTGCCGCGCCTGATAGACATCGTAGGCGAGTTCTTTCTCGGAAAAGGCCGTCAGGGTATTCATGGCTTGCCTCATTTCAGGGGTCTGCATCCACACGGGGAGCCGGTCGACGTCCAGGTGCTCGCCCTCCTTGAAGAACTTGAGCCAGCGTTGCTCCTCGGTCGTGACCTGTTCGTCGGCGAACTTGTTCAGTTCCAGGAGATAAATCCCGCCGTGGTTGAGCAGACACTGGCCGCGCTCGTCGCGCAGGCGGCGTTGAGAAAATGGATCAGCAGGTTACGGTTCTCCTCAGACCCCAGGAGGGCCTTGAAGACACAGTCGATCTTGGGGTCGATGGGGCGGCGCATGGGGGGAGTTTAGGGCGGATTGGGGGCGCTGACAATTGAGGTGAACTCCGGATAACTTTATACCGATACCACAGACCGGAGGTCGAGGCTTCAGCCGGACGCGGCGCCGCCCGCTAAAGCGTCGACCTCCGGTCGAGTCGTCGCGGGGCCTTGATCAGCGTTGCGGCCACCTCCCGGACGGAGTCCAAGGCTTCAGCCTTGGATGGGCAGGACCAAGGCTGAAGCCTTGGACTCCAGAAGATGCCCGCTGGCCGGAACAATGATCGAGGCCCCGCCGCTCCGTCACGCCCCCGGATTTTGACGGGACCCTATGGTGCCGCCGGTCGACCCGCGGGCGGCGCACCTGGGGCCGCGCGCTGCCGTCCAACGTTGGAATTCGGGGGCGTTGCGGGCCCCGGGAGAGCGCACACGGGGCGGGACGCCCCGGCTCCTCTTCTCAGCGCATCTGGGATTGGAGGTAGTTCGGGAGCCCGAGCGTTCCGATCAGTCGCAACTGCTGTTCCAGCCAGTAGGCGTGGTCCTCTTGCGTGTCGCGCAGGTGCTGCTCCAGGATGGTCCTGGTCTGGACGTCGTGCTCCCGCTCGCAGACGACGATGGCGGGCTTGAGCCCGGCGGCGACGGCGTACTCGAGTTCCAGGTCGTTGGCGAGCATGGAGGGCACGTCGGTGCCGACCTTGAGGCCGTCGCGCTGCGTCATCTTTACACAGTCGCGGCTTGCCGCCCCGGAACTCCGGTTTTTATGGTTGGCTCAGGAAACCGTGGTCTGTTCCTGATTGGCTCTATGTGGGCGAGGATTTGAGCGAAGACTGCTCGGACCTGGTGTACCGGGTCGCCTGCCGCGGCGGTGGCGAACTCCAGGTCTATCTGGCGATGCGCCACATCTACAGCAAAGAACCCGTCGAGCCGCTGCGGGAGCTTCTGGCATTGATCCGGCAGATCGGCGACCAGACCCAGGCGACTGAAATCCTGTCCACCCTTCTGCGTTACTATGTTCAGGCGAACATCCGTCTGGACGAAGAGCGGGTCCGGACGCTGTTGAGTGAGACCCCGGTCGGAGACACCACCATGCAAACTTTTCTTGATCGTTACATCGAACAGGGCGTCGAGCGGGGCAAGCAGCAGGGCGGAGCCGCTGTGCTGCTACGGCAGGTCGAGCGCAAGTTCGGCCCGCCGAGCGAGTCGGTGCGTGAGCGGATCGCCGGCGCGGACCCCGAAACCCTGCTCGCCTGGTCCGAGCGCATCCTTACCGCGGACGACGTGGAGGCAGTGCTGCACTGAGCGCCATCCGCGGGGCCGCGGTCAGGTCGTGCAATCATGCTTTCTTGCAGCGTGTCCCGGATGCTTGATTCCAGGACCTGACTCGGGGAATCCAATCCATGCAGACCGATACCCTGATGTATCGGCTCTTCCAAGAGCGCCCGCGGCTCGCGCTCGCACTCGCCGGGGTCGGAGAGTCCGAGACCGCGGACTACCGGATGAAGGCAATCGAGGTCAAGCAGAGCGCCTTCCGGTTGGACGGCGTGCTCCTGCCCCCACCGGAGTGCCAGGATGCACCCGTGATCTTCGCCGAGGCACAGTTCCAGCGGCGCGACTGGTTTTACGCCCGCTGGCTGGCGGCGATCTTTCTCTATCTGTACCGGCATCGCACGACCCGTCCCTGGCGGGCACTGGTCGTCTTCCCGACCCCGGAGACGGACCCGGGCCTGAGCGCGCCTTACGAGCACTTGGCCCAGTGCGGGCTCGTGCGCCGCGTCTATCTCAAGGATCTGCTGGTCTACAAATTTCCGGCCCTCACCCGCGAGGAGGTTAGAGTCATGTTGCACCTGCCCGAAACAGAGCTTACGAAGACCCGTTTTTATCAGGAAGTCTTCGGCGAGGGGCGAGAGGAGGGACGGGAGGAGGGACGAGAGGAAGGCCGTCGGCAAGCCTCGATCGAGATCCTCGCTCAACTGCTTGCCGCCAAACTCGGCCCACCTTCCGCGGCACTGCGCGCGCGGATGGACTCCGCCGACATCGAGACCCTGTCGCATTGGTGCGGGCGCGTCCTGACCGCCGACAGTCTCGACGACATCTTCGGCGAGCCGCATTGATGAGGACCCGGGGTGCGCAAAGCGGGCACCGATCGTCGTTCCAGCCGCCTTGCGGGTCAGGGGTCGGTCGGGGTTGGTAGCCCGACAGCGGCGTTGCCGCGACCCGTAGAGTTGGGCCGAAGAACGCCGCTCACGGAGCGCAAAACGAACCAGGCTCGATGAAATCCGGGCCTTGATCGTCGTTCCGGCCGTAGGGTGGACAAGCGCTAGCGCAGCCCACCGAAGCCCGCGCCACCGCTGGTGGACTGCGCTGCGCTTGTCCACCCTACGATGCCCGTTGGCCGGAGCGATGATCAAGGCCGAAATCCGCCCGGTTGCGCAGAACTTAATTGAGCCTGGCCCCTTAGCCCTCTCGAGTTCCAGGTCGTTGGCGAGCATGGAGGGCACGTCGGTGCCGACCTTGAGGCCGTCGCGCTGCGTCATCTCTACACAGTCGCGGCTTGTCGCCCCGGAACTCCGGTTTTTCTGGTTGGCTCAGGAAACCGTGGTATGTCTCTGATTGGCTTCGGTCCCTGATTGGCTTTCCACAGGGGTGTCTTGCCGGGCCGTGGAGACGCTGGCATCCTATCGGCGTGCTGGTGGCGGCAAAGCCGCCGGGACGGCATGCCGCGGTAGATCTGCGGCCCGGAAACAAACGACTGCTGCTGGAGACGTGAGCCTATGGAAGTCCTGGTCCGCACCACGTTGCGCAAACTGATCCTCGACCACGGACGCACGTTGAGTGCGGACCCACGGCGCTGCGAGGCGATGTTGAAGGACTGCTGTCCGGCGCACCGGCGCGAGATCGCGGCGCTGGTCGTCGCGCAGCGGTCGCGGGTGGCGACCGATCTGCTCGCGCCCCCGGCGGGCCAGCCCATGGTGTTGCTGCTCAAACGGCTGGTGCAGCGGCTGCTCGATGAGCACCCGATGACCGAGGACGCGGCGCGCTGGGCGGTGGAGAGTTGGGCGCTGGCGCTCGGGGTGATCGACGCGCCGCCCGCTGCGGCCCCATTGCCGGAACCGGCCCCCGCGACCGCTCCGACGCCCGAAGCCCCGACGCCGAAACCAACACCCGCCCCGACCCCCAAGGCCCCGGCGGTCCACACCCCGGCCAAGCCCGTCGACCCCGGCCCGCCGGACATCCACGGCTGGCCTGCGGAGCGGGTGCAGGAATTGCAGCGGCAGGCCGCGGCGGCGCTCGGGCTCCCGGTGGTGTTTCGTGACCCCGACTTCTTGATCAAGGTTCAGCGGGTCAGGACCGGTCGGCGTCTGGTCCGCAGGCGTTTGTTTACGCATAATGAATACGAACCGATCTACGAAGACCGTCAGGCGAACATCCAACTCACGCCGCCGGAGATGGTCATCATCCCCGCCGGGCGCTTCCTGATGGGTAGCCCGGACGAGGAGTTTCAGCGTGATAAGTCCGAGGGTCCACAACACCAAGTCACCCACGCCCGGCCCTTCGCGATTGGCCGCTATGAAGTCACCTTCGACGACTACGACGCCTTCTGCACCGTCAGTGGGCGCACGTTGCCGCTCGATTTGCGCTGGGGCCGCGACCGGCGCCCGGTGATCGAAGTCAGTTGGGACGACGCCCAGGCCTACTGCCTGTGGCTCAGCGGGCAGACCGCCCGAAGCTACCGGCTGCCAAGCGAGGCGGAGTGGGAATATGCCTGCCGGGCGGGGACCACGGACCGTTATTATACCGGGATGTTCATCTATGATAAACAGGCTAATGTCGGCCGCAACAATACGAAGGACAAGACAGAGGCCTGGAAGACTAAGCCGGTGGGCTCTTACCAGGCCAACCCTTGGGGTCTCTTCGACATGCACGGCAACGCCTCGGAATGGGTGGGGGACCACTGGCATGATAACTACATCGGTGCCCCGACAAACGGGAGCGCATGGCTAGATAAAGGTTATTACCGAGTTTGCCGCGGTGGCGGCTGTTGTCGGTCTGCCGCGCGGCAGATGAAAATCGACGGTTTACCACATGGGGGTTTTCGCCTCACAAGGGCGCTTACCCCTTGATTTCCGCTCATTGCCACGCGCCGCGCGGCAACCGGAACCAACGCCGTGATCCCGCCAGCGGTAGAATCGGCCTGAGACCAACTACCCCAAGGAGCCCGATCATGGCCAAACGCCCCGGCGGTGAACTCGCCACCCGCCCCCTGCACTTCATCTGGATCGCCGATTGCTCGGGCTCCATGTCCGTGGACGGCAAGATACAGGCGCTGAACAATGCGATCCGCGAGGCCCTGCCGCACATGCGCGGGGTTGCGGACGAGAACCCCAATGCCGAGGTGCTGGTGCGGACGCTGGCCTTCAGCAACGGTGCCCATTGGCACTGTTCCCAGCCGACCCCGGTGGCGGACTTCAAGTGGACCGACCTGCAAACCGAGGGCCTGACCGCGATGGGCCAGGCCCTGGGACTGCTAGCGGAGCAGTTGCGCATGCCGCCGATGAGCGACCGCGCGCTGCCGCCGGTGCTGGTGCTGATCTCCGACGGCCAACCGACGGATGACTTCGGCGCTGGCCTGGAGGCACTGATGCGCGAGCCCTGGGGCAAGAAGGCGGTGCGGGTGGCGATTGCCATCGGTGAAGACGCGGACCTCGAGGTGTTGCAGCGCTTCATCGGGCATGGCGAGTTGCAGCCGTTGCAGGCCAACAACCCGGAGGCCCTGGTCCGGCACATCAAATGGGTCTCCACCGCGGTGCTCAAATCCGCGTCCTCGCCGGCCAGCCAGGCAGCGGGCATCGCCGCCGGGCTCAATGTGCCGATCCCGACCCCCGCCGCCGGGCCTTCGACCGCTGCCGATGTCTGGTGAGGCCCCCGGTTCGGCGCCGACCAGAGCCGCCGCGGGCTGGCGGGGCCTGCGCGCCAGCGTACGCGGCGCCGCCCACCGGCGCGTGGGTCTGCCGAACCAGGACGCGGTGCGTCTCCGCCAAGGCGCGGACCGCCTGGTGCTGGCCCTAGCGGACGGCCACGGCAGCGGCAAGAGCTTTCGCAGCCAGCAGGGGGCGCGCCTCGCGGTGGCCGTCGCGCAGCAGGTGGCCGCGCGGGCGAGCGTTTTGGACCACGCCACCCAGCGCAAACGGTGGGCCGAAGACGCCTGGCCCGTGGAACTGGTGCGCGGCTGGCAAGGTGCCGTGGATGCCCGCCTGGCGCGCCGGCCCTTCAGCCCGATGGATCTCGACCCGCTGGACCCGCCCGCCCGCGCCCAACTTGCGGCCAATCCGCGACTCGCCTGGGGCAGCACGCTACTGAGCGTCATCGTGACCCCGGCGGCGATCCTGTACCTGCAACTCGGTGACGGGGACCTGCTCGTCGTCGCTGACGACGGCAGCGTGGACCGGCCACTGCCCGCGGACGCCCGCCTGCTCGGTAACGAGACCACTTCGCTCTGCGCTGCGCGGGCCTGGCAGGACGCCCGCGTCTACTGCCAGACCCTGGCCGGCGCCCCGCCGGCCCTGATCCTGGCCGCCAGCGACGGCTACGCCAATGCCTTCCGCGACGACGCCGGGTTCCGCCAGGTGGCCGCGGACCTGTGGGCGATGCTGCGCGAGGGCGGCCGCGACGCCGTAGCGCCGCACCTGCGGGGCTGGCTCGACGAGGCGTCCGCCGAGGGCAGCGGGGACGACATCAGCCTGGGCCTGCTGTGGCGGTCAGGGTTGGGACCCTCGATGACAATTACGGCAACGGCAACGAGCTGACCTCGACAATCTCACTTGTTCGGCATACCCGCTCACAACAGGGACCAAACGATGCACCAACTCCTCACCCTCGGCAGCCCGCTCAAGACCGCAAACGGTCAGACCATCAGCATCGAACGATTCCTTGGCGGCGGCGGTCAGGGGGAGGTCTATCAGGTCAGCGTCAATGGGCAGCCCTGCGCGCTCAAGTGGTACTTTCCGGAACAGGCCACCGCGGAGCAGCGCCAGGCGTTGATGGAATTGATCCGCAAGGGTGCGCCCGGCACCGGCTTTCTGTGGCCGATGGACCTGATCGAGGCACCGGGCACCCCCGGTTTCGGCTACCTGATGCCCCTGCGTGAGCCTCGCTTCCACGGCATCGTGGACCTGATGAAACGGCGCATCGACCCGGACTTTCGCGCGTTGACGCTGGCCGCTCTGCAACTGGCCCATGCTTTCCTCGCGTTGCACGCCCAGGGCCTGTGCTACCGGGACATCTCCTTCGGCAACGTCTTTCTTGACCCCGCGACCGGCGAGATCGCGGTCTGCGACAATGACAACGTTGCCATTGACGGCAACGACGCCAGCGGCATCCTCGGCACGCCGCGCTTCATCGCCCCGGAGGTGGTGCGCGGCGAGGTCCGCCCCGGCACCCGGACCGACCGGTTCTCGCTCGCGGTGCTGCTGTTCTACCTGTTCCATATCCACCACCCGCTGGAAGGAAAGAAGGAGGCCGAGATCAAGTGCTTCGACCTGCCGGCGATGACGCGACTGTACGGCACCGAGCCCTGTTTCATCTTCGACCCGGCGGATGACCGCAATCGTCCGGTGCCGGGCCTGCACGACAACGCGCTGGCGTATTGGCCGATCTACCCCGAGTTCCTGCGCGAGGCCTTCACCCGCGCCTTTACCAGCGGCCTGCACGACCCCGACGCGCGGGTGGGCGAGAGTGAATGGCGCGTGGCCCTCGCCCGCCTGCTCGACGGCATCCACTACTGCGGCCACTGCGCCGCGGAGAACTTCCACGACCCGAATGCCGGCTCGCCCGCCATCTGCTGGGCCTGTCAGCAACCCCTAGTGCTGCCGTTGCGGCTGCGCTGGCAGGACCCGCAGAGCGGCGCGCCCGGCCGTCGGGCGGTGCTGCTGAACCACGACACCCGGCTGTATGGCCATCATCTCGACCCCCACCGGCGGCCCTACGACTTCGGCGCACCGCTGGCCGAGGTTGTGCGGCATCCCGCCGACCCGGGCCGCTGGGGCCTCAAGAACCTCGGCAGCGACAAATGGGTTATGACGAACCCGGACGGCGCTTTGCGCGACGTAGAGCCCGGGCGCAGCGCGGGTCTCGCCGCTGGGGTGCGCATCGACTTCGGGCAGGTCAGTGGCGTGGTGGAGGGCTAGGCGGAGCAAAAAGGGGCCAACTTCAAATACATTTCCGGGCGGGAAAAGTCGAAATTGACTCGAGCCTGATCCCTTCGCCTCCTTTGCCTGAAACAGGCTACGCTGTCCTGTTTATCCGCATTATCTCAGCTCTTCATCAACTCTCGGAGATCCCGCACCGGCGAGCGGAAACCCTGTTCTATCATCCGGTTCAGCCAACTATTGGCCTGATCTGCGTCCGCCAGGCCGCGCTCGACGCAGGCGACCAGGCAGCCCAGGGAACCGGAGATGGGGATGCCGTGCCGTCGCGCCGCCTTGCGTGCCGCGCGATCGTCGGTCAGAAAGATCAAGCCCCGATGATAGGCAATGGCCATCGAGGCCGCCTCGCCCCGGTGCAGACTCGCGGGAAAGCGCTCGAACATGCGGATTTCATCATCCGTATGCAGGCAAACGACGCGTATCCAGCCCTGCTCCGAGAATGGCGCGCAGCATTCGCGCAGGCCACTATAGAATTCATAGCCCTCGTCGAGGCCAGCCATCACTTCATCATAAACCTCCATCGCGATCGTCACCGAGCCGAACAGTCTGCGCAGGATGTCCACTTGCCCGATGGCGGCGAAATTCGAGATGACCGTGGTATTGACGATGACGGTCACGGCAGGGTCCGGCTGGACGCGCGCAATACCTCCGCCTCGTCGCGGGCTTCATCGGTGTCATCCGGTCCCAGACGCGGAGCAACACCCTTTTCCAGCAAGACATCTTTCATCTGCGCCCAACTGATTCCCGCCAACTCCGCGGCCTTGGCAAGCGAGATATCGCCCGCGCGATACTTGTGTACGGCCAGATCGATCCGCAATTCCGGCCGCGCCCGCACCAGGTGGCGCAGCGCGTCCTGTATCAGCGTCGCCTCATCCGGATAGAGCCGGGCATCGACGAATTCTTTGGCGGACAACATTTCAGCCGTCGCTCCCGATAACGTCCTCAATGCTGCCGGCCGATAGGACGCGCCCGGACCAGCGCAGGAGGGTATCCGCATCGGCCTGGTCGATCCGGACCCCGACCGCCTCCGAAACGGTCCCGAACTTGAGCCGCAGCAGGGTCAGCAGGACCCTGGCCTCGCCCTTGCGCACGCCGATGTGCTCGCCCTGCGCGAGCCCCTGCTCCAGCCCTTGCTGGAGGTACCGTTCCGAGAAAGTGCCCATGGTTGCTGCCTCTTGCGGGTACTCGCGTTGGTATCGGGATATTAGGGACACGGGATATTAGGGGATATTAGGGACAGACCACGGTATCCGGCAAGCGCCGCGAGATTAAGGCCTAGCCCTCCCGAGGGCCGCTGTGTCCCGCCGCGGGTGGGACGGCGCACGCTCTGGGTTATGTAACGCGTTTATCGACATGCACGGGCGCCGTTCCTGCCCCTCCACGCAACCTACTTTGACGGGCCCCTGGGGCCGACCCGACGGCGGGCCGGGCCGCCGGCGCTCGACCCGGCGCAGGCGCGGGTCGCCGCCGACCAACCCAGGAGCCCCGCGCCGAGCAACCAGGCCACCGACGGCAGGGGTACGGCCGGGCCGTTGGCGACCACGTAATCCATGTAGAAGCCGGTATCCGGTTGGGATTCGAGCAGGGTGAAGCTCAGCCTGAGATCGAGTACGCCGTCGGCGGAGACGCGATCGGACCAGGAGCCGAGGTCGAGCACGCGATCGTTGAAGAACCAGAGGGCCAGGGCCAGGTCGGTAAAGGTCCGTTGGAATACCGTGGCCCCCTCCGCGACGATGGCGAAGTCGAAAGCCCCGAGCACGGTCCCGAAACCCGCGGGGTCGAGCAGCCCGATCAAGAGGTGCTGGGGCGGATTGGCGATCTGGGTCGTGTCGAAGCTCAGGGTGCTTTCCCCTTGGTAGGTCTGCGCCAAGCCGCTCGGGGTCCCGGTGGCGTAGGCCCCGCCGAGGACCCCGTAGGCGAGGATGTCCGACGCGGCAGGCAGGGCGAGTGTAACCGTGGGATTGGCGATCAGGCGCCCGGAGACCGCGGTGGGCGCGCCGGTCGCGTAGGCGACCGCCTGGGTCCCGGACGCAGCGTCCGGACTCGGCAGGGGCCCGCCCACGGCACTGCTGGCCATAGCCTTGACCTGGCCGTCCACCGGGGCCGAGGCGGTGCTGGCGATGCTGAGCGCCAGACCGCTGTCCTGTGCCGAGCTGGCCGATGCACCGGCGGTGCCGCCGCTCCCGCTGCCCTGCGCCGTGGCGATGGCCGAGCCGGCATTGCCGCCATGCCCGGTTCCCCCTTGGGCATCTGCACTCACCGAGACGGTGCCTGGCGCCGCACCGGTCGCGGCGCCGGTCGCGGCGGCAACCGCGTCCCCGCCCCGCGCGCCGAGGCCGCCGTTGTTGCCGGAGCCGCCGGCCCCGCCCGCCGCGGCGGCCGAGACGGCGACTGGCCCGTCGCCGGTTCCCTGCGCCTG
>Ga0247840_10010143_pt1 | contig 11873 bp, 12 predicted proteins | sample LaCruzMarch2015__FD_192404 | JGI IMG/M metagenome (GOLD analysis project Ga0247840, IMG submission 192404) | Freshwater microbial communities from meromictic Lake La Cruz, Castile-La Mancha, Spain - LaCruzMarch2015_17m | ecosystem: Environmental > Aquatic > Freshwater > Lake | place: Spain...
TTTTTGGTGCACTCAATCTATTTAGCCTGATTTTTTGTATGGCGCTCTATGTTAAAGGTCGTTACTTTCCGTCTTCGACAGATGCGGGTATCACAAAAAACATGTTGTTTGATTATTATTGGGGAACAGAACTTTACCCACAATTATTGGGTATCAGCATTAAAAAATTTATTACCTGCCGATTTGGCATGATGAGCTGGGGATTATTGCTCCTTTCTTATGGTGCGAAACAGACAGAACTTGGCGGATTATCAAATTCGATGTTGGTCTCTGTAGCATTACAACTCATGTACATTGCTAAATTTTTTGTATGGGAACATGGCTATCTTCGCTCATTAGACATTATGCATGACCGCGCGGGCTTTTATATTTGCTGGGGTTGTTTGGTTTGGGTTCCTTGTGTTTATACGTCCCCTAGCATGTATCTTGTTCTTCATCCCATACAATTAAGCATGTTCTGGGCTTTTGCCATTTTCACACTAGGTGCGGTGAGTATCCTTATCAATTACCTAGCAGATAGACAAAGACTGCACGTTCGTGCAACAGATGGCAGCTGTACCATATGGGGTAAAAAGCCTGTAACACTCCAAGTCCATTACAAAACGGAGCAAGGCCAAGCGAAGCAGTCCATATTGCTTGCATCAGGCTGGTGGGGCATTGCAAGGCATTTTCATTATGTACCTGAGATTGCCGCAAGCTTTTTATGGGCAGTACCGGCCCTTTTCACACACTTTTCACCCTATTTCTATGTGTGCTTCTTGACCATACTGCTAACCGACAGAGCCTTTCGTGATGATAAACGATGTGCCGCCAAATATGGCAAAGGTTGGTCTAAATATTGTGAAATGGTCCCCTATAAAATCATTCCTTATGTGGTTTGAGCCGCCAGTGATGAGCATGCTCTTTCTGGATAGGATTTTTAAAAAACATCTTCAAATTAACGTTAATTAAAGAGGAAAAACGATGCATACTCTCATAGTCTGTCTTTTTATCGCATGCCTTTTACCCTATCTTTCAAAAGTTCCGATGGCCATCGCCATGAATCGGCAACCGGGTGGCTACGATAATAACCATCCACGAACCCAGCAAGCACTCCTTATTGGATTTGGAGCTCGAGCTCTTGCCGCACATCAAAATAGCTTCGAGTCATTGATTGTTTTTTCAAGCGCCGTGCTTACCGCTTTAGCAACTCAAACCATCAACGCAAACACCCAAGGTCTCGCTATTGGTTATTTGATTGCTAGAGGTATATATCATCTACTTTATTTAATGAACCACTCAACCTTACGCTCAATTGTTTGGGGCGTTAGTCTTTTTTGTTCGCTGGGTATTATTTTATTGTGTTTAATGTAAGGCTTGTTGACAATTACTCGCACGCCTATGTACCTCGGCTTCTCCGAGGTATGCAGTAGATGATCAAGTTCAATCGTAACACGCCCTAGTGATGACACAGGTTACGAACACTACCTCAACTGTAACAATATACCTTACTTTCGGCCTCGTTTAATATGCTTCATTAAGCGTTTTTTCCGCATGATTTGTCGTTTGTTTAGTTTATTTTTCTTATCTTTGTAGGGGTTTGCACTGCCTTTAAATTCAACCTTTAACGGAGTGCCTATCAAACCTAAATGCTCAGTAAACCCTTTCACTAAATAACGCTTGTAACTGTCCGGTAAGGACTCTAATTGATTGCCGTGGATTACGATAATTGGCGGATTATGGCCACCGGTATGTGCATATCGCATTTTAATACGCCGCCCATTAACCAATGGCGGTGTATGTTTGGTTGTTAAGTCCTCAAGCAATCGTGTTAATTGTGGCGTTGAAAAAATTTGGGTTGCAGATGCGTAGGCTTGCATAATATCTTTAAAAAGGCCACCTACCCCACTGCCATGTAATGCGGAAATGAACCTGATTTTAGCAAAATCAGCAAAATGAAGCCTTCGTGTGAGCTCGTGGCGAACTTGCTCTTTCTTCTCATCATCTAGCCCATCCCATTTATTAATGGCTATCACTAATGCTTTTCCTGATTCAATAATGAACCCAAGCAAATGCAAATCTTGATCCGTTAAACCATCATTGGCGTCTAATAACATCAAGCATACATGTGATTCTTTGATAGACTGCAACGTTTTAATGACTGAAAATTTTTCAATTTTCTCATCAACACGAGCACGTCGTCTAACCCCTGCGGTATCAATCAAAACATATTTTTGCTCGTCACGCTCAAAGGGAATAGCGATACTATCCCGTGTGGTACCTGGCATATCATAAACAACAACACGCTCTTCACCGAGAATACGGTTCACCAAGGTTGATTTGCCAACATTTGGACGGCCCGCAAATGCAATTTTAATGGCATCTGGTGGTGGTTCATTTTCCTTCGTGGCCTCAAAGGTTTGAGTCACGGATTTTAATAAAGGCAACATACCTCGGCCGTGAGAGGCAGAAATACCATGCACTTCAGGAAACCCTAGTGATTGGAAGTCGGCACAAGCGATGTCCTCTTCCATGCCGTCAGTTTTATTAACAACAACATACACAGGCTTATTGATTTTTCGAAGTCGTGTTGCAATGTTACGATCAACGGCTGTTAATCCGGCTCTACCATCCACCATAAAAAACACAACATCGGCTTCATTAAGGGCAAATTCAGATTGCTTAGACATCAACGCATCAACGGCTACATCGTCAACACCTACCCCACCTGTATCTACTACAATAAAGGGCTTGTTCTCAAAGATGGCTTCGCCATATTGTCGGTCACGGGTAAGACCTGGAAAATCAGCGACCAAAGCATCTTGGCTTCGCGTTAAACGATTAAACAAAGTCGACTTTCCTACATTAGGTCGGCCGACGAAGGCAATTACGGGAATCATCAATTAACTCACAGAAAAACGATTTAATTTACCATTAGCAGTCATCACATAAATGTTATTGCCTGCCACAGCCGGCGCAATATCAATAGGTCCACTCAGCTGGGCACGCGAAACCAACTCGCCATTTTGCGTAGCCACCACATGTAAGAAACCAGTTTTATCGCCTACTATCAAGTAATGCCCCATTAATACAGGCTCCGTTAATCCCCGCGCTTTAAGAGACTCCTGCTTCCATTTTACCTGACCACTTTGTTTATTAAACGCCCACAAAACATCGTTACTGTCCGTAAGATACAGCGTATTCGCGTCCAGTGCTAAGTTTTTATAAACAGAGGCGGGTTTTCTCCATAAAAACTCACCTGTCGATAATGACATAGCACCTACATAACCTTGATAGGTTGCTAAATAAACAATATCTCCCTGTACAATCGGGTCAGCATCTATATCGACTAAACGTTCAACGTCACTGAATCCACTGGCATACGCAATGCTTCGTTGCCAATCTACTCGCCCAGTTTGTACATCTACCGCATCCAATTTGCCATCAGAAAAACCAACTAAAACCATGCTACCCCTCACAACAGGAGACGAGCTCGCTTTTAAAATTAAATGAGGGGTACCATGTTCTGATGTCCATAGCTTTGAACCTGTTTTTAGATCAAACGCATATAAATTACCATCAATTGTTTTAACAATGGCTTTATGATTTTTAATGACTGGTTTTGATAATGCGTCGCCTGATACTTTAAGTGATTTAAGCTCGCTACCATCAGTGGCGCCCAACAACATCACCTTAGAACGGTTGGTTCCAACAGCCACAAGCCCTTCTGAAACAGTAGGACCACTAACGACGCCATCTTTTAATTGCTTAGACCAGAGAACATGACCGTCTACTCTATTGATGGCTTGAACCATGCCATTTGCGTTCGCCGTATAAATAGTAGAACCGCGTATAACAGGTTTTAATTTCAAATAAGTACTGGTTTTACTCGGCTTGCTTACCGGTAAAGACCAATGATCCACCAAGTTGGCTTTCTGGGTGATAGTAGGCAGTGGGGATGGCTTTGGAGTGTTGTCTTTTCCCAGCATGTAATCGTCTATTTGGGTGCATGCCTGCAATGCTACACAAAGTCCTAAAACCATTAATTTTCGATTTGTAAATACCATAAACCCTCATTATTTAACGATAAGCATCAAGTTGGCTTTGCTACTTTACATCTTTATACTGTTTGTACTTTTCGATCCACAACCTTCATTGATTGCGTTTGAGCAAATAACTCATTTGTTTTCATCTCTAAGAATGGATTCCCCATGCCGTGAGTTTGTACTTCAGTAATGGCTTTTCGATAAAAAAGAACAGCTTCCTGATATTGACCTGTAGCTGCATAAATATCGCCTTTTAATTCATTCACAACCGGGAGATAAGCTTTATCTTCTACCGTTTCAAGCTCAGATAGTGCCTTGTCATAAGATTTTATAGCAACAAACAAACGAACCAACCTAATTTTAGCAATTTGTTGCAATGTTGGTGCCTTTGAATGCAAGGCAACTGACTCTAATTCTTTTTGAGCTTTCGGATAGTTTTCACGAACCACATAAAGTTTGGCTAATGTCAGATGAGCCGCATCGGCATAAACGGTGTCACTATAGTCATTTAACAATTGACTAGCATAAGCTCTAACACCTTTATTGTCTTGATTTGAAAATGCAACCATAAGGTGCTCATAAGCATTGGAAGCCTGTTGAGTGATTTTTTCTTGATGCCAATTCCAGTATTTATAAGCGGATACCATCAATAGAACAATAACAAGAACGATGGTTATCGCATTTTGATAACGCTTCCACCATTTTTTTATTGCTTGTAATTGCTCTTCCTCTGTCATGTAAACGGACATACTTCTCTCCTATAACTCATTACAAATAATTCTCGATGTAGGCACTTAATTCATGCTGAGGTATAGTGACTTGTTCTCCCAGCTGACGTAAATCTTTAATGCCTATCAACTTATCCTTCATTTCATCCGCACCTAGAATCAATGCGAGACGAGCGCCACTTTTATCGGCTTTTTTAAATTGACTTTTAAAGCTGCCCCCACTTGTATGAACAACCACTGAGCACTGCTCACGCAAAGACTCCGCCAACAACAAAGCGCAAACCATGGCTTCCTCGCCCATTGCCATCACAAACACTTTAGGCAATGGAGCTACGACAGGGTCTGATAAAACAGCATCCATCAATAATAACAGCCGCTCCACACCCATGGCAAAACCAATTGCAGGCGTAGAGTTTCCTCCGAGCTGCTCAACCAGCGCATCGAAGCGACCACCAGCACACACGGTAGCTTGGCTACCTAACTTATCGGTAACCCACTCAAAAACAGTGTGTCCATAATAATCTAAACCTCTGACCAAAAAGGGGTTAACTGTATAAGAAATTCCTAGAGCATCCAGACCGTTACACAAGCTAAAAAAATGAGCTCGGCTTTCCTCACTGATAACATCCACCAAGGTAGGCGCATTTTGTATTAGCGATTGCATCTCAGGGTTTTTACTATCAAGAATTCTCAAAGGGTTTTTATCTAATCGTCTTTGGCTGTCTTCATCTAACAACGAAAAATGAGGTCTAAAATATTCGATGAGTTGAGCGCGATACATTTGACGCTCATCTAAAGAACCCAAGGTGTTGATTTCTAAGTGTACGGAATCTGCAATGCCTAATTTATTCCATAACCGTTTACATAAAACAATCAGCTCAAGCTCTATACCTACACCACTGATACCAAAGGCTTCTACACCCAATTGGTTAAATTGACGATAACGTCCCTTTTGAGGCTTTTCATGCCGAAACATAGGCCCACAATACCATAGTTTTTGTTGTTGGTTATGAAGCAAACCGTGCTCTAAGCAGGCACGAACACAACCAGCAGTGCCTTCAGGTCTTAACGTTAAACTATCGCCATTTAAATCGTTGAAGGTATACATTTCTTTTTCAACGATATCTGTGATTTCACCTATAGTACGTTTGAATAATTGAGTGCTTTCTAATAGCGGCAAACGTATTTCTTGATAGCCATAATCTGTTAAACATTGTGCAAAGGTATCTTCTAATAAACGCCAAGCATAACTTTGATGAGGCAACACATCATTCATGCCCCGTATTGCTTTAAGTCGCTCAGCCACCTTCTTTCTCCACGCTCTCTACCTGAGGTCGTGATGAGAGTAAGGATCGCATCTTAGACAGATCAGTTAATCGAATCTCTGTTTCTGTTTTGTTAGATGAGCTATCAATACTGCTAATGCTTGAAGGAAACAATTGTTCGTTCTCTTTATTGGTATACCACCACATAGCAACAGCTGTTAAAACAACCACAGCAAAAAAGAATGTCACCCAGCGAATAGCATGTTCCGCTTTGTTTGTTTCACGTCGACTTTGCCATAAAGCTTTTTCTGATTTGTGTTCCACTTTATACAAACGATTAAAGACTTCAAGTAACGGCTCGTGTGCCGCACCCAACAGTTTTGCATAAGCACGAATATAACCTTTTATAAACACAGGCTCAGGCATCCCCTGATATTCATCTGCTTCAAGCATTTCAATCATTTTCACACGCAAGTGCAATTTTCCTGCAACATACTCAGGGCTATAACCTTGTTGAACGCGCAAATTGGCTAACCAAGCGCCTGGTCTAGCATCCAGTTGTTCTTCAGCTTCATCCATTGTTTGTGTTGTATTCATCTTTTCCTCCGGTATTGTCCGAAAAACTGTTTAAACGTTGTTTATAATCCGCTTCCAGTTCAAATTTTCCTGCCTTATGAGCCACCGCCGTTGCCATAGCAAGCAGCATCCTATTATTTTGCGTAAGCGTTGGGTATTTTTGTAAATACGTCATTGCCTCTTCAATATTGCCTTTTTTCAAACTAATATTTGCTAATTCATATAAAGATTGCTCGCGCGAAGGATCTTGCTCTAATGCTTTATTAAAATATTTTGCGGCATTTTCATAATCAGGAATGGCCATTACGCAAAGACCGGCATTCTCATAAGCCCCTGCGGTATGATCATATTTAATATCCTTTACGGCTTTTAAAAAATAAATTTCGGCTTGCTTATACTGCCCCTGTCGACATAAATATGCACCATAATTATTTAATTGAGTCCCGGCCTTAGGTGATGCGGCCATTGCCTTATGATAATAGGTCTCTGCCTTTTCCATGTCACCACTTTTTTCCATAAAATAGGCCATCGATGCATTTACGTTAGGCGCATCTGGATCTTGAGATAATGCCAATAATAATTTTCGCTTTGCGCGAGATCTATCCCCTTGATTGAGATAGGCCAAGCCCAAACGTGTATTATAAGTGGCTGCATCACTGCGTTTTGCGTCACTCATGGGAGGGGCTCCCTTCACATCACTGTTGTGATGACATGACTGGAGCAGTAAACCCATGATCAGTAAAAGGTAGTAACGTTTCAATACATACTCACATCGCATTTGAATGGGTGGGTTATTATAACGTTGAACCCTTGGATTAAAAAGCTTTGTGTCTTTTACCCCACTTACAAAGCTTAATGACTGACATTTCTCATGAATTTATCACACATTTACCAAATAAAAAGCAAGATAAAAATGTATGATCATTATTGTGCTTGAACATCTTGCTGTTGTGCCATTGGTGAAAAATGCATTTTTTGCCAACGTTGAGCGCGACTGGTTTTATCTTTAACCTCTCCAGCTAACTGCCCACAAGCAGCATCAATATCATCACCGCGCGTTTTACGGGTAATCGTATTTATTCCCTTCAAGACAAGTTGATCACGAAACGCATTGATGGTGTCTTGAGAAGAGCGCTCATATTCTGTCATAGGAAAAGGATTAAAAGGAATTAAATTGACTTTTGACGGTACATTTTTCAATAGCTTGATCAACTGAGCAGCATGCTCAGGCTGGTCATTTATACCTTTCAGCATTACGTATTCAAAGGTAACGACACGCTTAGGCTCATTTTTAAAATAGTTAGCACAGACATCCATTAACTCAGCTAGTGGGTATTTTTTATTTATAGGGACTAATTGATCCCTTAGCTCATCTGTTGGAGCATGCAACGAAACGGCAAGTGAAACGGGACTTACTTCACGTAAACGTATCATGTCTGGAATTACACCTGACGTGCTGAGAGTGACTCGTCGCTTAGAGAGACCATAAGCAAAATCATCCATCATGATACCCATGGCAGAAACAACATTATCAAAATTAAGCAAAGGCTCACCCATACCCATCATCACAACATTTGTAACACGTTTATCATGAGCGCCTTGTTTTTGTGATAGCTCGCGCACAGCCAGCCACACTTGGCCTATAATTTCTGCGGTGGTTAAATTTCGATTAAATCCTTGCTTTGCGGTAGAACAAAAACTGCAGTTTAAAGCGCACCCTACTTGAGATGAAACACATAAAGTGCCACGTTTCGTCTCTGGAATATAAACCGTTTCAATACAGTTCCCACAATCGAGTTTCAACAACCATTTGTGGGTGCCATCACTGGATTTTTGGCAACTGATGATTTCAGGTAACCGAATTTCCGCTATTTCTGTTAATTGGTCACGGAATATTTTGCCTAAATTGCTCATTTCTGCAAAATCATGGAGACCCGCCTGATGAATCCACTGCATCAATTGCTGAGCGCGATAAGGCTTTTCGCCGATATCACTTAAGAATTCACGCATTTGTTGATAATTAAAATCAAGTAAATTAATTTTTGGATTCATCAGAACATTCTAACCGGTTAAGCTCGTGAACACAGTTCGTGAGGTTCAAAGAAATATGCAATTTCTTGTGCGGCTGTTTCAGCGCTGTCTGAACCATGCACGGCATTTGCATCAATGCTATCAGCAAAATCAGCACGAATCGTGCCAGGAGCCGCATCTTTAGGATTTGTAGCACCCATGATATCGCGGTGCTTCAGGATAGCATTAGAGCCTTCTAAAACTTGAATCATGACAGGGCCAGAAATCATAAATGTCACAAGGTCATTAAAGAAAGGACGTGATTTATGAACGGCATAAAACCCTTCCGCATCAGCGCGTGACAATTGCTTCATTTTAGCAGCAATGATATTTAACCCAGAATTTTCAAAGCGCGTGTATATTTGACCAATCACTGACTTAGCAACAGCATCAGGTTTAATGATAGACAAGGTGAGCTCAATAGCCATTATAAAAACTCCAATTAAAATGGCGCATTATACATGAAAAAAGCATGAACTAGCTAATAAAAAATAGTTTTTTGTCGAGTTTAAAACAAGGCCTCCTATGCTCCGCCAATGAGTGAATCAAAGTAAAGGGACGAGCGATTGTCTGTGTCTCTTGCTTCATCAACTCGATAATCAGGTAAATATTTGATAAATTCCGTCGTTCGAAGAACAATATCGTAAAGTTGTCGCCGATAACTCCGTGCTTCGATACAAATATCATCAGCCCTTTGAATAAAAGGATTGAGTTTACTTAACATGTTCTTTTTGAGTTCTACAAATGATTGTAACGGCACGGCCATTTCCTCGCGCCACTCGTTGGTTAGCGAAACATCCACGACTTCAGAGAGCTTTCCCCAAAATGCTGAGGAAATCTCTAACATTCTTTCCTGATCCTCAACATAATGTATAAAGGCTTTTTGAAGAGCATGTTGGATAAGCTTATCCCCTTTAATTACACCCTTCCCTTTTAACGATTCCCCCAATTTTTTTGTCGCAACCTGCAATATATTTTGAAGCTCGCGTGATAATTGAATCAGTAGAGCTTGACTATCAGAAATCAATTTCTTTTGTGATAATTCTTGCTGTTCAAACTCCCCACTCACCTCAAGAAGCCTTGTGCGCAGGAGCTCTAAATCCTCTCGTGTACTACCCCCAGGGGAGTCATCGCTTTTACTTCCCTCACCTGATAATAAATAGTCGATAAATAATTTTTGTGCATACAATTCATAATCTTTAGCTTGTTGAAAAATAATCCCATTAAAAATGTTTTTTAATGGGACGATCAGCAACTGATGATAAATGCTGAGTGGATTTTGTATTGCAGAAATCAAATCATCGGTATCCACGTCTATGTTAAACCGCTCAAAAATACGCTTCGAAGTGAGCAATCCATACGTTGATAACCACGTGGATAAGTCTGTCGGTATTGTCTCATCAGTCATAATTAGTCCAATATGATTTTTTATAGGTAACAATATATTTGTTTAAATGGAGCGCTTTCAAACCTACACATTCCAAGACGCTCATGTTATAACACCTGTTTAAATGATAGTGTATTAAACCATGTTAAAGCCAAATAGTGATGATTTGCAAACACTTAACCATTTTCTTCGCGTTGCAACCCCTCCTGCATGGATAGAGTACGCGCTTAAAAATATACCCAGCCTGTTGGTTGATCACGCTCATTGTGAACGTAAAGCCGCGGCCTCGGCCTTAAACTTTATCAGTAAGTACCCTGAAAAACCTGAAATCATTGATGTAATGGCTCCTTTAGCACGCGAGGAATTGCTTCATTTTGAAAAGGTCATGTCACTGATACGCGCTCGCGGGTATGCCTATGGACCCCTAACACCATCCATTTATGCCCAAAAATTACATAAAAACATCACTCAAAAAGACGGGAAAAAACGATTAGCCGACCAACTTATTATCGGGGCCATCATTGAGGCGAGATCATGTGAACGCTTTGCAGCGCTTGCACCTCTATTTAGTGATGAGGAATTAAGAAAATTTTATCTTACTTTGGCAAAAGCCGAGGCACGCCATTTTCAAGAGTATCTTCGTCTAGCTTATCTTTACTGTAAAGAGGACGTAGAAAACCGTATACCTATATTTTTAGACATTGAAAATGAATTGATTTTAGCAAAAGATCCGGTATTTCGTTTTCATAGCGGAATACCGGAGCTCATATAGCTGATTAACAGCGAGGTCGTGGGGTTGGTACAGGCGCTGTTCCAAAGGTTACCTGATATTTTCCAGATAAATACTTGTTCAAGCCCCTATCAGGATCATCCCGTAACGCTTCGAACGTCTCTTTGGTTAATGGCTCATCGGTTATTTCGTTGATGTAACCATTTTCTTTTGCTGGATTTACAATATACCCATTGGAACCCAGCCACGTATTAAGTCCCATTTTAATACCGGTATCAACATTGTTGAGCACGGCTTGTTGCTCAGCAGTGAAGGGTTTGCCGTCAGAACGGGTCGGGAGAGAGCCTATTTCCAAGGTATCTTCTTCGGTAAATTTCACATGTTGCTCTAAGGTTGGCAGAGTAACCTTAGGATCGGGTGAAAATTTATCCACCACTGTGTTTTTAAGCGTGCTCACAATAGGGAGAATTTTATCAATGATGGCATTAACAACCGATTTGAGTGGATTATCAGCACTAAGAGCTTCACGAAGTTTATAACAAAGCTCAAGCATTGCGTAGATAGAAGAAGTCCATGTCTCATAACCTTTGAGCGCTGACTCTACGGTTTCTTTTGATTTTTTCTCAAGCTCACCCCACAATTTTTCAGCTTTTTCACTATCGCGCTTTTCCTCTTCTTTTCTTGCAATAGCCGCGTATTGAACTGCCGAAGCTTTAATATTAGCTTGTTTTTCACGGGCTTTTTTTACAAGCTCGTCATGTAGTAACTTTTTAAGTTCCTCAGGAGACATTGCCATGTTAATACTCCAAAAATAGTCTAAAATAGAAACCGTTTGGGTTATCATAGCACAGTAATAAAGGATTGTCATCCCAATCACTAAGAACAAAATGACGGTATAAAGACCCTTGATATTGGTGCTGAGTAAGGCCCGGTTTATGTGTATGCCCGTGAACTAAGGTTTTAACGTCCATTTGCTGCATGTGGTGAAGCAATGTAGCCGGCACAACGTCCATATAGGACGGCGACTTGCTTGTGTTCAATTGGCTATGTTGCCTGATGCTATTCACCAGTTTTTGACGAAATGAAAAGGGT
>Ga0247840_10010145_pt1 | contig 11869 bp, 8 predicted proteins | sample LaCruzMarch2015__FD_192404 | JGI IMG/M metagenome (GOLD analysis project Ga0247840, IMG submission 192404) | Freshwater microbial communities from meromictic Lake La Cruz, Castile-La Mancha, Spain - LaCruzMarch2015_17m | ecosystem: Environmental > Aquatic > Freshwater > Lake | place: Spain...
CAGAACGATAAAACCAATTTGCGTAAAAATGTTGTTATCCATATCGCTCAACCAAACGCCCGCCATCGACGACAAAATACACATTGGCACAATCAAAATCACCGTGAATGGCAACGACCAACTTTCGTATTGGGCGGCTAATACCAGAAACACAAACAACACGCTCAACGGAAATACCAAATACGCCACGTTGCCCGCCAACACTTGTTGCAAGCTGACTTCCGTCCATTCAAAATCAAATCCCGCTGGCAATTCGTTATTTAATAATTTGCTCATCGACTCGATGGCTTGCCCAGAACTCACGCCAGGCAACGTGCTACCGTTGATTTCGGCGGCGGGATACATATTGTAACGAGTGATTTTGTCGGGCCCTGTGATGTTCTGAACGTTGACCAGCGAACCGAGCGGCACAATATCGCCATTCGTTGAACGTGTTTTTAATTTGGCAATGTCTTCGGGTTGCATTCTAAATTCAGCATCGGCTTGGGCGATGACTTGATAAATTCGCCCAAAATTGTTGAAATCATTGACATAAAGCGAACCCAAATAAATTTGCAACGTATCAAAAATTTCATTTAACGGTACGCCCATCGTTTTACTTCTTGTGCGGTCAACATCAACAAAAAGTTGCGGCACATCGGCGCGAAAGGTACTAAATAAGCCGACTAAACCCGCTTGCTGATTGCCTTTTGCAACAAATTCCGTATTCACACGTTGCAATTCCGTAACGCCCGCATTCGAGCGATCTTGAATTTGTAATTTAAATCCACCGACTGAACTCATGCCGCGCACAGGCGGCGGCGCAAAGACTTTGATAAATCCATTCGGAATTTGCGCCATTTTTTGCCCTAATGTTTTAACCAGCGTATCGGCTGACATTTCGGGATGACCTTTTCGCGCTTCAAAATCTTTTAAGCGTACAAAAATAGTCGCAACATTCGATTGCGTCGAACCCGTCAACACTGACCAACCTGCATAAGCGACGATATTTTTTACACCTTCGGTATTTTTCAGAATTTCAGTAGCTTGTTTGACAACTTCTTCGGTGCGACCCACTGACGCGGCATCAGGAAGTTGCGCGTATAAAATTAAATAGCCTTGGTCTTGTTGCGGAATAAAACCGACGGGGACTTTTTCAAATGCCAACCAATTAAGACTATTCAAGCCCACATATAAAACTAATACGACGGCTGTCATGCGAATTAAACGCCCGACTACACGCGCGTAACCGTGACTAAATGAATCGAAAAAACGGTTGAATCCCCGAAAAAACCAACCGAATAATTTTTCTAATACACGAGTGAATAAATCTTGGTGATGATGCGCTCGGTCGAGTAATAACGCGCAAAGTGCAGGGCTTAATGTCAACGAATTGAAGGCTGAAATTAACGTGGAGACGGCAATCGTTAAGGCGAATTGTTTATAAAACGCACCTGAAACGCCTGTGATAAATGCCGTCGGAACGAACACAGCCGCCAAAACTAACGATGTCGCAATAATGGGCCCGACGACTTCTTGCATTGCTTTTCGTGTGGCATCTCTGGCAGATAAACCTAATGCAATATGCCGTTCGACGTTTTCAACCACCACAATCGCGTCATCCACCACAATTCCAATCGCTAAAACTAAACCAAATAATGACAACGTATTGAGTGATAAACCTAACGCTGACATCACGGCAAATGTGCCAATTAACGAAACAGGAACGCTCAATAATGGAATAATCGTGGCTCGCCAGTTTTGCAAAAATATGACGACCACTAACACGACCAATAAAATCGCCTCAAACAGCGTTTTGATTACCGCATCAATGGATTCTTGAACGAAAACTACCGTGTCATAAACAAGTTTGTAATCCATTCCTTTTGGAAAGCGTGTTTTTAGTTTTTCCATCGTATCAACAATGCCTTGTTTCGTTTCCAAGGCATTTGAACCTGGTAATTGAAACACCGCTAAACCCACCGCCGCGTCGCCATTTAATAGCAAACGCGAGTTGTAATCTTTCGCGCCCAATTCAACTCGTGCGACATCTTTCAAATAAACAACTTCGCCATTCGCGCTTTGTTTAACGACAATGTTGCTAAATTGCTCAGGTTCTAACAAACGTCCTTGCGTCGTGACGGTATATTGAAAATCGGTTTGTGTGGAAGTCGGCGGTTGCCCGATAACACCCGCCGCGACTTGCACATTTTGTTCGCGCACGGCTTTCACAACTTCGCTGGCGGTGAGATTTTGCGCGGCACAGAATTCAGGATTCAGCCACAAACGCATACTGTAATCTTGTCCGCCAAGCAGCACAATTTCACCAACACCTGGCAAACGTGACAAATTATCTTTGATTTGTAACAGCGCATAATTGTTTAAATAAACGCTGTCATAACTTTTATCAGGTGAAATTAACCCAATCACTAAACTTAAATCGGGACTGCGTTTTTTAACGCTAATGCCATTACGCCGAACTTCTTCGGGCAATTTTGGGTCAGCAAGCGCAACGCGGTTTTGCACCAAAACTTGTGCTTTATCAAGATTCGTTCCTGGTTTGAACGTGACCGTCAACGCCATATTGCCGTTGTTGGTGGATTGCGACGACATATACAACATATCTTCCACGCCGTTCACTTCTTGTTCAATCGGCGTGGCGACGGTTTCGGCAACCACTTTAGAATTCGCACCAGGATAAACTGCGCTGACTTGAATAGTCGGCGGGGCAATTTCAGGATATTGAGCAATCGGCAGTTTAAGCAGCGATAAACCACCGACCAGCACAATCATAATCGACAACACCGCCGCAAAAATCGGACGGTCGATAAAAAAACGGATTAGATTATTCATAACCGACTAATCCTTTGCTGGCGTGGCAAGCGTAATTTCTTCAGGCTCAATCACGCTGTCGGGTCGCAATTTTTGCAAACCTTCAATTACCACCCATTCGTCCGCTTTTAAACCTTCGCTAATCACGCGCAAATCCCCGATTTTTTTGCCCACAATGATTTTGCGTTGCGTCACTTTTTTGTCTGAATTCATTACCCAAATGATGCGATTTGCTTGGTCTGACCCGATTGCGCGGTCGGGTAATAATAAACCGTCATAAGGTGCGCCACCGCGTAGACGCATTCGGGCAAAAAAACCAGGGCTGAGTAATTCATCAGCATTCATAAATACGCCACGCAAACTTACCGTGCCTGTAACGGGATTTTCTGTTGGCGCGACATAATCCACATGACCCGAATGCGGAAATCCTTGTTCATCGCTCAATGCTAATTCGACTTTTGTGCCTTCGAGATTGCGTCCCTGTTTTTGCGCTTCGCGTCGATAACTTAAAATGGCGCGTTCATCCACATCAACAGCCACATAAACGGGATTCGTTGACACAATCGTTGCTAACTTTGTCGCATCGCCGCCGCTACCATTAACCAAATTTCCTGCCGTAATCAATTCGCGTCCAATTCGCCCGTTAATCGGAGCGCGAACTTCGGTAAATTCAAGATTTAATTTTGCACTCGCTACTTGCGCTGTAGAAGCATCAACAGCCGCCGCTGCGCCACGCAAACCTTTATTTCGTGCGTCATATTCTTCGATTGAAATGGCTTTGGCTTTCAATAAATTTTCAGCGCGAGCTAATTCATTTTTTGCTAATTCTTGCTTGGATTTAGCTTGTTCTAATTCAGCCGTTGCATAACTCAATTGTGCTTTAAATGGTTTTGAATCGATGACAAATAACAAATCCCCTTTTTTAACCGTTGCGCCGGCCGCGAAATTCACTTTTTCTAAATAGCCGCTTACTCTCGCACGAACTTCCACCGTATTGACGGCTTCAATTCGACCTGTGAATTCGTCCCATTCTGTAATTTTTTGGCTTAACGGTTGAGCAATTTTAGCTTTAGAAGGCGGCGGTGGCGCGGGTTGAATCGGTGAGACTGAAGCGTTTTGAGGTTTGTCGCAACCGCTCATTAGCAACAAAAACAACGTGAGCAAAATCGGGAATCTTTTCATTTTACAAATGCCTTAATTTTAGGGCGAAATAAATGGTAATAAGTATTACCGTTTAGTCTAGGTTATCATTATTATTTAAGTCAATTTATTTTTTCGAGTAAAAACAGATGATTAAATGCGGACGACCAACAAAAGGGAATGAATTATTAAGTCGTGATCGTTTGCTAGATGCGGCGTTAGAATTATTTTTAGAACACGGTTATGGCAATTTGAGCATGGAAACGATTGCGCGTCATGCGCGAGTTTCGATGCGAACTATTTACAGTCAATTTGGCGGCAAAGCAGGATTATTTGGGGCATTGATACGACGTTGCAGTGACCAATTTATCATTGATTTTTCGCATGAAGAATCAGCAGAAAAAGCCCTAAATCTATTCGCCCAGAAATATATATATTTAATTACTCGACCTGATGCGGTAAGGATTCGAGCGATTTTGATTGGTGAATCGCCCCGTTTTCCTGACCTTGCTACAGAATTTTATGAGCAAGGAGTAAAACGAAATTTGGACAACTTGGCAGAATTTTTTGCTGTCCAACAACGTACAGGACATTTTGTTGAGTTTGATGCGTATTTTTTAGCAGAGCAACTTATTGGGACATTGCGAGGAGAACGTTTGCAGCAACTACAATTAGGGCTGGCAACCACACCAAATGAACAAGAAATTAAAATTTGGGTACAACGAGCGATACATTTATTTTTGTACGGGATTGCACTTGATAACAGCCATCGACAGCTTATTCCGCTGTAAATCTTTTAGCGTGAATAAAACAATTAACTGAGGTGATGCACGATGAGTACATTTTTATATGTTTTGTAGGAAAGTACATGGTGAAGATTGCGCGGTGAGTAGCAAGGTTCGAGTATAATTGCTGTTCGTGGAACTGTCTTTGATGTTGAAAGCGCAGATTGATTTTTAAATTAAGGACGACAATTGTGTTAAATAATATAGCTCTTCCATTAACCGAATGCCTCGCAAAAACTTACGGCGAAACAGGAAATAAACAAAAAGGTCGCCACGTTTTAAACCATTGCCAAATCGTTGGCGAAGTGGCGCGTGAGCTGATTGCCCGAATGCCAGATTGGTTAAAAAACGATTTATTTCCCTTCGGTTCAGAACTTATTGCTGCCTGCCATGACATCGGCAAAGTGAGTCCGACATTTCAAGAGAAAATCTATCGCGGCACAGCGAACTATTCCAAAAACTCAAAATCCGAATTAAAAACCGCAAATCCCGATTTAGAAAAAACGTGGGGCGGTCATGCGGGTGTGAGTTTTGCCGCCGCCGATGAATTAGACGTTGGCAAATTCATCCCCGAAATTTTGGGACAACATCACGGTTATTCACCCAACGTTCAAAATTTAGCTAACGATGCCGTTTTTGGTGGCAAAGCATGGCAACAACGCCGTGAAGAATTAGTTGCCGAACTTCAAACCTTACTCAATTGCAAATTCCCCAAAGTAAAAAGCCCTGAACACGCCCGAATTTTAGCGGGTTTAACCACCGTTTCAGATTGGATTGGTTCCTCGTCGTTATTCGATAATCCTGCTGACAATTGGCAACCATTTATTTCGCAAGCCTTAGATAACGCAGGTTTTATTCAACCTCAAATCAAATCGGATTTAACGTTTTTTGATATTTTCAATTTTCGACCGCGTGATTATCAAACTGCTTTTTTTCAAAATACCACGCAAGCAGGTGTTTATATTTTAGAAGCACCGATGGGCTTAGGAAAAACTGAAGCCGCGCTGTATGCCGCGTATCAATTGCTTTCAACGAATAACGCAACGGGCATTTATTTCGCGCTGCCAACACAACTTACATCCGACAAAATTCACCAGCGAGTGAATCAATTTTTAGAAAAAATCTTATTTGAAAATCAACAACAAGCGTTATTACTTCACGCTAACGCATGGCTTCAAAAAGAATTAGGTGTTGAAGGAAATCCAAATGGTTCGTGGTTTGACAAAGGGAAACGCGGCATTCTCGCGCCTTTTGCCGTAGGCACGATAGACCAGGCTCTAATGGCTGTGATGAATGTTCGGCACGGTTTTGTCAGAACCTTTGGTTTAGCAGGAAAAGTCGTGATTTTGGACGAAGTGCATTCTTACGATGCTTACACGGGAACAATTTTAGACGAGCTGGTTAAAGCCTTACGCGATTCGCACTGCACCGTCATTATTTTAAGTGCGACATTGACGCAAGAACGCCGTGAAAAATTATTAGTTCAAACCGTTCAAGAACAACGTTATCCGCTGATTTCTGCGAAACCCAATAACGGCGAATTTCAAGAAGTAGCGATTAAATCCTTGGAATCAAAAACGGTTGAAATTCATTGTTGCCAAGATGATGAAATGGCAATTGATGAAGCCTTGAAACGTGCCGAACAAGGTCAGCAAGTTTTGTGGATTGAAAACACCGTTGCCGAGGCACAAGACATTTTTGAAAAATTAGCCAGTTGTGACATCGCAATTGAAGTAGGTTTATTACACTCGCGTTTTTTGAAAATTGACCGCGAAGCAAACGAAAATTATTGGGTCGAGTTATACGGCAAAGACAATGCTATGGCACGACAGGCAAAAGGGCGAATTCTTGTCGGAACACAAGTTTTAGAACAATCACTCGATATTGATGCCGATTTTTTAATCAGCCGATTCGCGCCAACCGATATGCTTTTGCAACGCATCGGACGATTGTGGCGGCACGAAAATAAGCGTCCCGATTCAGCAAAACGTGAAGCGTGGTTTTTAACGCCTAATTTGAATGCAGCGATTGAAAATATCGACTTGTTTGGCAATAGCGCGAAAATCTACGCGCCATACATTTTATGCCGAAGTTTGGACGTTTGGCATGAGTTGAAAAGCGTAATTTTACCGTCGCAAATCCGTGATTTAATTGAGGCGACTTATGTTGAACGGATTGAACAAGGCGAAATGCAGCGTTACAAATCGAAACTCGAAGAGCAACGTGCAAAATTAAAGCAACTCGCCTTATTTGGCTTATCAAAAGCGGGAACGACGCTGCCTGAAAATGCGAGTACCCGTTACAGCGAACAAGATAGCGTTCAAGTTTTGCTTTTGCGTGATTATCAAACGGGAAACGATGCTACTGAAATCACGTTTTTAAACGGTGAAAAAATTGATTTACCGCGTGGCGTGAAAGCAAAAGACAAAAAACTATGGCGTAATCTAGCGGCAGCGTTGATGAAAAATACGTTAAACGTTGTTAGTTATAACGCGCCAAAACCTGTTTCGATTAAAGAATTGGATTGGTTAAAAGAATTTGTTTATTTGGGTAATCGTAATGATGAAAACAGTTTGTTGCGCGTGGCGATTGTGGATGAAAGTGGTGAAGTGCGTGGTTTAACGGGTGGTTCGGCGTTGGAGAATTGCCAGATACGTTACGATGGGCGTTTGGGTTATCGAATAGTTGAGTAAGTCGGGTTAGCTTGCAGCGAAAAGCGTAACCCGATTTGCAAAATTAAAATTCTGTGTTGTTTTCGATAAATTTAACTTGCACAAATGATAGAGTTAGATGATAATTTCGCCGTGCTTTTAAAAGCACATTTTCTCATGACAATGGGAGTGTTTCAGATAGCGTTAGTTATAAGCAAAAAGGATTTTTGCCTTCCCCATAACCGTGGGGGTGTTTTCGTTAAGTGGCAGAGAAGTTATTTTCTGCCACATCCTAATCAACCTTTTAACAGGTGATTCTCAATGATAGAAAATCGTTACAACCTAGTCGATGAAGACTGGATTCCAATTGCTGACGCGGGGCGTGTCAATCTCAAACAAATTTTCACCGAATCGAATTACCGTGCATTAGGTGGTAATCCCGTCCAAAAAATTGCCATTACAAAACTTTTACTCGCCATTGCTCAAGCCGCTTGTACACCAGAGGATAACGACGATTGGAAGAATTTAGGCGCAGATGGTTTAGCTAAAAAATGTTTAGATTATTTAACGAAACATCACGACGATTTTTGGCTTTACGGTGAAAAACCGTTTTTGCAAATGCCACAAATTTCTCTCGCCGCTACACAAAGTGTCGGCGCAGTTTTACCCGAAATTGCCACTGGCAACACTACAGTTTTAAATTCTATTCAAACAGAATCAGAACTCAGCGATGCAGATAAAGCTCTTCTGATTTTGCAATTGATGGGCTTTGGTTTGGGTGGCAAAAAAACGGATAACGCTGTCGTTTTATCAGCAGGTTATTTGGGAAAAACTAATGACAAAGGAAAGTCGGCTACTGGCAAAGCAGGCACATCATTAGGTTTTATGGGCTTCTTGCATAATTTTCTGCAAGGTGAATCTGTCCTACAAACACTCTGGTTAAGTTTATTCACCCAAGAACAGATTGCCGATTTGCCTTATTCGCAAGGTTTAGGCATTGCACCGTGGGAGAAAATGCCTGAAGGTGAAAATTGTGAAACAGCGAAACAATTACAAAACAGTTTGATGGGGCGTTTAATTCCGTTGTCACGGTTTTGTTTATTGAACGAATCAGGCTTGCATTATTCCGAAGGCATCACGCATCAAAGTTATAAAGACGGCATGATTGATCCGAGTGTTGCGGTGAATTTTTCGGGCAAAGATGCAAAAGTGTTGTGGGTTGATACTGAACGTAGACCGTGGCGTTTTTTAACAGCAATGTTGAGTTTTATGTCTGCGACTGGCAATGGTTTTGATTGCTTTCATTTGAAATATGGCTTGCTTCGCGCTCGAAAAACAAAGTTATCCAAAATCGGTTTATGGTCAGGCGGTTTAAGAGTTAGTAGCAATGCGGGTGAGCAATACGTTTCAGGCTCTGATGATTTTGTAGAATCCGTTGTTTTTATGAACGGCGAGGATTTGGGCGAAATTTGGTACAACACGTTAAAACACGAAATGACCGACCTCGAACAACTCGCCAAAATTGTCTACGGCTCAACGATGGGTTATTTCAAAAGCCAAAAATCTGAAGGTAAAAATGAAGCGGCACAAGCCTCGCATTTATTTTGGCAATTGTGCGAGCGACGATTTCAAGATTTAGTTTATGCCTGCGGTGAAGGTGAAATCGAAACAAAAGCCTTACGCAAAACCTTCGCGCATTTCGCTAACACCGCTTACAACAGTTATTGTCCCCACGATACATCGAGACAATTGGACGCATGGGCTGAAAATTTACCGAATTTGGGTAAATATCTAAAAGACACCAAACCACAAGAGGCTGAAGCATGAGTGAAATGACGAAATCGAATAAAAATGAACAATTTGTAAAATTCATTATCGACATCACGCAAAAAGATAACGGTTGTGCAGCAGCATTAAAACGCGCTGACAATCCTGCAACGGAATACCAAAGTTGGGAATATCTGGCGCGTTTTATCGACATTGAAAAAGATTATGAGCGGTTGCCTTATGCCACCGTTGCATCGGCAATGGCAAAAGCGAAAGTTGAACAAAATGGCGCAGTGAAAATAGGTGAAGCCATTGCGCGATGTTATGAAGACGGTAATCAAAGTGATCAAGCGAAAGCAAAATTACGGCGTTTGTTGGCGTGCGAAACAGTTGAAGAAGTCTGTCGCGTTCTTCGTTCGTTGTTTAGTTTGATTAGTTCAAAAGCGGGCATTCAATTGGATTACATTTCGTTGCTACAAGATTTACGCAATTTTCATTTTAACAATCAGCGTGTCAAATCACATTGGGCGCAAAATTTTTACCGCCATTATTCCATTGAGGAAAACGTATGATTGCCAGCGTTTTACATTTAAGTCGTGCTGATGTGAAAGCGTTGAAAATTACCGATGCTTATTCGTTACACCGCGTGGTTTATGACTTGTTCGATGATATTCGCACCGAATCTGAAAAACAACAAAGCGTTTCAAGTGGTATTTTATATGCGGATAAAGGTGGTGATTTTCACGGGCGACGGATTTTAATGTTATCGAATCGCCAGCCGAATGCGCCTATCAATGGCGAAGTGTCGATTAAAAAAATTGCCGACAGCTTTTTGGATTATTCACAATATCGTTTTGAAGTTATCGTAAATTCGACAAAACGTGACAATGAAAGTCGCAAAATTATTCCGTTGCGAAAACGAGAAGAAATCGCCCGCTGGTTTATCGAAAAAGCACCGCAATGGGGTTTTGAAGTTAGTTCGGCACATTTGGAAGTGGAAGATATTGTTGTTAAAAAATTCACTGAAAAAACGGGGCGTGAAATTACGCAAGGGCAAGCCCGAATTTTGGGACGATTAACTGTCATTGATAAAGCGAAATTTGTGCAGAGTTTTCAGCAAGGTATTGGTCGTGGACGCAGTTTTGGGTGTGGATTGCTTCAAATTGTTCCGATTTAGGAAGCCTAATAATGAACATCACAATAGATACGTCAGCTCTAATTGCTGTGATTACGAATGAAGCCAAAAAGAATCGAATTTTGCAATTAGCGATAGATGCAACGTTGATTGCTCCAAGTTCCGTTCATTGGGAAATTGCCAACGCTTTTTCGGCGATGATAAAGCGAAATCGAATCACAGTAATGCAAGCACAGGCGTGTGTTGCGTTGTACCAAAAAATTCCAATCGAATTTGTGGATGTCAATCTTTCAAAAACGATTGAGCTTGTGGAAGAGCTAAAAATTTATGCTTATGATGCTTATCTCATTCAATGCGCTATACAAACTCAAACACCATTACTGACATTAGATGCTGGCTTGATTCAAGCCGCAAAATCTGTCGGCATCATAATTTTGGAGTAACTACGATGCACGTTTATAACTTTACTGAAGCAAAACAAAATTTCTTTACCATTTTTGAACAAGCTGCATTAGAGGGCTGTGTTCAAATCAATGGCGATAATGGTCAAACTTTTATGCTCACACCGATGTCGAAAAAATCGCCGCTCGATATTGAAAGTATTTCGCTAGATTTGACGGCTAATGAAATCGTTAATTTTGTTCACGAAGGGCGGCGATAGATTTTCGCTTCATTTTATCTTTCCCATGACCGTGGGAGTGTTTCTATCGATGCCGCGTCTTCATTTTCTCATGCTATGTTTTCCCCACGTCCGTGGGGGTGTTTTTTACTTTATATTTTTCAATTTTTTCAAGGATTCCAAATGAACACTAATAACCCTTTCAAAGGTCAAATCATCGAATTTCACATTCTTCAATCGTTCCCCGTCACTTGCTTAAACCGCGATGATGTTGGTGCGCCGAAATCATGCGCCGTTGGTGGCGTTCCTCGCGCTCGTGTTAGTTCACAGTGTTGGAAGCGTTTTGTGCGGCTGGCGATGCACGATTTTGGGGTAAAACTCGCCATTCGCAGTAAAAAAATTGCGGATTATGTTGGCAAAGCGTGTGTGGAATTAGGTGCAACTGAAGAGCAAGCAAAAAATTGTGGCGATGCTGTGGCAGCTTCTTTTTCAAAAGATACGCTTCATTTTTTCACCGAAGGTGAAGCGGCTGCGTTTGCTGAATTTGCAAAAGAACAAGAATTCGATGCCACAAAAATCAAAGACAAAGATATTCAAAAGTTGGCGAAAAAAGTGTTGAATCCTTCTGTTGATGGTTTGGACATCGCACTTTTTGGGCGAATGGTTGCACAAGCCGCAGAATTGAACGTCGAAGCGGCTTGTTCATTCTCGCACGCCATTTCAACCCATAAAGTTAGTTCAGAAATCGAATTTTTTACCGCGCTGGATGATTTACAAGAATCACAAGGTTCGGCACACATGGGAAGTTTGGAATTTAACTCAGCAACTTATTACCGTTACATCAGTTTAAATTTGGGACAACTTTATGATTCGTTAGCTGGCGACGGTTTGTCCGAAGCGATTGAAGCATTCACGAAAGCGTTATTTGTCGCCGTGCCGAGTGCAAGACAAAATTCAATGT
>Ga0247840_10010148_pt1 | contig 11864 bp, 11 predicted proteins | sample LaCruzMarch2015__FD_192404 | JGI IMG/M metagenome (GOLD analysis project Ga0247840, IMG submission 192404) | Freshwater microbial communities from meromictic Lake La Cruz, Castile-La Mancha, Spain - LaCruzMarch2015_17m | ecosystem: Environmental > Aquatic > Freshwater > Lake | place: Spain...
ACACTATCGGGAGTCAATTCCTACACGGGAGGAACGACCGTCAACTCGGGACGCCTGATTTTCGCCCAGGCTGATTCGCTGCCGTCCACCGGGCAGCTCCTGGTCAACGCGGGCGGCTACGCGGGTGCCGGATTCGCCATGAGCCAGACCTTCCTCGACAGGTTCAATAAAGCCGATACGGCGGGCGTGATCGGGTTCAATGCCAACAGTTCCAACACGCTCGATCTCACGGGATTCAACGCCTCCGCCACACTCGGCTCCAGTTCCACCGCGAATTTCAGTGGCGGTCTGACCCCGCAGGGAAGCGCGTTCCGCTTCGGCGGCGGCTATGGGCAGTTGACTGTGTCCTCCGGCCTCACCGGATCTCGGAGCCTCGCAAACACCGGGGCTCTGACTCTCCTTCTCTCGGGGACGAACTCCTACAATGGCGGAACGTCTGCCGCAAACTCAGCCGTCGTCATTTTTACCAACGCCTCGGCCATCCCCGCCTCAGGCAGCCTCACAGCGGCCAGCGGCGGATATATCGGCAACAGCTTCGCTGTGGACCAGACGTTCCTCGACAAATTTGACAAGGCAAACAGCGCGGGCATCATTGGCGTGAACACGAATACCAGTTCGTCCTTGGATCTCACCGGATTTCACGCGGAGGCCAGCCTCGGCACAACCGGCATGGCAAATATCCACGGCACAATCGCTCCGCAGGGCAACCAATACCGCTTTGCAGGCGGCGGCGGAAGCTTGACGGTCGGAAGCACGCTCGACGGAGGCCGTTCGGTTTTTGTCTCCAATCTGGGGCTGACCCTCACCGGCACCAACTCCTACAACGGCGGCACGCAGATCGTCGCCGGAGCTTCTCTCTCTGCCGGATTTGACAATAACTTTGGCGATGCCTCCGGTGGAATATCTTTGGCTGGCACCTTGATAACCACCGGTTCCATCACCATGACGCGTGCCCTTTCGACGAATGGGGGAACGATCAACTTGCAGGGTGCGACCCTCAATGCCAACGGCGCTATTAGCGGCACGATTCTCTATAAAACCGGTTGGGGCTCGCTTGTGCTTGGCGCCGCGAATTCTTTCAACGGACTCGACATCCAAGGCGGAAACGTCCACCTGGGATTATCAGGAGCGCTGGCATTCGGGGTCACGCTGAATATCGAAAACTCCGGGTCCAACCTGAACCTGAACGGCTTCAGCCAGTCTATCTCCAGCGTGTATACTTCGTTTGGAGCCGCTATCCAATTGAACGGGGCTACGCTCACCGTGGACTCCGAATCCTACAACACGATCTACGGGGATATTGCTGGAAGCGGCTCCCTCGTGAAAAGCGGAAATGGAGCACTCTATTTGTCTGCAGGAAAGACTCACGGAGGGAGCACCACATTGAACGCCGGCACGCTCTATTTGGAAAACGGCAGTTCGCTCGGCATGGGTGCGGATGCCTTCGTCTTCAACGGCGGCATTCTTGGCACAGGCAATTCCTTCACCTCCAACCGCGCCTTCGCCTTCTCCGGAGCATCAGCCAAGGCGATAGAAGTCACAGATTACGATCCATCCGATGATTTTGACACGGTTGTAACGCTCAGCGGGTCTCTGAGCGGATCCGGCAACTTTACGAAATCCGGAGCCGGAGTCCTGCAGCTCTCGGGTGCATCCAGCCACAACGGCACCATCACCGTCGCCGGGGGAGAGTTGAAAGTCACCGGTTCCACATCGAGTACCGTGATCGCCTCATTAACGGACGCCGTCGTCAGCGGAACCGGATCGGTCGGCTCGCTGCTCATCTCGAACGGAGCAACGATTGCTCCCGGCAACAGCCCCGGCACGCTCACGGCCGCTTCCGCAACATTCGGTGCCGACGGTAACTACGACTGGCAGATCCAGAGCAATAGCCTCCATGACTTACTCAACGTCACGGAAACACTCGCGATTACGGCGACAGCCCTGGATCCCTTTGTCATCCATGTTTTCACTCTTGATGGGAATGGTGATCCCGGACTCATGTCCGGATTCAACACCGCTGCCAATGCCAGCTGGACGCTCGTCAACGCGAACTCGATCACCGGATTTGCCTCCAACAAGTTCTCGATCGACCTCGCCGGGTTCTCGAATTATTACAACGGAACGTTTGCCGTCGCAACGACGGGGGGAAATGACCTCGTGTTGAACTACACGGCCCCTGCGGCCCCCATTCCGGAGCCCGGGACATTCGCCCTATTCGCGATGGGCATCGGAGCGATGGTGTGGATTCGCAGGCGCAGGGCGAGGCAGAGCTGATCAGCCCGCCTTCACCAAAAGGGGCAAGCATGGAAAATCAAAACTCAGAAAAAAGCCGCAACCTGCGGGAGGTTTCCGACGCTTCGGCTGCACTCCCGCGCTCCGCCACGCTGCAGGGGATTCCCCCGCGCGATGTCAATCGCATCAAAGAGTTTTTCTTCAGCCGTCCAAGCGGGGCAAAAATTGTCTCCGGCCGCCGGATCCTGAAGCAAGGTGCATAGAAGTACGAAATCTCCTCGACTTCGCAACTTGCTTCTCTTTAGCACAGCGATTCACAGCAACCCGAAGGTATCCTATCTACAGAAAGTCCGGATTCCGATGGGGATTGGCTTGGCTGGTTGATGCAAATTGCCTCCGGGCGCCGGCTTAATTCCGTTGCGCCGGTTTGCGCTTTCCGCAGGGCGTAGACTTCCCGGTTCAATCCGGGCACACCGAGCTGGCCAGGAATTTGCAAGCGTCCGAGCAGCGTCCGCATTGGACGCACTGGTAGGAGGAGATGGAAACGACCGGGCGCTGGCCGGTGCGGTCCACCGCGATCGCCTGGACGGGGCAGGTCTTCTCGCAGCGGGAGCAAGCGGCGCAGGAATCGGGATCAATCCGGCGGCGGCGGAATGCGACCGCCGAGACGAGTCCGAGCAGAACTCCATACGGGCAGAGGTAGCGGCAGAACGGGCGGGGGATCCTCCTGCCGACGACGATGGCTCCCGCGAAGATCGCCCAGGCGGAGATCGAGCCGGCCAGGATGATCCCCGGTTCGGAGAATCCCGAACCCGCGAGGGACAGCACTTTTTGGACGAGCGCGTGGCCGGAAAAAAACAGCGGTTTATAGGGGTCGAGCAGGCAGGGGAGGAATCCGAGCTGTCCGAATGCCATGAGCGCGGTGGCCGTGAGAACGAGCACCGGAAGCCCGAGCAGAAGCCGGTGCAGCCAGGCGGGCAACGGCTTTGCCAAGCGGGCGGACGCAAAGTGCTGGACCCCGCCGAGCGGGCAGACCGCCCCGCAAAAAATGCGGCCACAGAAGAGTGCCGCGAGCAGGGGCAGCAGGAAGAGCGCGAGCGTCGCCCAGCCGATCAGCTCGGGATGTGCGAGCGCGAGCGAGACGTTCGCGGTGGCACCCACCGGGCAGATGCACCCGCCGCGGAAGATTCCGAAATACGCGAGCGCGCAGGCGAGCTGGGCCGCAGTCCAGCGGGCCGGCCGGCGGGCCAGCACGAGCCATGCGCCCGAGCCGAGAAGAAGCGCGAGCACAGCGACGTCGCCATAGACCCACCAGCGCAACGGACACGGGAATTCCTGCGGCACATATTGCTCGCGGAAATTTTGGATCGAAACGCCTTCCGCCCTCCGGCAATCCGGCGCATCCTCCGCCCTGGCCGACACGCCGGTCGAGGCGAGGAGGAGGCAGGCGAGCACAAGCCAGCAAGCGAGGCGTGCGGTCAGGATCCGGTGCGGGTGAATGTCCCGAAGAGGCGAACTCCCGGGAGCGCGGGCATCTTGCCCGCTTTCCGAAGAAGCGGGCGGGACGCCCGCGATCCCGGGATCCGCCTCGCCTGCATCTTGCGTCACGACACTTCCCCCGCCGGGCTTTCGCCGCCGGGAAGATAAATTTCGCGAAAGTCGCTGGACGGGTAGATCGGCACCCGTTCGACCGCATGGTGCGGGCACACGCGGGCGATCGCGCATTCGTTGCATCCGAGGCAAAGGTCGGGACGGATGACCACGAACATGGACTTGTTCCCCTGCTCGTTGCAGGCGAGCGCGCAGCGGGCGCATCCGGTGCAAAGCGCGGAGTTGATCGTGTAGATGAACGGTCCGTCCAGCTTCTCGGAGAACGGCTTTCTCCCGATCGCGCGCTGCGGGCAGACGAGCTGGTCGGTCGTCGCAATTTTTTCGTCGGGAATGGTTTTGTCGAGAAGGTGGCCGTAGCAGACCACGCAGTTCGAGCATTTCGTCTGGTCGTTCACCGCCTTGACGGCCGAGGGTTTGCGGACGCAGGCGGTTTCGCAGAGCCCGCAAAACCGGCAGGCATCGGAGTTGATCTGCCATCCGTATCGGTGGGGTGGCTGGACGAATTCCGCGTCCGGGCTCCGGCCTGCCAGCACGCGAAGCCCGACCCCGCCGAGCGCGCATCCCGCGACGCACCGGCCGGTCATCCGCAGAAATTCGCGACGCGATTTCATGGCATCATTTTGGTTCCCACGGCATCGCGGCCACGAACCCTCCTCCGCGCATCGAAGCCGGGAGGTCGGTCAGCCCGATCAGCGCGCTGCGCAGCCGGGCGATGTCGCCGTCCGACACGCGCGTGCGGTCCACCATGAAGCTTGTGAGCGGGATCTTCGCGGTCTCCCCGATCACGCGGAAATCATCTGGGCCGACGATATCGACCGCGCAGTCTGCGGTGAGCGCGTAGTTGCTGACCGCTGCGGCATCCACCTTGTGGCTTAGGAGGAGATCAAGGCATTCGATGCAGCTTGCCTTCTCGACGATCTCCGGCTTCGCGCGCGCCTCCGCCAGCAATGCGAGCACCCCCTGGTGCTTTTCGTAGGCGTCCGCCTGGCCCATCGCGAGCCGGGCGCCGTTGAGATCGGAAAGCGAGCGCAGCTTCGAGGCCTTTGGCACGATCACCGTGCCCCACAAAAACGGGTTGTGCCCGGGATCCCGCAAATCGGCGATGCGCACGAGATCCTTCCCGCGGCCGCCGGCCTCGCGCACGAGCGGCCACGGCTTGCAGAGAAATGCGTCGAGGCGCCCGTCGGCAAACGCTTTTTGCAGTTCGTAGGGCTCGACAAAATATTGCAGGTCGAGCTCGATCCCCGAGCGGGCTTTGAGGAGCGCGGCAAACTCGGCGAATTCCCGGTTCGCGATGTCATGCACGCACGAGCACGCGGTCTGCCGGCAATAGACGTCGTTGACCCCGACGGAAATTTTCAGCGGTGCCGCCGAGGGTGCGGCGCGAGCACCAGCGGCGAGGGCGGCTGCGAGAGCGAGCAGGACGATGGCCGGAACGATTCGCATCGACTGCTACTTTTGCGCGTATTGCACGACGAACTGTTTGCCCGAGTTGACCCCGAGATAGACGCGTCCCTTTGAATCCGAAGCCACAAGCACGCGGTTGCACCCGGAGACAAGTTCTTTGAGGTTCTTGAAATCCTCAAGGAGCCTGCCATCCGGCGTGTAGATTTTCACTCGGGACGGATCTTTTTCCGTCACGACGAGGTTGCCATCGGGCAGCACGGCCGAGCTGACCGGGTTGCAGCATCCGTGAAACGACTGGTCCGCCTCGCCGCGCTCGCCGAATTCCGATTTCAGCCCGCCGTCCTTCCCATAGCGCTGGAGCTTGAACGCGCCGAGGTTGGCAAGGACGATGTCCCCGTTTGCCGGGTCAATCGCGAAGTGAAAAATCCCACAGCACAGGCGTGCGGGCGGCTTGATCTCGGATTTGAACTGCCCGGTCATCGGGTCGAAGAGGCTGATCGTCCGCCGGGCGAGATCGGCCGCATAAAGCTCGCCGTCGTAGATGCGGGCGGATTTGACCGACAGGAGCGGCTTGAGATCCATGCTCCGTTTTTCCTTTCCATCCCACGAGAACACTTTGCAGGTGACCCCCAGCGGGACCATGATGTTGCGGGTCCGCCCGTTGATCACCTTCTCCTCGGAACGCGTTTGCTCGCCGAACACGTAGATCGAGTCTTCATCAAGCGCGATCGTTGCGATCTTCGGCTCGCCGGTATCGAAGCTGCGCTCGGATTTTTCCGAAGACGGATTAAAAAAATAGATCTTTTCGCCTGCGGCGACGACGAGCGTATCGTTCCTGCCGACCGCCACCGCAGAGATCTGGCCGAGGCGGTCGTCTTCGCCAAACGATTTTCCCGCGACATATTTTCCGCCGCCCAGCGACTCCTGCGTCGCGGCCTCCGGGGCCACGGGCTTTTCAGAGGGTGTTGTGGACGTCCGCCCGGCCGCCTCGTGAATCTTCTCCTTGGCCGCCGTCGCCCATGTATTCACCGCCGACCATGCGCCATCCGCCGCCACGGCGGCCTTGGCAATCGCGTCGTTTGCAATCACCGGCTTTGTGGGGGGCGGCGTCGGCGACTCAGCGCCCGAGCCGGAATTTGAAGCCAAAACAGTGAGGGCAAAAGCCACGGCGAATCCAAGCGGTTTCATATCGGTGGGCAGATTGACACCAATTCGCCAGTCGAGTCAAAGCAACGCGGATAAGAAATTTCCGGTGAGGGGAGAAAGCCCCGGCCTGGGCGCGGGCGCGTCAGCCTCGAAAATGTCCTTTATTCCGCATGCGGGCTGATGCAGGGTCGGGGAATGAAACAGTTCCTTTCGGCGGCACTCATGTTTTCCGGTTCACTTTTTGCGGGCGACGTAAAAATCGAGGACCCGTGGATCCGGGCGATGCCGCCCTCGTCGCCCGCAACCGCCGCGTTCATGGTGATCAGCAACCGGTCAGACAAGGTCGTCGCCGTGACCGGAGGCACCTGTCCGGTGGCAGGCGAGGTGCGGCCGATGATCACGACGCTCTCAAAAGTGGGCGGTCGCGAAGTGGCCGGCATGGAGTTCGTCTCAAGCTTCTCCGTGCCGCCCGGAAAAAAGCGGGTGCTGGAGCCCGGGGGCGACCACATCATGCTCATGAAGCTGAAGGATGTGCCGAAGGCGGGCACGACCGTGCCGATGGTGATCTGGATCGAGTCCGGCGGGCACCGGGAAAAAATTTCTTTGGAAGTGCCGGTCCGATGATCGCGAAGCCCGGCAGGAAGCCGCGTCCGGGGCGGGTTGCGGTGGTCGTCGCTCTGGCCTGCGCGCTGGTCGCGGTGCCGGCGCTCGTCGTCCTGTTTTCTGTCGCCGCCCGGTCTGCCTCTCCATGGTTCGGACAGTACGATGCCGGCGCGGGACCTGCTTATGATTTTTCGCTGACCGACCAGGATGGCAAGCCGCTGCGCCTGAGTGATCTGAGCGGGAACGTCGTGCTGCTCAGCTTCGGGTTCACCCGGTGCCCGAACATCTGCCCGACAACCCTCGGCAACCTCGCGGCGGTCGTTCGCGGGCTGCCCCCGCCGCTGCGGGACAAAGTCAGAGTCGTCTTTGTCAGCGTCGACGAGCGCGACACCCCGGCCACGATGAAGGATTACGTGCCGTTTTTTGACAAGAGCTTCATCGGGCTCGTCGGATCGCCGGCAGATATCGGTGCCGCCGCCCGCGCGTATGGCGCATTTTTCCGCAAGGCTCCACCGGTTGAAGGCGACGGCGGCGATTACATGATCGACCACTCGACCTACACCTACCTTATTGATCCTGCCGGAAAGTTCCGAATCCATTACCGGTTCGACCAGATGCCGGAGACCGCACGGATCGCCGGCGACATCTCCCGCGTGCTCGGGACGTCGGAACCGGCGAAACCATGAAGTCACGGGCAGCCGCCCTGTCCGCCTGCCTCCTCGCGGCCGCATCCTGCTCACCCGCGCCACCCGCCGCCGGGGTTTACGTGCCGAACGGCTCCCGGATTTTTGAGGCCAAGTGCGCTTCATGCCACCAGGCCGACGGCAGCGGGATCCCCGGCATCTGCCCGCCGCTTTCAACATCGCCCCGGCTCGCAGGCAGCGCGGAAGATACCGTGCGCGTCATGCTCCTCGGCATGAGGGGCCCGATCACGCGCGGCGGCGTCTCCTACAACGGCGTCATGCCCGCGTGGAGGTTCGACCTGGGAGACGCTCAAATCGCTTCCACCGTCAACGAGCTCCGCACGCGGTGGCGTCCGAACTCGCCCGAGGTCAGTGAAGAGATGGTCCGCCGGGTCCGCGCTGAAACCGCCGGGCAGAAGCTGTTTCCGAGCCCGGCCGAACTCGGGCTCGCCGAGTAGCGGGATCGAGGGTCAGCGCCCACCCGATCCGGAGGGCAGTTGGCGGCCGAGGACTCCCTAGATCAGCACCTTTGTCTCGGGGTTCGCTATGAGCCGCCTGACGGCGGGGGCATTCATGAGGGAGTTGTAGTCCCCGCTCCGGATTGCCAGTCACCGGAAAGCCGCTTGAACCCTGACGCTTTAGCCCCGCGCACCTCATCCCTATTCTTGGGGAACATTTCCGCTTGCATCCCCCTCATTTTCTGGAAGTCTCTGTCCCTCTTCCCCGCAGCTTTAGCTCAGTTGGTAGAGCATCACCTTGACATGGTGGGGGTCACAGGTTCGAGTCCTGTAAGCTGCATTTCCCCTCGGAGCCATTTTCTCTGTTTTCGATGGATGGGTAATCCCAGAGCTTCAGAACCCGGGGAAAAAGGTTGCATTGGGGAACCATCGGCGCAAAAACAATCCCCCTGAGAAAATGAGATGAAAAAACCGGATAAAATGAACGGGCGGACCGAATGAACGATTCCGAAACGATCGCGCGCGCGTGCGCCGCTGCGGCAGACGACAAGAAAGCAGAGAACCCGGTGCTGCTCGATCTGCGCGGGGTCTCCGGGTTCACGGATTTTTTCTTTATCTGCACCGGGACGTCCGAGCCGCAGCTCAAGGCGATCTCCTCGGCGATCCGCGAAAAGGTGCGCGAGGAATGCGCGACCCGCCCGCTCGCCGAGGACGGATATCCCGCCAGCCAGTGGGTCGTGCTCGATTTCGGCGGAGTGATCTGCCACCTCTTCCTCGGCGAAAAACGCGGATTCTACGACATAGAAAGCCTCTGGAGCGACGCGAAGCGGGTCGCGCTCTGAATTTTGCGCAGCCAAGAGACCTCACACAGTCTTCAAATAAAACATTTCGTGCGGGTTCTGGAATCTGTGCGATGATGCGCGGAATCCTATTTATAACTCATGATTACCCAGCTCGCCATCTACGTCATTTTTGGAATCGTCCTTGTCGTCGGCCTCATCATCGTGATCCTGATGGCCAATTTTTTCGGCGTGTGGCTTCGCGCGAAGATCGCTGATGCACCGGTCCCGTTTTCGAAGCTGATCGGAATGCGGTTGCGGCGGGTGCCGGTCGGGCTGGTGGTGGACAGCCGGATCACTGCGGTGAAGGCGGGGATCCCGCTTGAGACCGATCCGCTGGAGGCGCATTACCTCTCGGGGGGAAATGTCGCCCACGTCGTGCTCGCGCTCATCGCCGCGAACAAGGCAGGGATCACGCTCGATTTCAACCGGGCCTGCGCGATTGACCTCGCGATCAAGGGCACGAGCAAGACCGTGCTTGAAGCGGTGCGCACGAGCATCAGCCCGAAGGTGATTGACTGTCCGAACCCAACGACCGGACGGGTGACGATCGACGCGGTCGCGCGCGACGGCATCGGGGTCAAGGTGCGCGCGCGCGTCACCGTTCGCTCGAACCTCGACCGGTTCGTCGGCGGCGCCACCGAGGAGACGATTATCGCCCGCGTGGGCGAGGGGATCGTGACCTCGATCGGCTCCTCCGCCTCGTATAAGGACGTTCTGGAAAATCCCGACCGGATCTCGAAAACCGTGCTTCAAAAGGGCCTCGACAGCGGGACCGCCTTCGAAATCCTTTCGGTGGACATTGCGGACGTTGATGTCGGCGACAACATCGGAGCGAAGCTCCAGGCCGAGCAGGCGGAGGCAGACAAGGTGGTCGCTCAGGCGAAGGCTGAGATGCGCCGCGCGGCGGCGGTCGCGACCGAGCAGGAGATGAAGGCGCGCACGCAGGAGATGCGCGCAAAGGTTGTCGAGGCCGAAGCCCAAATCCCGCAGGCGATGGCCGAGGCCTTCCGCAGCGGAAACCTCGGGATCATGGACTTCATGAAACTGAAAAACATCCAGTCCGACACCGCGATGCGCGAAAGCATTGCCAGCTCGGAAAAAGAGCCTCAGCACTGACCGGCAGCCGACGCCGCCTGCGATGGAACAACTTGTCATCCTCGTCATCATCGGGCTCATCAGCCTGGTGAACTGGCTGATCCAGCGCTCGGCTGAGGCCCGCGAGCGGCGGAAACTCGAGCGCAAGCGAGAGGGGCTGCCGGATGGCGATCCCTTCCTCAGCGGGCAGGGCGGCCCGCCACCTCCCCAGCCGACCGAGCCCACTCCTGCCGCCTCCAATTCCGCGCCCAACCTCGCGCCCGATCCCGCCGCCGATCCCGCACGGGAAATGCGGCGGCTCATGGAGGCGTTCGGAATCCCGATGGAGCCGGACGAGCCGCTTCCGCAGGAAAGAATCCGTCCCCCGGCCCCGCCCGTGCCACCGGAATTGCCGCCGCCCGTGTTCTGCCCCCCGGTGCTCGCCAGAGAAAGGATCGTGTCCGCCCAAGCCGCGCGACCCTTCGACCTTCCCTCGACCGCGCGCAGTCCGGTCTCCCCGGTTTCGTCGCTCCTGCGCACCCGCACCGCGGCCCGCCAGGCGATCGTGCTGCGCGAAATCCTCGGCCCGCCGAAAGCGTTCCAGTAGCGGAAAAATACTGTTGCCTCCGGCCTTTCCGATGCGCATATAGGCTGCCGCCATGTCAGCCATCCTTGATTTTTTCCTCCACGCAGAAAACCACCTCCGCACATTCATCGAGTGCTACGGCCCGTGGATCTACGCGCTGCTTTTTGTGATTGTGTTTTGCGAGACCGGGCTGGTGGTCACTCCGTTTCTTCCGGGGGACTCACTGCTCTTCGCGGTCGGCGCTCTCGCCGCGCAGGAAATGCTCTCGATCAGGATCGTTGCCCCCCTGCTTTTCTGCGCCGCCGTTCTTGGGAATTCGACAAATTATGCGATCGGATCATGGATCGGGCCGAAAGTTTTTCACTTCGAATCCGGCTGGCTTTTTCGGAAGGACTACCTGATGAAGGCCCACGCGTTTTACGAAAAATACGGAGGGCGGGCGATCACCCTCGCCCAGTTCATGCCGATCGTCCGCACGTTTGCCCCCTTCGTGGCGGGCGTTGGCAGCATGACCTACAAAAAGTTTATCGCCTACAACGTCTTCGGTGCCGTCCTGTGGGTCGGCATCTTTGTCGGCGGCGGGTTCCTCTTCGGCGGCCTGCCTGTCGTCCAGAAGAACATGAAGTTGGTGATCCTTGGGATCATCATCGTCTCTGTCCTCCCGATCGCCATCGAATTCATCAAGGCAAAGCGGGAAAAACCAAAGCCGTTGTAGTCGCCTGAATGCGGCAGCGATTGGCGCCGGCTTTTTCCGCAATAAGAAACGTTTTGGCCGAAACGGCTCAGGACGGCTGCGGCTGCCCTCCACATTCCTCGCCGCATCATTTTCATCCGGCGAGCGACGGAAAATGGCACTCCCGGGACATCCGGTCGCAGATGATCGCCGACTGGGCGTCGTCCGCCTGCGCCGCGGTGGGCGGCGATCCCGCAAACTGGAGGCGGAGGATTCGCCGCGCGCAATTCATCGGAGACAGAGCCGCCCGCTTCGCAAGTGTCGGCGGCGGTCGCAGAACGAGCCCCACAAGGTCCGGATTCGCATCGAGGCAGGCATCGCGCACTGCGGCGGGCGGAAGGGCGAGGATCTCGAGCTGCCCGGCCAGCGAGTGACGGCTGAAGGGAACAGAAGAGGCATCGGAAAACGCCGGAGGCTGGGCCAACGGGCGGACCGAATCCGGCAGGGCCGAGCACCATGCCCGCCAGATGGCCCGCTGGCGGCGGG
>Ga0247840_10010154_pt1 | contig 11855 bp, 13 predicted proteins | sample LaCruzMarch2015__FD_192404 | JGI IMG/M metagenome (GOLD analysis project Ga0247840, IMG submission 192404) | Freshwater microbial communities from meromictic Lake La Cruz, Castile-La Mancha, Spain - LaCruzMarch2015_17m | ecosystem: Environmental > Aquatic > Freshwater > Lake | place: Spain...
GGCGCGAGGAGCTTGCGCCCGGGTTACGCAGTTTCCCGGTGGGGCGGTATCTCATTTTCTACGTGCCCCTGACCAATGGCGTCGACATCGTGCGTGTGCTGCATGGGTCCAGGGACCTTGTCGCCCTTTTTGAAGACGACGACGGCTAAGGTTCCCGGAAGAGCCAGCCCCCGACGGCCCTATGCCCGAGCTTGTCCCCCTCCTGCCTTCGCCGACCCTGCCCGCCGTGGTGGAGGCCACCGGGGACCGGGCGCGGCTCCGCTTCCCGGAGTTCTTCGCCTCAGCCATCCGCAACCCCCACACCCGCCGGGCCTACGTCCGCGCCGCGGTAGCGTTCCTGGACTGGTGCGCAGCCGCCGGGGTCCCGTCCCTGATCGCGGTGCAGCCGTTGCACGTCGCCACCTGGATCGAGGGACAGACCCGGACCCACGCGGCCCCGACGGTGAAGCAGCGCCTGGCGGCGATCCGCCACCTGTTCGACTGGTTGGTTACGGGACAGATCGTCGCGACCAACCCCGCCGGTTCGGTGCGGGGACCCGCGCACCGCGTCAAGACCGGCAAGACCCCGGTCCTGGAGGCCGAGGAAGCCCGTCGCCTCCTGGACAGCATCGACACGCGTACCCCGGCGGGCTTGCGCGACCGCGCCCTGATGGCCCTCATGGTCTATTCCTTCGCCCGCATCGGCGCCGCCCTGGGGATGAAGGTCGAGGACGCCTACACCCCAGCCTCATTCGGACTCCCGGAACCCCCGGACCTCTTCGAGAATCTCCCGATGACTGCGCCGCGCGATGCGCTCGTAGGCCAGTTTGTTCGTGAGTTGACCCCGACGACTGCACCCGCGCGGCCTACCTGGCGGCGCTGCAGCCCGGTGCCGCCCGCATTGACCTGCACGGCCAGTCGGCCGGTGTGGTCACGCAACGGGAAGTCGTCTATGCCCAAGCGCTGTTGCGCGGGGAGGTCCCGCCACCGCGCCCACCGCAGACTGCCGCCCTTGCGCCCGACCTGCCCCAGGACGCCCCTTTGCACGCGGAGAACATCGTGTCCGGCCATCTCGAACTCACCGTGAAGTTTTCCGAGCTACCGACGCCCGTCCAGGTGCAGGCCGGGCTGAAGATCGGCATCCAGACCGACCGCGCCCTGGTGGTGGCGATCCTGCCGCCGAAAGCCTGGAAGAAGCTCGCCCAAGCCGCCGACGCCTGGCCGCACTGGGTGGCGGCCCTGAGTGGCCGACTCGGCGCTCAGGCCGGCGCGGCGGCTGGCCCGGTCATCGTGCTCGAACAGCCCGCCTTGCAGGTCTTCGAGAAGAACGCCAAGCCCGCGGCGGACGCGACCTGACGCCGGGCGGAAGTCGTCAGGTTGAGGTCTGAGAGGTCAGGCCGGACCCGTCAGGTAACTGAAACATCGACCCTAACCTGACGCATTTTCGGCCGCGAGCCTGACATCAGGCTGGGGTATACCCCAGGGCGACAGGTTGTACGCCAGCGGAATTTCAGAATCGGCCCTCCCCGATCTCTTCGTCCGTGGCGTCTCAAAACCCCTGCGCTGGCGTCGTACCCGCTAGTCTCGTCGACTGAGTCCGCCCCCGTGTTTCACGTCTGTTGCTTATCGATTATCCTACGAGGCCATTACCCTATAAGATGACGTCCTCGGCTTTTCCCAAGGGGCACGGAGCGGCGGGAGTACCACTTGGGGGGCGCAAGGTTTGCATGGATTTGGGCATACCCTGCGAAATCCGAAGCACCCAAGCGCCCGGTCCCAGCTAGGTTTTAGAACCAAGAAACGTCAGCAAATAGAACCTCTTCCCGATTTCCGTCGCGCTTCCCCGCAAAGGAACTAATAGGCGTTTTCGCCGAAAAGGGCCGCTGCTGCCCAAACCGCTGAGCAGTGAACTCCGCCATCGCGAGACCAGTTCCCAAGGAGAAATCTTATGCCAGACGACTTAACGCTATTAAAGGAGCCCGCCTTTGCGACGGCCCTGAATGATTTAGACGACCTTTTGACGCAGAGCGGAAAGGCGTTCTTGCTCGGTGCGGGGTGCAGTAAGTGCGCAGGGCTTCCATTGACTGTGGAACTCACGGATAAAACCCTCGCGAGTGCGCGCTTGGACGCAACAACTAAATCCATTCTGTTATCTATAGTAGCGCTTTTCAAGGGTTCGACAACCGCAAATATCGAGGACTACCTAAGTGAATTGGTCGACTTTGTCGCGATTGCCGAGCGGCGTGGCGCTCGCGGCGCTGCGACTAAGACGGCCTCACTCGGCGGAGACGATTATTCTGTCCAACAGCTCAAAGATGCGGTAGACCAGATTAAGAATGCGATAGTAGAGGAAATCGATATTACTGTGAATCTAGATGTTCACTGGGACTTCGTCCGAGCGGTACATCGCCCTTCAAGACCAGGCAGAAACGTTGCGACTCGGCCAGTCGATTATCTGGTCCTGAACTACGACACACTGATTGAAAATGCACTTGCAGTTCAGAAACTACGCTACTCAGATGGAATGAGCGGTGGCAATAGTGCGTGGTGGGACATTTCGACCTTCGATATGGCTGGCCTTGCTGCACGCGTCCTAAAACTGCATGGGTCAATTGATTGGAGTGAGATATCAGGTGATCCATTGCCACGGAGAATTGCTAAGAGCCTGACGCTGCCAGCCGGGAACGATCGGAAGGCTCTCATTTGGCCTGCCTCGACCAAGTACCGAGAAACGCAACGAGACCCATATGCTCAGTTATCCAGCCTTGTTCGTAGCGTTCTCCGCCCGCAGTCTGGTAGTCAAACCGTGCTTACTATATGCGGATACAGCTTCGGTGATTCTCACATAAACATCGAAGTCGAAAGAGCCCTACGTGAATCGGGAGGGCAATTGACCGTTGTGGTTTTCGCTTCCGACGACGCACCAATAGGCGAACTCAAACGATTACATCAAGACAAGGAAATCATGGACCAAGTGCGGATCTATGCGCGCAAGGGCTTCTTTCACGGGATGACAGCAGCAACATCGACCAGTGACCTACCTTGGTGGAAATTCGAAAACATAACCAGACTGCTCGGAGGAGAACGATGATAGATGAAACCCACAACCCGAACGCCCCCGTCGAAAATCTTGCGGTCGGAACAATTATTGAAGTCGATGGGTCTCACATTGTAGCAGAATTGAAGCCAGGAATTACCGAGCTTTCGCGCATATTCGGGGGCGATACTTATCCCATCGGTCAGTTTGGTTCTATCGTGAAAATTCATTTTGGACGAAGGATCATCTTTGCCTTTGTCGGGCGACTACGCATGAAGGCTGAATACGAAGTAGAACGCGGCATTCCACCACAGGCAACGAGCGATGAGCGTGTAATTGAAGCCGACCTGTTTGGCGAAGGTGAGTGGCTTAAAGATACGTCAGTCGCTCCGATTCGTTGGGAACTTAAATTCGATCGGGGCGTTGCAACCTATCCACTCCCTCAGCAAACGGTTTACCTCACGCCTAAACGGGAACTCCGCTTCATCTACGGCCACGGGAAAGGCCCTTCCGTCCATCTGGGTGAACACGTCGGAACCGGCGGGACACGGTGCTATGCCGAAATGAACGAACTGCTCGGAAAGCACACGGCAATTCTCGGCTCAACAGGATCGGGAAAATCAGGAACTGTTGCGGCAGTGCTTCACAGCCTTCTCGAAAGGGGAGTTGAAGCTGGCTTGGACAGTTGGAAGCCGCGAATCGTCGTGCTCGATCCGCATAACGAGTATGCGAAAGCGTTCAAAGACAAACATACGAGGCTCTCAACCGACGAAGGCAGCCTGAAGCTTCCGCATTGGCTACTTAACTTCCAAGAGACGGTTTCACTCGTTATTGGAAAGACGGAGTTCGTTGCTACATCGCAATCGAACATCGTGAAGTTAGCGCTCTTGAACGCACGCGTGGCAGCTGCGGCGACTCTGGGGCATGACCACGCGAAACTGACTGTCGATTCGCCAACACCTTATTCGATTCAAAAATTCAAAGAGGAGGTTAATGCACAGCGGCCAACAGGAAAGGACAAGAAGGAGCAAGAACCTTTTAACTCTGTAATCAATAAACTGGAGACTCTGGAGCGAGACAGCCGGATGAATTTCATGTTAGCCCCTTGGGATGGAGCGACAGATGAGTTCGCGCCAGTGCTTTCTCAATTCGTTGGTGACGGCAAGCCAGTGCGGATTGTGGATTTGTCGGGCGTGCCTAATGAAGTTGCAGGAGTATGCAGTGCGGTGATTGCGCGCACTTTGTTTAATCTTAAGGTATGGCAGACAACAGATGAGCGCGAGCGCGATCCGGTGTTGCTGGTATGCGAAGAAGCTCACCGCTATGTACCTAACAGTGGAGAAGCCCAATACGAGGCCGCTCAGGAGGCGATTCGGCGTATCGCAAAAGAGGGTCGCAAATATGGAATCGGTTTGCTGCTCGTTTCCCAGCGACCAAGTGAAGTCGAGGCGACAGTGCTTTCACAATGTAATAGCTGGATCGTTCTCCGGATCACCAACGATGCAGATCGTGAGCATGTCCGTGCTATTCTTCCTGACTCCATGGCTGGTCTTACAAAGATGCTTTCCGGCCTACGGCGCCAAGAAGCAATTTTTGTAGGACAGGCGGCAATACTTCCTTCAAGAATTTTAGTTCGTTCACTGACCCAGGAACAGTTACCACGATCTAACGACATTGATTTCGATAAGGGATGGCAAGGGCCAAGCATGTCCGCAGAGCAACTTGGCGTCATTGCGAACAGATGGCGCTTTCAGCAGAGATGAGCCTCAACGCATCCATTTTTTAAGACACCGCCCTGACATCACTATCGTAACTGAACAACGCGTTCGGGCACGGGCCATATCTCTTCCGCGGCAAAGCAACGGCGAAGCAGAGGATGGGGTCAGGTCTTGACTTATGCCTCGCAGAACAGAGGATGGAACAGAGGATGGGGTCAGGTCTTGACTTATACCTCGCAGTGACGCCGGTGCAGAAACCGCAGGGTCAAGAAACGGCAGGATCAGGTCTTGACTTGTGCCACAGCGAGAACTCAAGACCTGACCCCATCCGTTCCGTAAAGCGGTAAAGCGGTCAGTACCCCTAATCAACGGGTTCCATCGTAAAGGGTACTAACCCCCTTTCCGTAATTGAGCCTGGGGCCCCTTTGCCTCCCCTTTTCCCTGTCAGTCAGTTATGTGATGGCAAGTTATTGCGCTCTTATGTAAGACCAAGGTTCTTCGCGATAACTGCGATAGCAATAAACCAAGAAATTTGGATAAACAATCGCCAAAACTTGCCTTTCATCTTCTTCGTGAAGAATAGGTAGGCGAGTCCCGCTAGACCTAGTGCCCAAAGCAATTCGCCAATGTGGGTGGCAACGACAGCAAATATTCCATACGGCCAGATCGGCTTTGATCCTAGCACTATCATTGCGCCAAACAACGCAACAAAGTGTCGCCAGAATGCAAGCGTACTAGGCGACATGTCGTCAGGAAAGAATCTGCCGGAAACAAAGAATCTGCCGGAAACGCTTTTAGTGACATTACCGCCATTGGATGCGTTTCTTACATTTTGCATTTTCATATATTCAGCTCTCTTAGGAATGCAGCATAAACGGGACTGCCGCTAAGCCTCCGCCGTAGGAACGCCGGAAAACCGGCGCTCCTATCGGCGGAGGCGTATGTTACTCAGAGTGAATCGAGAAATTTTTGGCCGCCACAGTCTTACGTTATTTACAGTCTTCTATGCGCAAAGTGTATCTGCCAATATAGGTATTATTCTTATCATAGAATGCATATTCCATATCGATTAGCCTGAGTAGCGGTAAAACATTAGGGTCAGAACATGCCATTCGTAACGATTGTATCTCTTGCTGATTAAGTGCTGCTGGCGATATCGCGCTTTGTTCAACTGTCAGTTGATTCTGATAAATATAAATAGAGCGACCGCTTTCTTCCCGACATGCTGTTCCGGTTATGGTCGTGTCTTTATCTATTTGCATTGGGTAATGGGCTGCGTCTTTCGATACCCTCTCCCAGCAAGCTCTAATATCAGGTCTTGCCAAAGCGGTATTTGTGGACGTACACAACAACAACAGAATCAGAGAAACCGTCTGTTTCGCGAACATCATCACCTCGGTCAGTGTAATTGCAATGCCTAGCCACCAAGGTAGCCCGACCACCACAAGGCAAACGGCATGGGTTCCAACACGACGCCGCGACATTGGCTCGGCTTGAGCCAGAGGTTAGGTCAATCGGGATAAGGGGATAAGGGGCCAGGCTCAATTAACTTCATCTTGATCCGGCGGATTTAATTGAGCCTGGCCCCTTAGTCCGCTTAGTCCGCTTTTTCGGAGAGTTGCGCCTTAAGTCAGTGCTATTCGAGCCTGGCCCGAATGGCACTGACTTAAGCCGCGGCACTGATAAATCAGCCAGTTACAGGAGCATCGACAGGCAGTCACTTGGTTGGAAGCGGCATTTTCCGCGGTGTTTCCCGGCTTCTGTCCGGACCGGAGCGGTTTTTCGCCTTCTTCGCCGCATCGCAACCGATTGTTTCTGCTATGCTTGCGGCTTAAGTCAGTGCCATTCGAGCCTGGCCCCTTTTCCCTCCGATGCTGATTCCCTGCCGCTATTTCCGCGCTATTTCCGACGGGTACGCAATGTAAAAATATCCGCCGCGATCCTCTACCGCAAGGCCGAATTTAGTAATGACGACATCAAGCAGTTGATCCCAAGGAAGATTCTTGTACCGTATTGAAACTCTTTCGTAGGGCACCTGTTCGCTCACTACAAAGCGCAAACCAGTAAATTCAGACAAGACTTTCATAAATTCCCTTATCCCGGTATCCTCATAGTTTACCGACAGACGCTCTCCCTTATAGCGAGACGTTATGCCTTCCTGAACAGGCGGAGGGCTTGCAGTGGGTTGCGGCCCCCCCCCCCCATCTCCATGTATCGATTACTTGGCCGGGGCAAGGCTGCTCAGAATATGCCACCGTGCCGTCAGGACTCGAACATTTGAAGATTTGTGGGCCGCTGCCGACCGTTGGGAGACCTTTGCTGAGGACGAGATTAGCGCACTTATCACCAGCGACCTGAAAAATCTCCTGGAACGCTGTTGGACGCGCATCAAAAAGCCGTAACGTCGCATCTGATTCATTATCAGTTAGTTCGTCTCCGATGCAACGGCAAATGCTCTCCGCGATCTCAAGCGGAATAGCATCCGGTCCTGTAACGCTTTCGGCGATGCATGCGCGCTGATAATTGGCACGAAACTCGTCCTTGTACTCGCTTGCTTCCAAGAACGACCACAAGAACATCGCAGGCAGCGATGCAAGGACCACTTCTTTGTACCGTGGGGTGATCGCCATTGTTGCAGCCTCCGCTGTTTATGAGCCTAACGTCTGAACTCACCAGCGCTGCGCAGCTTTATCGCGCAGCGTCCGGTGGAATGATGGGTTGGGCCAAGCGCCCCTACTTTTTTCCATAGATAAATTGCCAGAATCCGTTCGCGAAGCTGCGGGGCGAGCTTGTCGGCTCCCAATTGGTGGGTTTTTCCCCCGTGTAAACAACGATACCATTTCCCATCTGCTCGGTGTGCCAGGTGAAGAACAGTACCCTATCACGTTCAGACCGACATTCAATTTCTCGTTGCGTCTTCTCTGACAAATATTGCCGACCACTGCGGGCAGATTCTTAAACTGCTTTGTAGTCAAACATCAGCCAGTAAGTTGCCGTATCTCCTGAGCGACGAATTGCAGTATCTATGTAGGCAACGGACCTGCTATTTTCTCCAATCCGTACCCATTCAGCTGTGGCACTGGTGCTGAACAAAGCAAGCGTCAGACCTGCAAGGACAAGCCTTCTCATCGCAATCTCCCGGTAAAGGCTAGTTGTCATTTTCGTTTTTCACTTACTTTGATTGGTGGTTCTCATTTTTTGCCCACTTGTAAAGATAGTAAGCACCTGCGAAAACGATTACGCCCCTCAAAAATCCTGTAATGAATCCGCCGCCGATATGTTTTTCAATATCTTTCCAAACCGCATAGACGATGAGGAGAGCTACCCAGCCTACAGTAGCAATAATCCATCTTAGGGATAAGGGGCCAGGCTCGAATGGCACTGACTTAAGCACAACTATCTGAAAAAAAAGAAAAACAGGGGGCCGACCGCCGCGGGTGGTAGGCTGTAGCCTGCGATCGAACAACCTGCCACCCGAGGGGCCAGCTACGATGCATTGCGGACCACAGACCAGCGCCGTTCAACGGCATGTCCAGAACTGCACGCAGCAGCCCGATGCTGACGTTTTCTTCAACCTGCTGACCGGCCCGCAGTTGCTGGAGCGCGCCGAGGCGTTGGCCCCACCCCATCGCAACCGCTTGTTTCCACCTGTGAAGGTGCTGTCGATGTTCTGCACCCAGGCGCTGTCGGCGGACGGCTCGTGCCAAGAAGCCGTCGATGCCGAAGCGCTCAACCGGATGGCCCACGATCTGCCGCGGTGCAAGAGCGACACCGGCGGCTATTGTAAGGCGCGCCAGCGTCTGCCGACGGACATGCCCAGGACGCTGGCCCGCGAGACCGGCGCGCTGGTGTCGGACGCGATTCCGAACCACTGGCGGTGGCAGGGTCGCCGGGTGTGGTTGGTCGATGGCACGATCGTGTCGATGCCCGACACCCTGGCCAACCAGATTCGTTGGCCGCAGCCCGCCACCCAGGCGCCGGGGCTGGGGTTTCCGCACTGCCGGATGGTCGGTTTGATCAACTTGGGAAGCGCGGCCCTGTGTGATGCGGCAATCGCTCCCTGTGAGGGGAAGGGCAGCGACGAGCAGACCTTGCTGCGCAAACTCTCCCCGAACCTGCAAGCGGGCGATGTCTTGGTGGGCGACGCCTTCTTTGCGACCTATTTCCTGCTGTGCGCGCTGGTTGCGGCCGGTATCGACGGGGTCTTCGAGCAGTTTGGCGCCCGTCGCCGTAGCACAGATTTCTCGGCGGGTCAGCTGCTTGGCCCGCGCGATCACCTCCTCGTGCTGACTCGGCCCGAGCGCCCCGACTGGATGACTGCGGCCGACTACGCCCGCGTGCCGGCCACCCTGACGGTGCGTGAGCTGGCCGCTGGCGGCAAGATCCTGGTGACGACGCTGCTGCACCCCAAACAGTATCCGAAGTCGGCGATCAACGCCCTCTACCGGCGGCGCTGGAGCGTCGAACTCGACCTGAGGAACATCAAAACCACCCTCGGGATGGACCAACTCTCCTGCAAAAGTCCCGCGATGGTCGAGAAAGAAATCTGGGTCTACCTGCTTGCCTACAACCTGATCCGTCTGCTGATGGCGCAGTCGGCGCTGCTGGCCGACCAGATCCCCCGCCAACTCAGCTTCAAGCACGCCGTGCAACTGTGGACTTTGTGGCAACAGTATCGCGACGTCCTCGCCACGGCGGCCGACCTGACGGCCTTGCTGGCCATGATGGCGGAGCAGCGGGTCGGTCTGCGTCCCGGACGTATCGAGCCCCGGGCGCTGAAACGACGACCGCGCAACTTCCCGCTGCTCATGGAGCCCCGGGCGCTGGCCCGGCAGGACGTCCGACTCCACGGGCACCCCAAGAAGGCGAAGTGAAAGGGCACGGAAATGCATCGGGTCGTCACGCATAACAGGAGGATTTACATGAGGAATCGGCTTAAGTCAGTGCCATTCGGGCCAGGCTCAATTAACTTCATTTTGATCCGGCGGATTTAATTGAGCCTGGCCGCTTATCGCCACTTATCGCCACATGTTAGGCTTCTTGTCCGTATGTATGCCGACATGACGGACACCTAAAAAGATCAATATCAGTATCAGACGGAGTAGGCTTCAAATGAACCGTTACCCCACGCTGAAAGAAGCAGAGCGGACAGCAAAGAGAAGGGCAGTCCTGCGCGCTCGCTTGAGCTACTACAAGCTTAGCCTGCTCTTGCTTCTTGCTAAACTCCGCTATTACCTTTTGTGCTTCAAGCACTTCATCAGGAGGTTTGTCGCTAAGTGTGCGGTTAGCCTTCTTGAGAAGCATCAACCGATATTCTTCTTCAAAGCTCATTTTCGTGGTCACAATACTACATGCGATTTATGTAGTTCCTTAATAGTGGGTTCAGAAATACGTTTGCCAAAAACAGGGCGACTCCAATATAACTTCCGACGTTCATCCAGTCATACCACTTCCATTGACGCTTAAACATCCAGGTAATAGCAGAAACAACTAGGCCGATGGCAAAAGAAGATGCTACGTATCCCAGCGCCCATTGAAAGCTATAGTTCGAGAATATGGCATACAAAAAGACGGAGCACGCAAACAAAACTGCCCATCTCATCTTGTCTATAGTGGCAATCGCTTGCTCGTTCATGTCAATTTCCCCTATCGCGACAAATGCTCGGCTCTGTTGTGGTACACCACTGGAGAGCGTTACGTGAAGTCTAAAGCGGCGCGCGCCCCTGATGAGCTAGCCAATTAGCACGACGCCTGCGGCGCGCTTGCTGTTGAGACAAAGGCTAGGCTCTTATTCATTTTCCGGGAAAAGAACTCGAGCCTGGCCCGAATGGCGCAAATTTAAGACTGATCTTAACGATATCAGCGACGTGCACGTCGATCTAGCCCCAAGCTTCTGGAGAATCAGCGACAGTCCGCCAGATTCCTCCGGGTTCTGGGGCGTCTCGGCCGGCCAGCGAGCCGCGTAAGTCACTCTTTTTATATGGAGCCTCACCTTTAACTCAGCGCCATTCGGACCTGACCCCTTTACGGACCCTTTCCTTCTTGGCCCCTTTTCCTTCTATATTCACCTAAGATGAATAGTCAAGGGAGAAATTTGATGAATGTTGGGAACTTAACGAATTCCGTCTGCCAGTAGTCGAACGCCTTCTGCGCTTCGGCAAGCGTATGTCCTTGTCCGCCGCAGGTGACTGTCCAGCTTACATCTGGCGAGGTCATTGTGGTTGTGGAGACGCTACGAATCCACTGAGTCCCTGCGGGACTGCCAACTGAGTAAGATACGTTGTAGATTTGCGCTGGCATTCCACTCAAGGAGGCGTTTCCGGCCGAAATAACGCGGACGTTGGCGAAGTTGCCGGCAAGCCCTCGTGCGATACCATCCGGGTCTGGCGTCTGGAACATCAAGGCATTGATGTCGGATTGCGAAAGGCTGCGTAGCGCAGGAAATGTCTTGACGATAACTGCACATTCCGCATAAGGCGCGTCACTTGGTGACGCGTATTTTAGGCGCGAATTACCGGTCGCGGGTGGTTGGCGTGACCATCCGGCCGGTCCGATGGCAGAGAAGGCGACTGGAGAGTCGGTGATCGTGACTGACTCTGCATGTGCGCCACAAGCGCCGATGGCGCTAGCCAGCAGAGTTGCTATCGACAAGCAGCGTTTCATAGGCGGTTTCGTTAGAGTGCAGTTGTGGGGCTCATTGCTGCTTTTCATTGTGAGTTATCCTTGTGCGTTTCCCAAAATAGGACAAGCATTCCGATTGTGATCAGCGCAGTTGGGGCCATAAAATACCCAAGTATATAAGTCAATCTGTGGCCCGGCGGAACAGTGATAACAGCGAAAATTAGAACCAATAACCCTAAGGCGAGAATTATGCCACCAATGAAACTGCGCATTTTGGTTTCTCCAAGCCTAACGTAAAGCCTAACCCGGCCCGGCCTAGCGATGAGCTATAATCAAGCACAACGCCCGTGGGCCGGGCTCGGGTTTAGGAGAAGGGTAATCGTTCAGACCCCCCCTCCGGAACGCTGCGGTGTAGGGGGCATTGTGTAGGACGAGAGTACCCCCAACAGTTAGCGGAGTCGCGCGGACCCCACCGTTCCCCCTGTCGCTGCCATGAAACT
>Ga0247840_10010157_pt1 | contig 11853 bp, 13 predicted proteins | sample LaCruzMarch2015__FD_192404 | JGI IMG/M metagenome (GOLD analysis project Ga0247840, IMG submission 192404) | Freshwater microbial communities from meromictic Lake La Cruz, Castile-La Mancha, Spain - LaCruzMarch2015_17m | ecosystem: Environmental > Aquatic > Freshwater > Lake | place: Spain...
GGGTGACCGCCATCGCCCGCACCCTGGACCAGGCGTCGCTCTTCAACGAGGTGGTCCGCAAGCAGGTGGCGGCCATGAGCATCGGCAGCCGCTACGAGGACATCACCAATGCCTTCAACAGCATCCGTGACGATGCCAAGACCATGGTGGACCAGATCGCGGACGGTAAGCTCGACAGCTTCGAGCGCCTGGGCAATGTCTGGATGAAGGTCACCCGCGGTGACATCGCCAGCCGTTTCGACAAGATCAAGGGCACCTATCAGGAGGTTACCGCCGCGACCGCCGACCAGATCGGGCGCGAGCAGCGGATCCTGGAGGCCTATCAGGACTTCCGCGGTGCGCTCAAGCAGTCCGAGGTCCTGGGGCTGGAGGTGCTCAAGACCGCGCAGATACGGCTGGACGCCTGCAAGGTCGCGGTCCAGGAGGCGATGAAGGTGCTGGAGGCAGCCGGTGCCCAAGGGGTCCCGCAGGAGCCGGCGGAGCGGGCCCGCCTGGAACTGGCCCGGGACGAAGAGGTGCGCGCCCTGCAACTGGAGGAGAAACGCTACCAGATCGCCAAGGACCTGTCGGACAACCTGACGGTCTCCTACAACACCTCCGAGGTCGTGATGGCGCGCCTGGTCCAAACCACCAACGCCAAGGAGCGGGTCTATTCGCAGGCGGTCAGCTTCTTCAGCACCAACGAGGTGGTCCTGACCGCGCTCACGGCCTCCTTCACCGGTCTGTTCGGCCTGCACGAGGCGACCCAGACGGTCGAGGCCATGAAGGACGGGGTCAGCAAGTCGCTGGAGGTCCTGGCGGACATGGGCGGCAAGGTCCAGGAGGCGGCGGTGCGTGCCGGCTATGGTCCGACCATTCGCGCCGATTCGGTCAAAAAGCTGGTGGAGTCCGTGGTGTCCTGGCAGAGCAAGTCCTTTGAGATCATCGAGGAGATGCGCAAGGAAAGCACCCGCAACGCCAACGAGATCCGCGACGCGGTGGAGGACGGCAAGCGCAAGCTCGCGCGCCTGGCCCAGGAGGGCAAGGGCCTTGAGGTGGCGATTAAGTCATGAGCGACACGGCGGCCATTCAGACCGGGGGGGCGGCCGGGACCAAGCCGCCGCTCGACGACATGATGCTCGCCATGGACGTGGTGGATACGCTGCGGCGGCGCGAGCGTATCGCCAACAACGAGCTCGACGACCAGGGTCGCGAGGAGGACCTGAAGGAGCGGCTGCGCAAGATCTATGCCGACCAGGGCCTGGAGGTCCCGGACCGCGTGATCGAGCAGGCGGTCGCGGCGCTCAAGGAGGGGCGCTTCACCTACCAGCCGCCGCCGCATACCCTGGGCACCCGGCTGGCGCGGCTCTATGTTCGGCGCGGCGCCGCGGGCAAGTGGCTGGGCGGGCTCGCCGCGGTCGGCGTGCTGTTGTTCGGGCTGCATTATGTCTTCATCGCGGCGCCTGCCGCGGCCATCCCGCAGGACCTGGCGCGGGTCCATACCGAGGCGCTCGGGCTCGCCAGGACGGATCCGGCGCGCGAGACGATCGAGCGTTATTTCAACGCCGGTCAAGCGGCGCTGCGCAACGGCGACCAGGCGCGGGCCAAGGCAGCGCTCGCGGACCTCGAGTCCGCGCGCGTCACCCTGGGGCAGGAGTACCTGGTGCGGATCGTCAACCGTCAGGGGGTGCAGTCCGGGGTCTTTCGTATCCCCAATATCAACACCGGGGCGCGCAACTACTATGTCGTGGTCGAGGCGGTAGACCCGTCCGGGCGGGTGCTCAAGGTGCCGATCGCCAACGAGGAGACGCGCACGACCGAGACCGTCGACCTCTGGGCCCTGCGGGTGGACCAGCGCACCTTCGAGGCGGTCAAGCGCGACAAGCAGGACGACGGCATCATCGAACAGGACCGCTTCGGCTACAAACCCCGCGGCGAACTGGTGCCACGGTATGAGATGAAGACTACCGGCGGGGCTATTACGAAGTGGTGAGTGGTCAGTAGCTCCGGCGTTGTCGTTGTCGTTGTCGTTGTCGTTGTCGTAATCGTAATCGTATTCGGAGAAGCGATGCAATTTGGGGTGCGAAAGAAGCCGGGACACTCCGATAACCTCGATTACGACAACGACAACGACGACGACGACGACAACGACGACGACGACGACGACAACGACAACGACAACGACAACGACAACGACAACGACAACGAGGCACTCTGACGGACTTGTCTTACTTATCAGTGAACCGTTCCTAATCCCAGGGAGATAGATATGGTTTCCGGCAGACAGACCCTGGCCAGCATCGACCAGGCGGTGACACAGGCGCAGGCCCAGGCGGCCACGGTCGAGGCGCAGATCGAGGCGGTCAATCGGCAACTGGCCGAGCAGCACCAGGCCCAGACCGCGGACTACCAGGCGTTGGCGCAGGTCCGCCTGGGCCTGCTCGCGGACGCCGCCATGGTCCAGCGCCTGGATGAGACGCAGCAGCAGGTGAAGGCGCTCCTGGCCCAGCGCGAGACGGCCCTGACCCAACTCCAGGGCCAACTCCAGGCGGCCGAGGCCACGGAGCGCGCCCTGGCCGCGGAGCGCGCCGCCCTGGCCGCCGCGGTGGACGATGCCGCGGGGGCACTCGACACGGCCGAGGCCCGGACCCAGGCGCGCCTGGAGGCCGACCCCGCCTACCAGGCCCAGCGCGAGCGCGCCCGCGAGACCGAGCGCCGGGCCGGGCAGTCCGCCGAGAAGGCGACCCGCAGCGCCGCGGAGCTGGAGCAAAAGGGGGCCTCCTACCGCGCCGACCCGCTCTTCATGTACCTGTGGGAGCGCAAGTTCGGCCAGCCCGGGTATCGCGCCTGGGGGCTCACCCGGTGGTTGGACGGCAAGGTCGCGCGGCTCATCGGCTTCGCCGACGCGCGCGCCAACTACGACCGCTTGAGCGAGATCCCCGAGCGCCTGCGCGACCATGCGCAGGGGCTCAAGGCCCAGGCCGAGAGCGAGTTCGCGGTGCTGCAATCCCTGGACGAGACCGCCCGGGCGGCGGACGGCATCGCGACGCCCGAGGAACGGCTGGCCGCGGAACAGGCCAAGCTTGAGGCCATCGATCAGCGCATCGCCCAGGCCGCGTCGGAGCGCCAGGCGCTCCAGGTCCGCAAGGCGCTCTACGCGGTCGGCGAGGACGAGCACTCCAAGGCCGCGGTTGCGCTCCTGACCGGCGAACTCCAGCGCGACGATCTGATGGAACTGCGCCGGGCGGCCCTGGCCTCGCCCACCCCGGACGACGACCTGATCGTCGCGCGCCTGATGCAGCGCGACGACGAGGGCCGCCGCCTTGCGGCCTCCATCCAGGGCCTGCGCGAGACGCTCGCGGCGCAGCAGCAACGCCTGGACGAGGCCGAGGCCCTGCGCGCGGACTTCAAGACCAACCGCTATGACCGCGCCGGCTCCAGCTTCGGCGACGAGGCCATGATCGCCATGATGCTGGGTCAGTTCGTCAACGGCATACTCGATCGTCGGCAACTGTGGCGTGTGCTCCAGGAGCAGCAGCGTTACCGCCCGGAGCAGGCCGACCCCGTCTTCGGCTCAGGCGGCTTCGGCCGCGGCACCGTCTGGGGCGGCGGCGGTGCCGACCCGCGCGACCTGGGCGACATCGTCGGGCGGATGGGCGGGGGCGGGCGGGGCGGTTGGGGCGGCGGGGGAGGCGGGGGAGGCGGCGCAGGCGGCAGCAGCGGTGGTGGCGGGGGAGGGGGCTTCCGCACCGGCGGCGGGTTCTGATCCCGAACCGGAGGTCGAGGCTTCAGCCGGACGGGGGCGCCGAAGGCGCACGGGCAATGCTTGCAATGCGCTAATCTGAACGCGGTCCACTCACTCGGAGCACCACTCGGAGCACCAAGATGTCCAATCTCGCCGAAGTCCCCTTCATCACGGCCGACGACTATCTGGCCGGCGAGGCGCGCTCGCCGATCAAACACGAATACGTCGCCGGCGAGGTCTTCGCCATGGCCGGGGCGAGCGAGGAGCACGTCACCATCCCGGGCAACGTTTTCGCAATGCACCGCGCCCATGTCCGCGGCGGCCTCTGCCGGGTCTATATCGCCGACATGAAGCTGTGCGTCGAGCGGGTGCGGGCCTTCTTCTATCCGGACGTCTTCGTTACCTGCGAGGCGGCGGACGCGCCCGAGTTGACCGTCAAAGCGCGCGCCCGGGTCGTCGTCGAGGTTCTCTCGGAGTCCACCGATGCCTATGACCGGGGCGCCAAGTTCGCCAGTTACCGGCAACTGCCGACGCTGGAGGAGTACGTGCTGCTCGACTCGCGAACGCGCTGCGTCGAGGTTTTCCGGCGCCATCGGGACGGCTGGCTGCTGCACCCGGTACCCGACGACGGGCGGCTCGATCTCGCGACCCTGGGGTTCGACTGCACCCTGGATGCGATCTACGAGGACGTGCGCTTCGCACCGGCGACCTAGGGCATATTCACGGCCCGCAGGGCGCCGCGGATGATCTCCTCCGAGGTCTTGGCACCGTCATCCGCGGCGCGGGCCATGCGGTTGGCGTCGGCCGGTTTGTAGCCCAAGGCGATCAGTGCGCTGACGGCGTCGGGCAGGGCGCCGGGGGGGCTGCCGGGCACGCCGGGGACCGTATCGGGACCGGCGCTGCTCAGGCTGGTCGCGGTGGCGAAGCCGGCGCCGATGCCGTCCAGGCGGTCGCGCAATTCCACGACCAGGCGCTGGGCGGTCTTGGTGCCGATGCCGGGGACCCGCGTCAGGGCGCTGATGTCCTCCTGCTCCACGCAGGCGATGAAGCGCGCGGTGTCCATGCCGGAGAGGATGGCGAGTCCAATCCGTGCCCCGATCCCGCTGACCTTGAGCAAGGCGCGGAAGAGGTCGCGGTCGCGCTCGCGGGCGAAGCCGTAGAGGTTGTGGGCGTCCTCGCGGACCGTCAGGTGGGTGATCAGGGTGACGGTGTCGCCCACCGGGGGCAGTTCGTAGAAGGTGGACATGGGCGCCTCCAACTCGTAACCGACGCCGTTCACGTCCAGCAGCAGGTGGGGCGGCTGCTTGCGGAGGATCTGCCCCCGGAGTCGACCGATCATGGCCGCCAGTCCCGCCAGGAGGCGGCGGCCCTCTTGCGTGCCGGGATGCCCATGGAATGGGCGTGACACAGCGCAATGGCCAGGGCGTCGGCCTCGTCCTCACCCGGTTCATCGGGCAGCGCCAGCAGGACGCGGACCATGTGCTGGACCTGGGCCTTTTCCGCCCCGCCGGTCCCGACCACGGCGAGCTTGACGGTCTTGGGGCTGTATTCGTGCACCGTCACGCCGCCCTTGAGCCCGGCGCACAGGACGGCGCCGCGTGCCTGGCCGAGCTTGAGCGCCGCGGTGGGGTCGCGGGCGAAGATCAATTGCTCCACCGCCATCTCGTGTGGTCGATACTCGGCCACCAGTTCCGCCACCCGGTCGAAGATCAGCCCCAGGCGCGCCGGCCAGGGCTGGTCGCCGACGCGGATAGCGCCGCTCACCACCCGCAGGCTGCGGTGCCCATCGGTGTCGATGACGGCGAAGCCGGTGGTGCGGGAGCCGGGGTCGATGCCGAGGATGCGGTGCCTTAGAGTCACAGTACGTTAGTACGTTAGGGGCAGTTCACTAATGACTTAAACAATTCGATTCGGGGCCGCCTGTAGCGCCATTTTCGTTGTCGTTGTCGTTGTCGTTGTCGTAATCGAGGTTATCGTAGCCCCCCGGATTCTTTCCTGCCTTAACGTGCATCGCTTCTCCGATTACGACAACGACAACGACAACGATCGTGTTTGACTTGTTCTTGACTCGTTACTTAGGCATCGATCGCCGCCATGATCTCGTCGGAGATATCGGCGTTGTGATAGACGGCCTGGACGTCGTCGCAGTCCTCCAGGACCTCCACCATCTTGAGCATCCGCTCGGCGGTGTCCCGGTCCAGTTCCGCGCTGGTGGAGCAGTTGAAGGTCACCTCGCCGACGTCGGTGTCGAGCCCGGCCACCGTGAGTGAGTCCTTCACCACGGTGAATTCGTCGGGGTCGGTGATGACGTCGATGGAGCCGTCCTCGTTGACGATGACGTCCAGGGCGCCGGCGTCCAGCGCCGCCTCCATCACCCGATCCTCATCGGTGCCGGGCTGGAAGCTGATGACCCCCTGCTTGGTGAACAGATAGCCCACCGAGCCGTCAGTGCCCAGGTTGCCGCCGTGCTTGGTGAAGGCGTGGCGCACCTCACCGGCGGTGCGGTTGCGGTTGTCGGTCATGCAGTCGACCATCACCGCCACCCCGCCCGGGCCATAGCCCTCGTAGCGGATCTCCTCGTAGTCCTCGCCCTCGGTGCTGCCGCTGCCGCGCTTCACCGCGCGCTCCACGGTGTCGCGCGGCATGTTGGCCGCGAAGGCCTTGTCGATGGCGAGACGCAGGCGCGGGTTGCAGCCGGGGTCCCCACCGCCGGTGCGCGAGGCCACCGTGACCTCGCGGATCAGCTTGGTCCAGACCTTGCCGCGGGTCTTGTCCTGGGCGGTCTTGCGGTGCTTGATGTTGGCCCATTTACTGTGCCCGGCCATCGGTGAAATCCCCTTAACGCTGGTGTGCCCGGACGGGACCGGGCGGTCATGCCGTGACGGCTGCGCATCGCACCGCGGGGGCGGGGATGGCGCGAGTTTGGCCGCGGCTGGAAAAGCCACACATTCTAGCACTCGCGGGCAGGTCTGCACCCGCCGGCCCTTGCGAGTGGGTGCGATCAGATCTGATGTGGTGACCGAGATCCCGGGTACGCTGTCGTTGTCGTTGTCGTTGCCGTTGCCGTAATCGAACAATCCGACCACGATCACGACAACGACAACGACAACGACCACGACGCCCGGTCCATGGGAACGTCCGGTAGCTGTAGGCGCATCGCGTACCCGGCTCCGGCGGTCGCCGCAGCTTGGCGGGAACGCGATGCGTACCCTACGAGATGTGCGTTAACACATCAGTTCTGATCGCACCCCCTGCGAGTATCATCAGAACCCGGGCGGTCTGTCCCACCCCGACCGCCCGGGGGCCGGGCCCTGGGCAGTCGTCCAGGCCCTGCTTACAGCGCCGGAACAACCCGGGGCCCCCGACCCCTTCCGCCACCGAGGCCCATATGCATATCCGAGTCGGCTACGAACTGGTCTACGACTGCCCCCAACCGACACCGATGATACTGACGCTGCACGTGCATTATTCGCGCGTCTCCGATCTCGTCGTCCCCGACCACCTGGTCACCAACCCCTCGGTCCCCTTCACGGCCTATCGTGACGGCTTCGGCAACTGGTGCAGCCGGATCGTGGCGCCCAAGGGCCAGTTTCGGCTCGCGACCGACGCGGTCGTGAACGACACGGGGGCGCCCGATATCATAGTCCCCACGGCCATTCAGCACGCGGTGCAGGACCTGCCCGAGGAAACCCTGGTGTTTCTCCTGGGCAGCCGTTATTGCGAGACCGACCGGTTGTCCCAGACCGCCTGGGACCTGTTCGGCAAGGGGCCGACCGGTTGGGGGCGGGTCCAGGCGATCTGCGACTTCGTGCATCACCATATCACCTTCGGCTACGAGCACGCCCGTGCCACCCGCACCGCCTGTGAAGTCTTTGCCGAAAGGAAGGGCGTCTGCCGCGACTATGCCCACCTGGCCGTCGCCTTCTGCCGCTGTATGAATATCCCGGCGCGCTACTGCACCGGCTATCTGGGCGATATCGGCGTGCCGCCGGCCGCGAGTCCGATGGATTTCTCCGCCTGGTTCGATGTCTTTCTCGGCGGTCAATGGCATACCTTCGACGCCCGCAACAATGTCCCGCGCATCGGGCGGGTGCTGATCGCGCGCGGCCGGGATGCCGCCGATGTGGCGTTGAGCAGCACCTTCGGACCCAATACGCTGAGCGGGTTCAGGGTTTGGACGGATGAGGTGGATGCCTGAGCGGCGGCCCCACCAGGCAAAGTTCGACACTCGTTTCCGTGTAGCCGGGTTTCGGCCGATAGAGCTCCCGAATGCCGCCCTTCGCCGTGGGTTCCTCATGAAGATCGAACATCCCGGTGGCCACGATCAGGCCCTTGAGGGTCTTGTGGCCGAACCTCTCGCGCAACGCCGCCATTTCTTCAGGCGCCTTTAGTCGAAGCAGGCGATCAGCGTTACTCAGCACGGTCCAGCCGTCGGGCCGTGCCGCTTGGGTTGAGATGTCGGCAAGCGCAAATAAGGCAAACAGCGTCTTTCCTTCGCCGGAGTCGAGAAGTGCCGCAAGTTCTATTTTTGCCTCCTCCCGGGCCCAAAGAAACCCCCTCAGGAGTTCAAACTCAGGCAAGATCTTCTCACGCTGCTGATCCAGGTAATGATCTGCAGCGTGGCAACTGCCTATGGATGTTAGATCGAAACGGGGGAAAAAATGGTGAACGAGGTCGTTGCGTGCTGCAACGATAGACGCCAGGGCTTTTTTTCTGACCTCATGACTATCTGCGTGAGTCATAATCGGGCAACTGATGCGAACCCATGCGTCTTTAACCTCCTGTGGGTCGCTTTCAGCGTCCTCTTGCGTAATGAGTGTCTCTGCGAGAAATTGACCCACCAAGGTTCCCATGGTTTGTCTTTGGACAGCCGCAGATCGTCTCTCCCGGTCGGCCAATAGTGCGCCGGGGCGGCCTTCCACCTGCCCGTTCGCTATCAAGCACTTGAGCATCTGCTCAAGCATCTGGAAATTAACAAGATTTCTTCCGATCTTTCGCAGCGTCTCGTTCTTTGCTGTTTCAAGTGTCGTTTCTGATGCCATGGGGGCTCTCATGTCGCGGGGGCAGGGCCGAACACTCGAGGTGCTGGACCCCCACTTTGACGCAACCGATGCGGCCGTGGGTACGATGGGCAGAGCGCAGCGCTGCCCATCATTCGGCCCTCAGCAATCCACCCCGCCGCGGTCGAGTCCCGCCTCGGCCAGGGCGACGGCGCGGAAGATGGCGCGGCCCTTGTTCATGGTCTCTTCCCATTCCATGCGCGGGACCGAGTCGGCGACGATCCCGGCCCCGGCCTGGATGTGCAGGCTGCCGTCCTTGATGACGGCGGTGCGAATCGCGATCGCCGTGTCCATGTTGCCGTTCCAGCCGAGATAGCCGACCGCGCCCGAATAGACCCCGCGCTTGACGGGCTCCAGTTCGTCGATGATCTCCATGGCACGGATCTTGGGGGCGCCGGAGACGGTGCCGGCGGGGAAGGTGGCGCGCAGGACGTCGATGGCGGTGAGCCCTTCCTGCAACTCCCCGATCACGTTGGAGACGATGTGCATGACGTGCGAATAGCGCTCCACGATCATGCGGTCGGTGACCCGTACCGAGCCGGTGCGGGCCACGCGCCCGGCGTCGTTGCGGCCCAGATCGATCAGCATCAGGTGCTCGGCCAGTTCCTTGGGGTCGGCCAGCAACTCCAACTCCAGCGCCTGGTCCTCGGCCTCGGTGGCGCCGCGGCGCCGCGTGCCGGCGATGGGGCGCACCGTGACCACGCCGTCCTCCAGGCGGGTCAGGATCTCGGGGGAGGAGCCGACGATCTGGAATTCGCCGAGGTCCAGGAAATACATGTAAGGGGATGGGTTGAGCCCGCGCAGCGCCCGATAGAGGTCCAGCGGCCGGGCCTGGAAGGGGATGGAGAGGCGCTGCGACAGGACCACCTGCATACAGTCCCCCTCCAGGATATAGCCCTTGATCCGGTCCACCGCCGACTCAAAGCCCTCCTGGGTGAAGCCGGAGACGAAGTCGCCCTCATGGACCCGGCGCTCGGCCCCCGCGGGGCGCCGCGGGGCGCCGCGCTGCATCCGCCCGACCAGGTCGGTCATCCGCGCCCGGCCGGACTCCAGGGTGTCGCCGACGGTGGGGTCTAAATGCAGGATGATGTACATCCGCCCGCTCAGATTGTCGAAGACGACCACCTCGTCGGAGACCATGAGGAGGATGTCCGGGGTGCCCTGTTGATCCGGGTTGGGGCGGTGGGCGAGTCGTGGCTCGATGTAACGGATGCTGTCATAGCCGAAATAGCCCACCAACCCGCCGGTGAAACGCGGCAGCCCCGGGTGCACGGCGACCTGGAAACGGGCCTGGAAGGCGCTGATCCAGGCGAGCGGATCGGCGCTCTGCGCCGTCTCGATGACCTGGCCGTCGCGCTCCACCTGGATCGCGTTTCCAGTGACCTTCAGCACGCTGCGGCAGGGCAGCCCGATGATGGAGTACCGGCCCCACTTCTCGCCGCCTTGGACCGACTCGAAGAGATAGGAATAGGGACCCTCGGCCAGCTTGAGATAGACGCTCAAGGGGGTGTCCAGGTCCGCAAGGACCTCGCAGACCAGCGGGATACGGTTATGGCCCTGGGCGGCCAGGGCGGCGAATGCTTCGGGTGTCATGGGAGGCTCCGGGTAATCCTGGAAAGAGCAGTTCTCACGCCAAGGCGCCAAGCTCGCCAAGGTTTTTCAGTACCTTAATAAACGAGTCAAGAACAAGCTAAAATCAATCGTTGTCGTTGTCGTAATCGGAGAAGCGATGCAATTTGGCGTGCGGGAAAATCCGGGGCGCTACGATAATCTCGACAACGACAACGACAACGACAACGACAACGGTGCCGATAACAATCCCTAATGGGTTACCGGGCCGCCGGGGCGATGAGGGTGCGCAATTGCGTGAAGCTGTCGATCACGGCGTCCGGGTTGGCCTCGCGGATGTCCCGGCCGTGATTGTAGCCGTAGCTGGTGCAGATGATGCGAAAGCCCGCGGCCCGCGCTGCCGCCACGTCGCTCACCGAGTCGCCGATCATCAGGGCGTCTGCCGGTGCCACCCCGAAATGGGCTGCGGCGTGGAGCAGCGGTGCGGGGTGGGGCTTCTTCTCCGGCAGGGTGTCACCGCTCACCACGGTGCCGAAATAATCCAGCAACCCGAGGTCGCGCAGGAGCGGCAGGGTGAACTGGGCCGCCTTATTGGTGACGCAGCCCAAGGGGTACCCGGCGCCGCTCAGGTAATCGAGACCCTCGCGCACCCCGGGATAGGCCACCGAGCGGCCCGAGGTGTTCTGCGCATAGATCTCCATGAAGATCGGCAGGGCCAATGCAAACTCAGCCGCCGGGGCCTCGCCGTCGAGGGTGCCGAGCAGCGCGCGCTGCACCAGGCGCTCCACCCCGTTGCCGACCCAGTTGCGCACCGCCGCCTCGCCGCGGGGCGGGCGCCCAAGGCGCGCCAGCATGGCGTCCACGCTGTAGGCCAGGTCCGGGACGCTATCGATCAGGGTCCCGTCGAGGTCGATCAGGATCATCTTGGGGCACAGCATGGCGAGTGACCAGTGATTAGTGGTTAGTGATTGGTGGCGCGGAAGCGGGGGGTGTTTACTAGCTACTAGCAGCTAGCAGCTAGCCACTGCTCAGCGGCCCACCGCCGCCATCGCCTCACGCATCCGGCGGATGACGCTGTCGTAGCGGTGGGGGTCGCCGTCCCGCGGCTGGCCGAAGATCCCGGAGCCGGAGACGAAGGTGTCCGCCCCCGCGGCCTTGATCGCGGCGATATTGTCCGTCTTGACGCCGCCGTCGACCTCGAGCCGGATGTCGAGCCCCGAGTCGTCGATGATCTCGCGCACCTCGCGCAGTTTGTCGAGCGCCGAGGGGATGAAGCTCTGGCCGCCGAAGCCCGGATTGACCGACATCAGCAGGATCATGTCGATCTTGTCCAGCACATAGTCGAGATAGGACAGGGGGGTGGCCGGGTTGAACACCAGGCCGGCCTTGCACCCCTCGCCACGGATGAGCTGCAGGGTGCGGTCGATGTGCTCGCTCGCCTCCGGGTGGAAGGTGATATAGGTGGCCCCGGCGGCGGCGAAGTCCGGAATGATGCGGTCA
>Ga0247840_10010169_pt1 | contig 11841 bp, 11 predicted proteins | sample LaCruzMarch2015__FD_192404 | JGI IMG/M metagenome (GOLD analysis project Ga0247840, IMG submission 192404) | Freshwater microbial communities from meromictic Lake La Cruz, Castile-La Mancha, Spain - LaCruzMarch2015_17m | ecosystem: Environmental > Aquatic > Freshwater > Lake | place: Spain...
TGATACATCGCTCGATACAGACCGTGAAGGGACATTTACGACCAAGGGATGTGTCAAAAAATCGAAGCCCGTGGTCAAAAAACCCGTTCCAGCTCCGACGCCTATCGTGAAGCCTGTGGTCGTGCCTGCTCCGGTAGAAACTTCTACTCCAGAGAGCGATATGCTCGCACTCCCTGTGGAATCAGATATCGTCCTCGATGCAGCACCTGATGAAATGAATAATGACACATGAAGAATGAATAATGCAGATGAATGATCCACTGATGAGATTGTTCAAGCTGCTCCAGAGACTCCTATTGTACCAACGGCGGCACCAGAACCAATAGAAAAACCAGAAAGTAGGACAACAGAGACGGCTCTTGCACTTCTCGGACTGCTTCTCCTCGTAGGTGTATTGGTTGTGGTACGAAGGAAGAAATAGTATTTGCCCGTCATTCCAGCCAAGTCCTGAGTTTTATCGAAGGACGCGAAGTGGAATCCATTCTGATCCCCGTCATTCTCGTACTTGATACGAGAATCCAGGATATCAAACCATTCCAATTTCTGGCGGCGTTTTCGTACTTTTGATGGCAAAAGTACTGCAAAACCACCGAGAGGAAATAAACTCGCTAGAGACTAAATTCAAGAATATACTGCATTCATCCCGCTCAGACAGTATTTCCTCTCGGACTCTCGTTTCAGAGTGGCAAGAAGAAAGCCTTAATTTTTATTTTTTAGGTGGAGAAATATGAGCGAAAATATATGAGTTGACTTATTATTTTTTTTCATATTATCTTGGTATTCTCTAATTATTCTTATGCTCGCAAAACTCAAAAAACGCAAACGACTTCGCACACACGGATTCCTCAAACGATCTGTGTCTGCAAACGGACGCAATGTCCTCAAGCGCCGTCGCCAAAAGGGTCGTCATGAACTGACACCATCATACCCTATTCGTCTGAAGTCACCAAAAGGAAATCCAAAATTTCACATCATCGCTAAGTCATCATAATTTTTCACCATGATCGCGAGTAAATATAGACTCCGTGATTACGAGGTAGAGAGGGTCTTCAAGCGCTGAAGGCCCTTTTTTTGACGCCTCTGGTCACTGCATGTGTTGCCTGATTCACGGCACCAGGGATTTCGTATGGCACTCAGTATCTCACGTAAACACGATAAGCGATCTGTCTGGCGTAATCGCTACCGACGGATTATGTACGATGCACTTCTTCCTCTCCTCAAGGCAGGTATGGCAGAACAGCAGAAAAAGCCATTACCACAAGGACTTTTGTGTATTTTTGTGCTGAAAAAAGGGCTCAAGCTCACAGATATTGTTGTGCAAGAAGCGATGATACCAGACGCTTTGGCGCTCTTCGAAAAAGCCACGAAATAGAATTAATTCCCGTCATTCCAGCCAAGCGAAGCGCGAGGTGGAATCTCATTCCTGGCGGCGTTTTCGTACTTTTGATGGCAAAAGTACTGCAAAACCACCGAAAGCACATAAACTCGCTATATGCTAAATTCAAGAGCATACTTCATTCATCTCGCTCAAACAGTATGTGCTCTCGGACTCTCGTTTCTGAGGAGCAAGAGATAGAAAATAATTCGCAAATAAACTCCCCCTCATTCTGAGGGGGTGGAACAATAAGACTCAAAATGGGGGTGTCTCACTGACTGCACACCCCCTACCCCTTCAGAATGAGGGGGAGTTAAACCAATCAGCTTGTTTTTCCTCATTTTTCCCTATTATATCCCCTATGAAATCTTCGAAAAAAATACTCTTCTATATCTATATCATATTTCTCGCTTTTTTGACGGTAAATATGTTTAATAAGCCCAAGCCGGTAACACCAGTCCCCGTGCGTATAGTCACAGATGCTGCAAAATATGTCCTCCCAAAAATACCAGTTATTTCGCTGGCAAATGATACCGAAGCAGCGATTACCGTCGATACGTGTCGTGATATGGCGCTCGTCGTCAATGGCCTCAAAAAACCAAATAGCCTAGAAGGACTTTGTCGCACGATAGAGGTCCCTGCGAAAACTAAAACACCTCTTATTGGCCATACTCGAGAAGATATTATTCTTTTACAAAAAGCATTTTCTACACTGACAGCCAAGGCAACTCTTCGATTTGATTATACGAGCCCAGATGCAGTGGTATCAGAAGCGACTGTCACCGTCGCAAAGGCAGGATGGTTTCGTCTCTTTTTCCGCACCGTCTTCTATAATCCTGTCTACAATCTTTTAGCTGCACTGATTCTGATCTTCCCAGGATACAGTCTCGGTTTTGCTATCGTCGCTATCACTATCGTGATTCGACTGATTCTCCTCGTACCTCAGCAACATATGCTCGTTTCCCAGAGGCGTATGCAGGTGATTCAACCCAAGATAAAAGCCATTCAGGAGACACATAAAGGAGACCAAGCAACCATCGGTATGAAGATGATGGAACTCTATAAAAAAGAAGGCGTAAATCCTCTCGGATCATTGCTCCCTATCTTTATCCAGATTCCTATCCTGATTGTCCTGTATCAGGTAGTTCTCAATATCGGACTTCCAGTCAATCTCGCACATCTCTATAATTTTCCATGGTTACTACACTTCAAAGATATTACTCCTAATCCATATTTTTACGGTCTCCATCTCGAGAAAAGTGGTGGTATAGTCGGTATTATCCTCGGTCTTTCTACATGAGGATTGCAGTTTATCCAGATGTGGCTCGCACAACGCAAACTCAAGGCAAATGCAACAGCTCCTGTTGTAAAAAAAGATGATGGAATGCCGGATATGCAGAATATGCAAAAGATGATGGTCTACATCTTCCCTGCCATGGCAGCATGGTTTGCCTACCAATTCCCAGCAGGAGTGGGGCTCTACTGGCTGATCGGTACGATATTTATGATTGCACAGCAATGGGTCGCCAATAGACAGGCGGAATCAAAAAAAATAGTTATTAAAGATAAAGCAGGAAATACACTTTCTTAAATTATGTCTCTCCCCATTCTTATCCTCATCTTCTTCCTCGGTGCATGTGTGGGGAGTTTTGGTGCTGTACTCCTCGAAGAAGCATCTCCAAAGCGTTCCTTTTGGACCGGAAGAAGTCACTGTATCGGTTGTAAGAAGACTCTCGTTTGGTATGAGCTCATCCCGCTCGTTTCCTATACCATACAGAAAGGGAAATGCCGGCTGTGTCGCTCTACTATTCCTCGGTGGATATGGTACCTAGAATGGTATATGGCATTTCTCTGGATGGTATCAGCGATGGTACTTTCTTATGCAGGATTGAGTTATTTTTCTATTGCACTTCATATCGTCGTCCTTACCGGACTTTCCTTACTGGTTATCGAAGATATTCAGTCGCGTATGATTTCTGATACGAGAAGTATGCCATTGATGGGCATAGTATTTTGCCTATATATTTTTCTTCTATTTGTACCAATTCCGACACTCCTTCCGAGTCCTCTTATGGCTCTCATAGGTGCTCTCATAGGTATGTTCTTTTATATGATTCAGATGATACTGCCAGCCCTATGAGCGGCTCTCCGGCAACGCAAATCTTCTCTGCTTCCAGCGATTCTCTTTTCACCTTTTGTTTTCCCACTCTGGATAGTGACAAAGGCCTTGTTGTGAGAAAAAAAAGCTGATACGATTTTTCCTTCTTTACAAGCTTTTGATGATATGCCCTCATGGGTTGGATGAGGAGATATTCGCCTCGGCATCATCATCTGAGCACTTACAGGACCATATGATTTTCTCTATGTCGTAATGTATGGTTATCTCGCAGGGACGATATATTTTTTCGTTAGACTCCTCCTATTTCGTGAAAAAATAAAAACAATGCCCGTTGCGCCTCTACTTTTTTTCGGAATCTGTACGGTTTGGTGTCTGAGGATTTTCCTATAAAATAGGCATTTCTAAAGGGTAAACTATATCATAATATACAATACAAAACGCACAAGACACAAAGAAGTGGAAAAAGTTGCAAGCGGGAAAAAAGAAGGGTACTATGCGTTATATGCCTTCCAAAACTTCTCCAAGCAATGATACGCTGAATAATTCTCTTCAAGCGCTTCAGGAACTAATCAATAATGCAGAGAAATCTCTCTGACATGCAAAAAATCTTATCGGACATCTCGCGCCAAAACTTCCCAAAAAAGCTACCCCTCTTAAGGAAGAAGCTTCAGGGCATGTCTATAAACACGGTGTCGATCAGGTTATCGAAGGAATATTTGATGGTCAAGGTATGGTAGGTGTGGATAAAAAAACCTATCCAGTTCCTGCAAATTATGCCAGTAAATCAAAAATCGTCGAAGGGAGTAAACTCAAATGTACCATCAAATGAGATGGTTCTCTTCAGTACAAAATTATCAAAGAAGGAGCATTTACGAACAGTACTGGAACTATTATCCGCGATGGTAATCATTTTATCGTCGTCTCTCAAGATGGTATGTATCAGCTCCTCCCTGCTGCTGTGACCTATATCCAGGCAAAAGTCGGAGATCGCATCGCTATCCGTATTCCAAAAAGTGGCAAAGCAACGTATGCAACTATCGAAGCTCGCATTCCTGCGGAAGTAGGACTCGCGATGGCGTAGAGAACGAGCTTTTTTAAGGGTTTAAATTATGTAATTTCCCATTTCTGAGAAATCTAAAGGGTTGAGATCTACTCCACTTCAAGAGCAACTCCCTATATCATAGATATCCCGACCATAGTACATAAAAACATCAGTCCATGCCTCTAGGTAGCTGCTGGCTCCTTCAGCGCCACTACCATCTTCCTCTAGAAGAGATATGTTTGATGTACTTTCCAGAGATGCCGCTAGCAGATATCACAACCCATTATTGCATGTATAATAAAGATATTGGCATGGAATAGAATTACCATTGAGCATGGTACGATATAGACACACCTCTTTCCCACCCAGAGGATCCTCAATATTTTGATTATTATTTGCTGCGAGAATTGCAGTTCGCAGGTCAGCAATTGCCGGAGCTGTTCATATCGTTCACATCGCACCGAGGACTATCGTATTGATCGCATGAATATCCGCAATTCTCGTCGTATCTCTCGCTTTTTTGATATACCCCGTGTACGCAGAGAGACCAGCCGTTGCGAGGATAGCGATGATGGCCATTACGACCATCAGTTCTATTAGGGTAAATCCAGACTGTTTTTTCATAAAAAGTGAGTGTTAAAAACACATTGGGATGGAGTGTTTATCCTAAAAAATAGTATATTTACTCTTTATTTAAATACAATTATATCTCCGTTCTCAGCTCATCAATAGTCCCTGCTCCCAGAAGGAGAATCAGTACACCAGTTTCTTCTGCATCGATTTCTTTGAGCTTTTGACCAGCATCCTCGAGGGTGCCCACATAGTCACAAGGAGAGGACCGTGCTATCATGGTAGCGAGGACTCGGGCATCGATCATATCGCGGCGTTCATCGATATCCCGTGCCGCATAAATATCTGAGATATAGGTCATATCAGCATCAGAAAAACTTCCTGCAAACTCTTCTCGTAATTCATAGGTGCGAGAGTATTGATGTGGCTCAAAGAATACAATGATTTTTCTCTCTGGATAGGCCCCTCGTAGTGCTCACAATGTAGCAATAATCTCGGTTGGATGATGACCATAGTCACTCATCAGGAGATTATTGTGATTGGTTGTTTTTATTATTTCCATACGTCTCCAACTCCCTGGATACTGAACGAGAGAATCCATAGCTACTTTTGGATCTATTGAGAGGATTTGGCTGGTCACGTAGGCGAGGCTGGCATCGATGCGGGTATGATGTCATGGCACCAGGAGCTTTGGGAGCATGTAGGTGTATTTCCCAGGCACGAGGACACCATATTCATCACCTATTACTTCAAAATGGTCATCATACACTATTACGAGAGTTGTGTCGCCCAGCTCCCCCTTTTTAGAGGGGGTAGGGGGTGTGCAGCCCGAGAGACACCCTCTTGTTCATTCTCCTTGTTCCGCTCCCTCAGGATGAGGGAGAGTTTTTTTAAGTCCATTATTTTGTCTTTTATTCTGAAAATTGTGATATTCCTCTGCGGGTATCACGACACATCGTGACTGCTCCATAAATTTTTGAAACGACTCAAAATATGCTTCCTCTGTTTTGAAAAAATCGAGATGATCTGGATCGATATTGGTAATCACGGCAATATCTGGTTTGTACTTCAAAAAGGCATTGCGATATTCACAAGCCTCAATCGTCATGATATCGTCACCTTCAATACAGATATTTTTTCCTCAGAATGCTTTTACGAGGGTACCAGTAATGGTCGTAGCTGGAGACTGATTATCGTGGAGGAGTGTACCAATCATCGCGCTGGTAGTGGACTTTCCATGTGCCCCTGCGACAGCTATCTTAATCGGAAAGGTATGAAAGATTTCCGCAAGCGCTTCAGGGTACGAGAAAAGAGGAATATGATAAAATTGTGCGACACTAATCTCTGGGAGGTGTTCTGCCCGTACGCCATCAAGTCCTAATTTTTCATCATCAATAATGGCCTCAGTATAGATAACCTTGGTGGTTTCTCGATCGATCATCATCGATCCATTTTCTACGATCTCGATTCATTCTTTTTCGAGGGTATCCAGAAGTGGTGAATGCCCGAGATTGGTCCCTGTCACACGATAGCCCTGAGCAAAATAGTATCGGGCGAGAGCAGATATTCCGATGCCTCAGATACCGATACAGTGGATATGTTTCCTATGGGCCATAGTGAGAGAAGGTTATAAAACCATCTACGAAACCTTTGAGAGTGAGTTTGTGGAGGTATATATGAAAACCTTCCCTTTCAGTATAATCATAAAAGAGAAAACGCAAAAAACTCTCACTTTGAAGAGAGTTTTTTGGGTATAAAGTAAGAACGAATATTTTTTATTTCAAAAACTCGGGGCTCATCAGCATGTTTACGTCAAAGGTTGCTTTAGGGAGCTCAGGATTCATCTCTTCCAGTGCTTGTAACACGATTTCACTGACGACGAGGAATCGAAACCATTTTTTCTCTGCAGGAATGATATACCAAGGAGCCTTTTCGGTAGAGCAGTTTTCGAGAGCTTTTTCAAATGCTTCCATATAGTCATTCCAGCGTTTTCTCTCCTCGAGATCAGAAGGTTGAAATTTCCATGCTTTCTCAGGTTTCTGAAGGCGCTGTTTAATACGTTCGAGTTGATATTCCGGTGAGATATGGAGCATGATTTTCACTATTTTTACCCCCTCATCTGTCAGTATATTCTCGAATTCATTGATATGTTTGTAGCGTTTTTTTATTGTCTCTTTTGGTACTAATTCATGGACTTTTGCGATAATGACATCCTCATAGTGAGAACGATTAAATATCTTGATTTTTCCCTTTCGTGGGACCTCCTGATGGATTCTCCAGAGAAAATCATGAGAGAGCTCTGTCGTGTTTGGCTGTTTAAATGATACGACGCTGCATCCCTGAGGATTAATTCATTGCGTAACGGCTTTGATAGTAGAATCCTTACCAGCTGCATCCATCGCCTGGAGGACGATGAGGAGCGACTGTTTATGCTCGGCATAGAGCGTATCTTGGAGAGCGATGATTTTGGTACGATTTTCCTCAAACTGTTTCATGGCGAGTTCCTCAAACCAACCACCTACATGGTCTGTTTTTATCTTTTTAAGAGTCACTTTTTTACCAGGTTTCACACGGTAATCGTCGATATGGAGATGAGGTTTTCACATAGAATGGAGATGAAGAATAGAAAATATTTGAGATATATCGCAAATAACACAATAATGATACTCGATAATTTCGGGAAATGCAAGTATTTTTTGTGTTTTTATTCAGTTGCGACTTCTCCCAAAATCCCTATAATCTTCTATAATAATCCTTTTCTATGAAACGAATGATCACGGGCATCAAGCCCACCGGTACTTTCCCGCATATTGGTAATCTCCTCGGAGCGATGCTGCCACTCAGAGATAATGCTGCAAAATACGATACGGCACTTTTTATCCCTGATTTGCATGCTCTGACGAGTATCAAGGATGGAAAGACACTGCACGAAAATACCAGAAATGCTCTTATCGCTTATCTCGCTGTGCTCGGTCGAGATACCAAAGTAACGATTTTTCGACAATCAGATATTCTCGGAATCCCAAAACTTGCATGGATTCTCTCATGTTTTACGCCGTATTCATTGATGCTGAGAGCACATACTTTCAAAGATGCAGAAAATAAAAAAGATGATCTGAATATGGGTACTTTCAACTACCCTATTCTGATGGCAGCAGATATTCTCGGTTATGATATCGATGTCGTGCCTGTCGGAAAGGACCAGCTTCAGCATCTTGAGATGGCTCGCGATATTGCTCGCTATGTGAACCATCATTTCAAGGCAGATATTTTGGTCGAACCAAAACCAATTATCGATGATGCTGTTGCGACTATTCTGGGCACTGATGGCCGCAAGATGAGTAAATCCTACAATAATACTATCAGTATGTTCGAGAGTTCAGCGGATCTGAAGAAAAAGATTGCCACGATTCCGACGGATTCACTTCCTCTCGAAGCACCAAAAAATCCCGATACGTGCAATGTCTTTATGATGATAAAAACATTTGGAGAACATGATGAGATTGAGACCATTCGGGCAAAATATCTCGCTGGAAATTATGGTTATTGACATGCCAAACAAGATTTGCATGTTATCCTTGATCGATTTATTGCACCATATCGAGACTCTTATGAGACACTTTCAAAACTCTCAGACGAGGAACTCTTTGAGCCAGTACGACGAGGAAGTATCGTGATGGAAAAGCGACTGGATGAAGTACTAAAAAGACTGGCAGGGTATATCGGCGTATAAATTTCATACCAATGTCACATAAGCCATCTCCTCTTACTCAGATAAAACATAGTATCGAAAAAGCATTTTGTGGAACTTTTTTGACGATGTTTGGCGCACGTAAACAAGCGAAAAGAAATGCGCAAAAAATCATCTACAAAACAGAAAAACTTCATTTCTCCTATGTGCCGCCAGCACTTCGTGGCACACATTTACTCTTTCTGACAGATATGCATATTGGCGGCGATATCGATGAGATAGCCACACAAATCTCAGTCGATATCCGAACTGTCCTCAAATATGCCAATACAGAAAAAACTATTATTCTTCATGGAGGAGACTTTGTCTGCGGTGAACACGAGGGCAATATGACGTCAGAAAAGAATTTTCTCGATATCGCTCCACATCTTTTCTGTGGACTGACGCAGTATCCTCAATTTGCTGTTATTGGTAATCATGATCATACCAATAAGCATTTTGAAGCCATACGATGACATCTCGAAAAAACCCATAAAATCACATTTCTCGAAAGTCCCGAGGACACCGAAACCGTCTATGTCGAAGATGCTGCAATCTCTATCCACTGTATTCATACACTGGCAACGCTCTTGCACAAACATACAAAAGCTGAACGAGACAAGATTCTCGATGCCTCCATTGCTTCTATCAACTCCACTGAAACAGATTTTCATGTGGTACTTCTCCATAATCCAGACGGTCTCGAATTCTTGCTCCAACGACTTCTCGAGACACACCAAACTCTACTCCATCCGACACTCTTTTTAGCTGGACATACGCACGGTGGAATGTTTGATATTCCGTTCTTTCGTCGTATCGGTTTGCGAGTCTGCAATACTGGGCACGGTCGGTATAAGGGATGGTATGGTCCAGAGGGAAAATATGCACAAACAGGTGATTGGAGACTCTACGTCTCGACGGGTATGGGGAATTCAAAATGATTGGGATACCGCATCAATGCACATCCGGAAGTGGTATTATTTACTCTTTAAATCAATGAACAATGAATAATGAACCATGAACAATGACAGCGGTTTTTCTTGGCCGTTTTCAACCCTTCCATATTGGACATCTGAGTATTGTGGAGAAAATCTTGGAAAGTTACCCCTCTATGATGCTCATTATTGGCTCATCAGAAAAATCATGAACGGAGGAGAATCCTTGGACGTATCAAAAACGACTTTCAATAATTGTTGAGAATCTTCCAGAAGAGCTTCTCCCTCGAGTGACTCTATATCCTCTTGCGGATGTGCCGGATGATAATGTGTGGTGCGAAAATCTTAAAAAAATTATTCCCCATAATAGCATCTTATTTACGGGAAATCCTTGGGTACGAGATATTTGCACACGACATGATATTCAGACGGACTGGATAGATTCGTATACCATAGCTATTTCTGGGACAAAGATTCGAGAAATGATACGAAAGGGTGAGGATGTGGGGCAGTGGACGGTGATAAAATAAATAGAAATATTTGATTTATTTTATTTATAGTGTATAATATCAATATGCAAGTACCACTTATTGATAATCCAATTGATTTATATCGCTATCACAATAGCGTCTGAGAAATGGCACAGTCTTCAACTAAGAATACCTATCAAACTATATCTAGAGCCGTTAAAGAGTCTCTGAGTTCTTTATGAATCGAAAAATCACGGGTATTGATTACATGAAGTGATGCAAGGTCTGAAAATCCTGTTTTTCTTCGTCAGCAATCACCAGGAGAAATTGTAATTACAGCTAAAACAGAAGGTTTATGCATTGCAAAAAGTCTCGAGGATATAGAGCGGGAATTGCGAGATAAGGGGTTTAAAATATCAGAAATAAAGTGATCAAATGATTCCAGACTATTTTTCAGATGAAATTCTCATGCTGTTTTTCCTACTAGAATCTATGATGCAGTAATTGCAGAAAATTTTGAGATTTCGCCATCAGAAAGGGCACTTCTTTTCCAGGAACTGGAAAAGAATACTCGTTGAACGATAAAATATTTTCTACAGAGGATTAGAGATGCAAAAAGAGCTATGAAATTTGGTACAAGTAAAATTCGATGAGAATGCAGACAAGAAATAGATTATGATAAAGATTGTTTTTACTATAATAAATCAAACTTTCAAAATGGTGTAAAAACATGACCTCTTAGATTTGTGCAATATTGATTAATGAAATTTACTATTAATCGTGTTCGAAGCGGCCAAGCATGTGAAATAGACTTGATGTTACCATCAAATATTCTTGCCCGTCTTGACGCACTCAAATCCTCTTGAATATTACCTCTTTCGAGTCAAGAAACAGAGGATTTAAAATTTGCTTATGGTTATCTTTTGTACATGCATCACATGATGCAATTATGATATATCGAATCTAGTCAAACAGTTTTTGAGGTAAGTCATGCTGAAATGAAAGCCATCAGAAAAATGTTTGTGGATATAGAAAAAATTATTGAGAAACTTGCTTATTAAGAATATCAACTTTATTGGATTGACTGAAATGATAGTTCCTATTTCTCTTCTTCCACTTCCGCTTCGACTGTTGGCCCCTCATCACTGGATGCTGCATCTTCTGAAGCATCTTTGACACGAACGCCTTCCTCTTCTGGAGCAGTGGCACCAGGAGCGGCATAAATGGCTTGTCCAATTTTCATCATAATCTCATTAAGTGGTTGGCTCGCTTCCTCGATTTGTGTCTTTGTTGCTTCTGGATTTTCGAGGACAGTTTTGAGAGCAGCGATTTTTTCTGTTGCTGCAGTTTTATCCTCTTCTGGGATTTTCTCTGCATTTTCTTTGAGTGTTTTTTCACCCTGATGAATGAGGGAATCAGCCAGATTGCGTGCCTCCACTGTTTGTTTTTTCTCACTATCTTTGTGACGATTCGCCTCTGCTTCTTTAATCAGATTTTCTACTTCTTCCTTACTCATACCACCACTATTTTGGATGGTGATTTTTTGTTCCTTACCTGTGCCTTTATCCTTCGCAGAGACTGAGAGGATACCAGAAGCATT